>Ga0160427_10000742_pt1 | contig 19805 bp, 11 predicted proteins | sample SolpanmetagenomL_FD_108194 | JGI IMG/M metagenome (GOLD analysis project Ga0160427, IMG submission 108194) | Solar panel surface microbial communities from Lawrence Berkeley National Laboratory, California, USA - L | ecosystem: Engineered > Built environment > Solar panel > Unclassified ...
GTTTGCCATTTATTTTTTTGTCTTCTAATTAGGCTTATCAGGACCTTGTACAAAGTTACATATATGATCTCGTTACCGTCGGTCCTGTAAAATCAAAATCCTACACAAGATTTAGATAGCAGGACTCAAGAACCAAACAATCAAAATAGGCGAGCTCAGAAAGATCCAAGAATGTACAAGGTTACATGTGGCCGTGCAAACCAAGCAAAAGGGTACTTACGTACCACCTGCAGGATGTCCAAAACAATATGTCAGCCTTATATGGATCCCTGTGGATGTGGCATTGCTGGGAGAAAAAAATAATTCATTCCAGAACATTGACTCATAAGCCAAATGATAAATCGCGAGTTACACATGTATTTTTTGAATCAAATTAATTGAACTTAGACATGTCGACAAGGATCTTGGTACAAGTATTAAGGGTATAACACCGCCTCTGTTACATTTACCACGTGTTACTCTGCCTTCTAGCCACGAGATTTAAAATTTTATCCATAAACTAGCTCTCGTTGATGATTTCAACATTAAAATACTGTGTACGTTTCCTTCTTGACTGAGTTCATCAATTATGTAAATCATAACGGTAATTTCTCGCTTGCATGATGATATGGATTGAAGAAGCAAAATTAAAATTGTAGAAAAGACCAGGAAACAAAGTAAAGTAAATTATAAAGGGCGAAATTGACAAACTCGAGAAAAAATGCTGGAGATGTTTCCTCCAATTCATCTGTCCATGTAAGAAAACACCCATATGACCATGTCCCTCAATGATCTTTACCAAAATCATAGCTGAAAGAAAGTCCGAATCAGCGCTGCCGTTCAAGAAACTTAAAAATAAAATAAAAACAAGACACATGTTTACAACTACAAAATACATCGAACGATTAATCGATCCGACCAATCGACTAAGCAAAAGAAAAATCTAGGAATTCCCTACAGCCTTACAAGCTTATATGATGATGGTGACAATAAAAAAAAAGTAAATAGAGACCCTCCGGGCGACATATATGTAACTAAGTAACTTATATAAGCTTAAGTGGAGCATGTATCAGAATACGCTACGGCAATTTTCTTAAAAAAAAAAAAAGGGGGGCAGGGTGAAGGGGTTAGATCTAAAGTCACCCACGATCTTATTTGTTGGGTATTTGGTTGTTCTCTAAGATAATAAATTAGGCCCACACGGAAGCTCCGAAATGTCCCTTTGACCTCTCTCTAGTTCCAACAATGAGATTTTTATATTCGTCGCTTAATCCTTCTTCCCCCCCCCCCTTTTTTTCTCAAGTAAGCAATAGTAATGTTCATCAACATTTAGTGTTTGCCTGCAACAGCAACACCAATATTAACATTAAATCATCAAAGCCCCGTGCAATTATCTTTTCCCTCTCTTTCTGTTACCAAAGTTCACGACAGGCCGTACAATAGAAACCAACGCAAAGCAAGGGATAGCAAACTAGCAAGAGAATGAAAATTTGGAGCTTACGTCCATGCGCAAGTAGTCATAGTTGAGAAGGGTTCCCGTGCACTAAAACCACCATGTGACATATCTTCGTTCATTTGATTGATTGGCTCTAGAAGTTAATGCACGCAAAATACCAAATCATGCAAGGACATCATAGCAATATTATCAAAAATCAAGCTACATGGCCGCACCGAGCCAATATATTGCCTACTCGGCAGGATTTCGAACGATTTATATTTGGTTTATGGTCATGACTCGCGAACCCTTTTTTCCCCGAAACTTACCAGATCTGCAGAGCTGGCCAAGAGCATCTTGGGTTTTCTAAAAAAATAAATCATCCTCCTTCTCCTCTTTGTTTACTAGACTCTTCTCCTTGTAGAATTGACCATGACTTCCCTCGGAGTAGACGAGTTAAATTACATGACAGCAATCCTCCATATACAAGACAATATTATTGCGCTGTATTGCATGTAGAGCTTCAAAGTCGTATGAGCACGCTTTCAATTCTCGGATCGTCAATAAGATCTATTTATACTAAGTCATCTAAAGGATGTTTGTTTCCAAATTGTACATATGCTTCCTTCTACCAGCCGACCAGCCAACCAAAAAAATTAAAGAGGTGTGCCTGCCCAAAGATGATACAAGGACATTATGTACATTGTTTTTTCACTAGTCCAATTTTGTGTGCACCATGAAGCACAAAAACTGCCCACCGATCAGCCGCAACCTGGTCATCCTCGTCCTTCTCAATGAGCGAAATGATTGTTTTTTGCAAAATTTGAGCCAAGTTGATAAAACAGGTTGTCACCCAATCATCGTTAACGTACTCGGGTGATTTGCCAATATACACTTTCTCAGCATTCGCAATGTTGTTTGTAATAGTATCTGTCAAAATCTGGCGAAACTTATTCAGGAATTGTTCGCGATATCCTTCTGGTACAGGTCGCAATGTGGAGATGATACTGCCAGCGCCACTAATATGTAACGCAGCGATTTGTGCCAAGTGTTCATTGTCGTCATTTTTCTCGTACTCTGGCCAGTCCCGGGTCATGAATAGGATACTTGGGCGACATGGAAATCGAAGTTTGAGGAGTTCTTTAGGTGAAACCCCATCAAGATTGAGAAAGCTCAGTTCTAGTGATATGGATCTATCAACATGGCTTGCTGGGTGTTGTGATTGTCCGAGATTTTGTCCGTATAAATAAATACTGCATTTTCCTCTATTTTTATTTATTTCCAAGGATCTGGTGGTGATCTCCATATTGGATATATGTTTTGAATGTTCTGAGTGCTCCTCAAAATGTGGTAGTTGTTGAACACTAGTGTTTGTACCATTTGATGCCCGATGGTAGTTATCTTGTTGTGAAAGCTGACATATTTTGAGTAAAGAGAATGTTTGCGCATAAGTTACGGTATGGCTTTTGAAGAGCGGAATATCTCCTTCTGACGTCCGTGGTGAAAACGACAGAAGGTGAAATGGGACACGATACAAAGAAGGTGGCGGACAAATAATCAAACTGTCTTTAGACTTAACCCATCCCTGCATAGGTTCGACCAATGGACGTAGTGTATTGCGCCATATAGTGGATTTTTTCTTGTCTGTCCCAAAAAGCTTCAGCACAACATCGAGATCATCCAAGTGTACCCCCAGCTGACGAGCTTTCAACGTCCGGATAGGGGCAACACAGAAAAGTTGGGTCTGCCTGTACATGAAAACAAGCCAGTCGTATTCTGGACTTCGAGCCTCAATGTAAACCAGCATCACTACAGATGGACCCCAACTTTCCATAAGAAGTCGAAGCTCCTTTGGATTTGCTCGAGATGCCTCATACAGACTGAGGTAAGGACTGAGATCAGGAGCCAGACTTTTCACAGTTGCTTCATGATTGTAAAAATCACGAAGCTGGCATGATAATTTCGGATCCGGTAGTGCCGCTGGTCCCGAAGTATAGAAGTCTTTCCTGGTACTCCACGTACGCATTACTTCTGCATTTTGTAAAGATTTAGGAAGTACATATCCGGGAAGGTCGATGTGATCGTGTAAGAGATTCTCTAAAGGTCGTGTTTTGACTTTCTGTGTCCATTTGGTTGCTTCTTCAATCAATTCTTTTGCAGAGTAGATGGTGGCTTTATCAGTCAGATTTAAAAGTCCATCTTGGCTAACCGGACACCGTTGAGATAAACCTCTAGTGGTTATTGTAATCGCAAGACCACTGTACTGCTCAGGAGTTGGAAGACTATAAATAGCATTAAGATTCGATAGCCTAAGGTCATCCTCTTGTATCCACAGCATCTTACTCAATCGATATCTTTGATAAGTTGAATCAGCTTCCGAAAAACAAGACAAAACTACTGACGCGTTGAAATCCTTCGAATTCCGCTGTTTGCCCAATTCTGCATATGCTAAGCCAAGTGTGATGGCATATACATCTAAAGTAGGGGCAAATAGTTTGGCGTTTTGATCAAAGGATTTTGATGCTAAGTAAAAGTGGTCGACTGCACGAGAGAAGTAAGATCCGCTTTTGTTCTCACCGTCAATCATGTCTGAACCCAACACCATTCTTATCGTAGCTCTAGCGATCATCGACGTGGCTTTTCCAAGCACTAAGGAGTCGCCAGAATGCCTTTGGGTCATATCCTTGGCTAAACGCAGAACAACCTCGCATTCCTTTAACAGCAATATATCGAAGGATTTTTTTCCATCAGATGGGACTTGGTCCGCATGAGAAAGAAGTTTCCATATTCTACACATCTGCGTCATTACCAAAAGCATTAATCCCTGACGTCCATTTATTCCCTTGAAAAGTGTTGCCTGCAGCACTGCAAACCAAGAGTCCCAGTGTTGTGCTAATCGGGGATTTTGACCACCAAACACACGTTCCATCAATGTGGCAGGTAAAGTAAGTGATACATCATCATTACTGTATGTTGGTGGTGGATCATTCAACGATGGCACCAGAACTGAAAGCTTCCACCATGGAAGATCATTTTCCTTTTCAGTGTCCTCTTTCAAGCAGAGCAATTGATCAATATTGGGAATTGGGTGTATGGTGCTTTGCATTATCACCTCTGTACATTTAATGATGAGATAGCAGCACAAGAGTATGAAGTGATACCATGTCCTACTTGTGTGGAAGGGCGCTTCGAACAGCTCGTCGTTAAACATATTCTTGAGCATATTACCGTCTAACGCTTGTTTATTTTCTGTTACAGAGGAATGACGTGTCCAAAATTCGACTTGAGCGAAATAAAAATCTGCAAGTTTCTCGTCACCCAAAGCATGATTGAGCTGAGCACATCTCACTGCCATGGAGCGACATTTGGAAGGTAACTCGAATTTTGTATGCTCTTTTTCGAACTTCTGAAACAGCTCTAAGATCTCCTTGAGCTCTTCTTTCGGCTGATTACTACAATCTGTTGCATATCGGTTCAGAAAATTGCTTTTGTGGTATGCTAATCGTAAATTATTCTCGTCAAGATCTATGATTTTATTTACAATCAATTGGAACTCTGCTGAATTGTGTGGTGTCCAACCGATAATATCCGCTGGTAGCGAGAGATCATACGCTGTGAGCAGGTGAGATCGATACTGTAGCTTATCCCCAGATGCCATCGCGCAGTCGACCAAGTCATCATTGAGTTTTTTCTTTTCTTCAAGAGGGAGGTCATCTGTCATCAAAAAAAAGCATTTTCGCAATTGATCCATCAGTTTTGGGTATTCTTTACTCAATTCTTGTGTTCTCGCTGATGCTGCTCGTCGTCTGTAGAAAACTAAACTCCTCGTGCTTCCAAGACTCATCAGCTGGGATCTTGAGGCTCGTTGCATGAGGTCTTTCGATTTCAGTAATTGTGCTCTGGCAGCCTCATATTTCTTCAGTCCAACCAATTGCTCTGCATAGTCCAGTCTCGCCTGTGCCAATTTAATCAAAGTCGCCTCATCATTGCATAGATCCAGATGAGCCGTAGCCTCTAAAAAGTTCTCGTAAGGATTGTCTGAACTTGATCCAGCATATTCCTGAGTAAGGATTTCAGTCTGAAGCACACTTTGAGCTTCGCTGTACATTTTCTTCTTTTGTAGATAAATTCGAACTTCGGTCAATGAAGGTAAAATGACATCTGATGTCCAATTGCTCGTCCAATTGCTCGTCTCTCTTGCGAGAAGCATGATACGATGGCATTCTAGAGCGCATTGGACCTGTAAGACCATCAATCAATAATCAGTTCGTCATGATGCATGGACGACGACTATGGTTCAAAGGTATGGATGAGCTTAGTGTTGACCACACTTACATCAATACCAGTAAAGTCTTGAATATCCTTCTTCAAATGACGGGTATAAAAACTCTTCACAAATTGCAAAGGCTGTCGGAGCGTTCCATTGGCAATAATATTTGCGTGGTAAGAGAGAAGGGTCATCAAACCCCATATATCCGCATCTGGTATTTTAGATCCTAATACCCTCGGAGGCACTAATGGCGGGATGTCTTTCACAAACGTACGCCATTCTCCTATTGTTCTGTACAGAACGCAAGCCTCCACGTATTTGTGTGGTGCAAATCCAATAAATTGTCGACTGAATATCTTTTTTGCGTCTTCGTATTTTCCAATACAGGTGTAGCGTACAGCTTTTTCGAGCTCGTCCCACCCTTCAGTCGTATCCATGTCCCGCGGGCTGAAGTAAGCCCCATTGGCTAGACTCAGGACGTTCCATGTGGATTTTGCATGTTTGATCTCGATTGCCTTATCTTTGTGTTTGACTGCTTGCATCGTCTCTGAGCTTCTACTTAGAGTTTGCCGGACTCAAGAAAGAACATTACTTTGTGTATCTCTCTCAATTTTCAAAACGTATGTATGCTTGTTGATGAAGTAAAGCGTCTAAAGCAATGCTTTGAGTCGAATTAATTCAAGCATGGAAGAATGATGTCCATTTAAATCTCGAGATCTGAGATAGACAAGATTGAATCTAACTGGTGCTTGTCTGCCTGGTCGTGGATTTGGAAGCTTTTGGGGGCCAAGGCTGACTGATTGACTGACTGACTGACTCACGCGTTGATGTCAAGCATTACCGACCTTGAGGAGTGTCACTGTTACCCTTCGCCTTTATTTTCATCATCATCACCATCACCATCTTACCTGGACAACTGATAGTCGAGCGCGGGCGTGATAGCTCTGCAGCTACTGTTTCCAAAGAGTCAGGTCTCTGTCTTTGCTCCTTCAATGATGACAAATTGTAATTCTCTTGCTTTGAAGCCGCCTTTGACATTTCGCGATGCTGGATTTAGAGATTCGCTTGACAGTCTAACGGTCAAGAAACAAACAAACAAACAACATTTCAAAAGATCTCAGGATTCTTGACTTCAGATTGAAAACCAAACACTAAATGGACTGAGAATAGAGTATCTATGGTATGCAGCAACTTCATTGAATTTATGTACTAATAATAACCTTCAAAAAGATATATATTGAATGGGAAATACACGATCTATAAACACAGTATGCAGGCTTTTTTTTTGGGGTATGAAATATTTTTAGACAGAAAACAATGGTACAAAGGGGTATAGTATGATCATATAGATCAAGACAAATCAAACATTTTTGGAAAGAAAAATCAAAACATGTGACGGGTATCTAATGCTTTTGTTGGGTGCGAGAAACAGGCTGAAAGGCTGGGACCATTGACCCAGCACTATTCATCTCCTCAAAATCTTGCTTTCGGAAAGGGAACGTCTAAGCATGTGGAGCGAATCCAAGCTGAGAGTTACCAACATCAAAGACAACATAATAAGCCTTGAAAAAGATGTCTCCGTAGATATCTTGCTGAAGACCATCTGGCTTGGTTGACATTGCAGAGTAGCAAGTATCACCATCCTGTTGGAATACCATGAGGGATCCTGGAATGGTCACAGCTGTGTTACCAAGAGTGAAGGTGAAATCTGGCAAAGTCTCTGAGCATGGGTAACTAGTGATGCTACCATCTGAACTGGCTCCTTGTACTGTGCTGTGGTAATTGGATACAACATCTGCGGACAATCCGAGGAGGGTGGTACCAGTGTCGGCGATACCAGTTTGTCCATTGCTGAAGGAAGAAGTCTGACCAGCGACAGTGTATGAAGTGGTTGGAAATTCGTACCATCCGTTAGACGAGTCATAAGGTGCGTAGTTTAGAGATCCCGAGTACTTTGCAGAGTCGATATAGCCAAAGTCGTATGATCCGACTGCAGCGTGCTTCAAAGAAGCAGCAAAGAGAGGAGACTGAAGGCTTGGAGCAAGATTCTCGAAAAAGGTCTTTTGTGGGACAGGTGAGATTTGGTTGATAGATCCATAACCAAGACCGACAAGGCCATCATTGTGACCTTGGACAAATTGATCGGAAACGGTCTGAGCAAGTTCGACAGCCTGACCCTTTACAACGGACCCACCAATGCGCACGGTATCAGTTCCTACAATACCCTGGGAGCTACTGCCGTCTCCGTATACAATCTTCCAAGTAGATCCTGAAGAAGCTTTGTAAGTGCTGCTTTTAGCACCGGAGAATACCTTATGATTGGCTGTCTGACTTCGTGGTTGCTGGTCAGAAAAGACCCAGCTATTATGATGTTAGCATTGGCGTTTTTCAACACAACACAAATGGATATGAAACTTACAGATCAGAGCTTCCAGTATCGAAATCCAAGTTGAGAGTTTGTCCACCAATAGTCACAGGTGCATCATACTCGACATCACCATTTTCTGGAGTAGCAGCAACAGTTCCATCTTGGCGTTTGTGGTGTGCGATTGAAGAGTTCTTGCCGTACTTCAAGTTCAATCTGTGCATAGCAGCATGGATATCCTTTTGGTGATTTGGCTTTGGAACAGTGCCAACGGAGAAGGTTGTCTTGCTTGTGGTTGAAGCTGGAGCTGCATGAACAGCAGATGCTCCGAGAAGAGCGACAAAAACGGCAGAATAAAGCATCTTGACTGATAAATTGAAGATATTGAATTGGAATATGAAAAATATGGTTGGTCGAAAGACTTGTATAAGATTTGAATGTAGATGAATAAGAATGTTGTGTTTGATGTTGTCCAGAAGAGTGAGATTTTCCCACGACTTTATAATAAATTTCTTGTCTAAGAAAGTTGAGTCAAGTCATATTCGTCGACAATGACTCCCATCAGTACAACACGATACCATTGTCGCCTTGTTCCCTTCAGTATCGAGTACGTTTAGACATCATGAGTCGTTCACGCATAATATCAGGGCTGAGTTTGGAAGGTTTCACGACAAAGTACTACTTGGTATTTGCCTACATCATCAGATTTGTTTTCAAATGTCGGCGGGTCCACTACTATCACGCACGGAATCTTTATTCCGCTTCTTTAATCAAGGTTATCGATAGGCTGATAGCTTGTCGATAACATAGCAACGCGTACGATTTGGACAACTTCCTATAATGTATTATCTGGGGAATTCCGAAGTGTCGATTTTCATACTGACTAATTAATATCGGGGAGACTACCAATGCTCATTCTTCACAAGAATGCACGAGTCCTAATGTATTGTCATGCAAAATGTTCAGGATAACCTTGTTGGTCGCTGCAGACCTGAAAATAGTTTTACTCGCGTATTTAAGGCCTAGTGATTGCGTGACTACTATTTTGGACAAACAAGCATATGGATTCTCTTGACACAATGGCACTTACCTTACCTTCCAAAATTAAAAGTCGACAAACTCGCTCCTATTACTAGTTGCAGTAACACAAGCATAGCCGTATGGCCATTTCAGGCACCATGTGCATGCATGCATATCTTAATCGATACAAAAGTCTTAATGGTATACTGATGTATATATAATGTGCAAGATAGAACAGATTAAGCTTCGATACTAAGTACATAAAAAAGGCTTATACAGTATGCCTGCTTATCCTCATGTGAAGTGGTGTGCGACAAAGCTACACTGAATGAATTTTAATTTTAGTTTGGTCGACCTTCAAGTTCAATGTATACAACATGTGCATACTTAGTACTTGTATCTTGTGCGTACTTACCAAGTATACTGGTAGGTGCACATATCGAATAGAATAGAAGTCGAGCTTTCCCAAAATAAAAACCGAGACGTTCGACCGACCCGGGTTCCCTCCCGCCAGTACATCAGATCCAGACGTTTATGATGAATGCGTGAGTACATTGGGATCATAATATCATCTGGCCACCCATAAATTCGAATATGAAACCAGATAAACAAGGTCAACAAGACATTCTACACCGTCATCCGGCCTTCGCCTGTTGTCAATAGGCACAAGCAATCTGCTCTTTGGTCATACCAGGCATATCAAACCACATAGCATAATCAATTACGTGAAGCTTATGCTCAAGTAGCAGAACGCTATCTGCTAGGCAGTAATTGATTTATCAGAAACGCACAGTGGTAGTATTAAGATAAGCGGAATATATTCCGTCCCAACGAGAATAGAAAAACTGGACATCTATTTTATTATAGAGTGATACAAAAACGCCTTCTATTGATCATCTTGTCTCTTCAATAATCATAAACACAGTCTTTTACCTAAAAGGACTTGGGTGTGTAGTTGAGAATGTAGCTGCTGGTATACTCGTCCCATCAACGTCTACATTGGTCTTTGTCAGCCTCAGTCTAATCTCGCCTTCATCGTCATATTGTTTCTGATCCATAGATCCAGTCCATGGTTGTTTTACTATACTTCTTTCTTTCAATGTTCCAACCACGATCTCATTTCCAGCGATTGCGCTGGCGATAACTAACGATTTTGTATTCATATAGTCAAAAGATGGCAGTAGTTTCCAAAATCCTGTACGAAATCCCTCTACTAACGTTGCAAGGGCAAGTACAACGTTGATGACCAGGACTGCAATGATATATTTGGTATCTCCAAGAACAACATATGTTTGAGATATACTTGTGAAAGCTTCTGTAGTATCGTTTGCAACAAGAAGCTGAACTGCTGCTATGGCACCGAGCATATCATCGACGATTGATGTAAACGAATCTTGGATAGCTGAAAACCGAGCGGTACCCCCCAAGTCTTTTGTGTTGTTTGAGGCAATGTTGGCTACTAGAGCATTTCCAAGGACAGAAATATAAAGTGACGTGTTGATGAGACTGATGGCACCAATTTGCTGCATCACACTATTACTCAGACCTGGTGTATCAAGAAACTTGCCTGGTTGTTGTGGTGTGACAGCTATCGTCCTTTGTACAGTGTTGACAGACACCTGAAATTGTGTCGGCATATAGAACACTTCACATTGTGTCGCATTCAGGTCCGAATAATTCGCTCCGGCAGCTATGAGAATGATATTTCTACCATGATTCGCTTTTGAACCAAGTACAACAAGATCGTCGTCATTAAACAAAGCAGGAACAGCAAAAAAGTCCAAGTCTCCAGGATTTGCGTTTGGAAAATATCCATAGGTAAAGTAGATGTATGGTATTCCTGTAGTACCATTACCAGGTTGTATGAGTTGTAAGCCCCATGTTGCAGATTTGTTATAAGCACAGGTAACATCAGCAACATAGCCGTGTTCAGTATAATTGTAAATTAGTACGCCAGCGCTTATGAGCTTCTCATCCACCAAGCCTGCTGATACTCCAACCCCATACGAACGGCCGAGAAAGCTGTACCGGGAAGCATCATTTTTCGGATGAGTGATCGTGACATTTTTGAGAAGTGTAGCTTGGGAAGCTCCGAGCAGTAATGAACTGCTCAGTGTTTGCGCTGGACAAGAACTTAATTGTCCCTTATCTGTCTCGAAAGTCTTGCACGCGTCAGCATATAAAGCCGTCTTGTTGGCCCAGAAAGACGCAGTCGTATTAGAGTAAGCAGGTATCAGAATAGTTTCATTCCACGTTTTTGGTGATGCAGTCGTGACGACGGGTGTCAGTGCACCCGTCCACAAAAATGCTGGAATCGAAAGAACAATGACTAAGGCGTATGCAGTAACACTCAACCAGAAGGGGAGGCCCGCGTCCACTTTCCGTGTGCTTATAGATCTGAACCAATTCAAACCATTTAAAGAGATGGCGCGCCGACTGAGCGCTATACGAGTGCCAAAATTGAGTAGCCTGGTACAAACGTAGATATTCAGAGTAGCTAACAGAATAGCAACAACAGATATGATGATCTGGGTTGTCGCTCTATTCTCAACGACGAAATGCAAGATCGAAGGAGCGTAAGTGTAGGTTGACGATCTCGCTAATAACCATACACTTGGTACGAGAGGCGCTAAACAAGCTGCGATCAGCAGTAGTTTGCTAAGCGTGGACTCGTGCCAGTCTTGAGGGATCGCTGATGGTACATTCGGCTCGTTGTGGGGTGTTGTAGTAATGTTGATGCCTTGTAACGGTATTGCAGTGTATCCTAAGGATGAATCGCTATCGTATCCGCGCTTTCTAGTGCTGGTATCTGTCAAATACGCGAGGGACGATGTAGAGTCTGCGATATGTTGATAAGACATTCTTATACAGATCTATAGCCTGAAGCCAAAAGCGCTCTCACTGACCAAGTTTCGTGATAGTTACTTGAACCGCAAAGATGCGAAAACTCAACCAAAATAGACGACGAACTTTGTCGCATTGAAGATACCCGGGAAGGACTTTCTTTGTCTATCTCTCGCACATTTTGTGAATGGGGAAATTCTAGTATTGTGTAGATTATGTGCATCCAATATTGGCAAGAGCTGCTATCCACCTGTCGTATGGGGACGCATTTTAGCTAAAATACAAATAAAAACAAAAGTAAAAGGCAAACATCAATCAGACGAATGGATGATGCATCCACAAATAGTAACATTAAGCTGAAACGACAATACTAGGCTTGGCAAACCTTTCCATGCATGAGCCATGGTTCAGTAGCCCTCGTATCATGTTATACAATGTGTTGAATGTTCTTGCGATTTCAGTGCAAGGGAAAGGGAGAGGAGAGAAGGGATGAGTAGAGCACTTGCATGTACAGTACGGGGGCTGTCACGATAAGCGAAGGGTTTTGGCAGAAGCGTTGAAACACCCAATAATGATAAAAGTGGTCAAGTCAGCATCACAGGGCTGATGGCTCGAGAAGCTCGAGTTTTAAACTTTCTGGCGCACCTCGTTATCGTCATTATTAGATACACATCTGACAAGCTCCTGTTCCCCCATCATCAGCGTCACCTACTTGGGCACATAACACGAGGCCAGATCTTCAGATAGACAGCGATCAGTCGGTCCCTTGCGCCCCTCGCGTGTTTCTCTTCAGATAGACTTCAAAGATTGCGAAAGATGACTGCATCCATATCGTTCCCCCGATACCTTGTCTCGTCGCTCCCATTATGGCGAACAGGCAAAAAATCGCTTCCACAAAAGTCAGACAAGACAGAAGCGTCTTTTGAAAACTATGAATTTATTTCTGAAACAAAAGAACAAAAGAGTCCTTCGAGAGGCAAAGAGCATGATGACCAAGACGAAGATGTACTAAATCTTGACAAATCGAGTAAAACAAAAAAATCTTTAACAGGAATCGAGAGTTTTCTGATGTGTCAACGATGTCAAACGCACCTCTGTCTATCATCAGCGATTGTGTCCAAAGGTTTGGCATTTTTCTTTTCTTTTTCGCAGTCACAAATCATAAATAAATATCTCTAGACACACATCTAACGACAATAAATAGGTTTTACCGGTCGACATGGTCGCGCATACCTAATCACAGAGTTACATGCTTCCAACATTGTACATCAAAAACCTACTGTCCGCACACTACAAACAGGGGCCCACACAGTCTCCGATGTGAATTGTGCCATCTGTCGTATCACTCTCGGATGGCAATACCTCGCTGCTGAAGATCGAACACAGAGATATAAAGTAGGAAAGTACATACTGGAAACTGGTCGTGTTGTCAAAGTCAATTGGTGGGAGGTAGAAAAGGAGGATGATGAGAATGAAACTCAAAAACCATCTGCAGCAGATTCAGCTATAGAGGTGAACTTACAGGATGAAGAAGAGCTTGAGGAGCTCTTCTCGGGGTCCTGGAATGCTGATAGAGCGGGCAAGAGGCGTGAGAGAAGAAGGAGGGAACAAGAAAGTAGAAGGGAGAAAGAGTTTAGGAGAGAAGGGAGGTGAAAGATTTTACATCACCTGGTTTCATGGGTCGTGTGATAGATGTTCACTTACAACCTTACTGTTGATGCTCATATAACCAGTTTCTCTTTGTTTGTCTTGGTTGAAATTCTCCTCACAATCTTGCTGGTCCCTTCGCCTGTTTTTCATTAGCATTTGGGGAGTTGGGTGTTTTGGTTGCACGTCTTTCATACTCAAGTAGGGGAAATCTAGCTACCCAGATAATGGTGTAAAGAAGGGTGTTGCTCAATGGTTTTGTGACTGTGAGGGTATTTTTCTTTCTAATTCTGTCGATTTTTCTACACAAAGGAGTAATATAAATATATATTGAAAGATACAAAATTGGTTGCACCTCATGTGTAACGTTTACATTGAATCGATGCATTGCACACAATCGCAATTCAAAGCATTCGATGTGATTACGCATATTCGAAAAAGCATCATGATATTAATTGATGAATGCATTTATTTATCATGGTTATTTTTGTGAAAATCTATACAAACACAAAAAAGACATGTACGATAGGATGTCGACAGGCTAAAAAAAAGCCGAAGATTATCCATCCCGTATATTTAGTATATTAGCTCATGGGCCACCACATCACAAGCACGCAGCCAAAGCTCAGTTGCAAGTCAGAAGGAACCGAGCGCTCCTTCCGTGTAGTGAAATGATGGATCACCTGAGTCCTTCCCCATCTAGTGTCCCAACCCCAGTAGAGATTCTATTCTCGCAACAGGCAATTGCAAGTGATGAAGTATATATAGTCAGGAAAGAATTGTAGTAGAGCTTCTGACAAGTTCAGGCTCCGTGACCGGTCGACCTGATGGGTTTTGGGCAGGCAGGCAGAGGAAGGGGAGATCGTCTTGGAGTGGTGAGGCTGTGGGCAAGTATGTCGACACTTGCTTAGTACTTAGTAGTTGCTTGCTTAGTTGTCCATGATATCCCCAGTCAAATTTCACCCCACTCATCCGCTGTGCAATGCATGGATTCATGATGCAATTATTTGTTGGTCAATCAATCATTTGAGAGAATCATCATCATCATCATCATCATCACCACCACCACCACTCTCCTTCTTTCTTTTTGTTTTCAAAGTCATCCCCAGCATGAGTGAGTGAGTGAGTGAGGATACAATCAATGGTTTTGCAGAGCTATCCATCCAAGTACTTAGTATCTATCCCTTTCGAAGCATGACCCATTTTCCTGACACTTCTCTCATGCCGTACTTGTTATTCTGTCCTCAATACATTTTGAGTAGATGATGAGATAACTAAACTTGACCTTCAAGGCTTAATTTAATTTCAAGCTAAAATATCAACTAAATAAACAACTGCATAATCATCTTGCTTGAGCTTATCGTCGCCGCGCATCCACCAGCCGAATGCAGGACACCCACAGATCTTTGCCTAGCACTCTTTCAACCAACGAGTTCCTTCTTCTTCTCTTTTCCCTCATGCGTAGTGCCCCATCTAATCCAATCAATCCCACCTATCTCTCGTCCTATCGCTCCTCCATTTCTAATACTGACCCCCCCAGTCATCTAATCATCTAATCATCTTGGTGAACTGCAAGTGTCGTTGTTTTTGTTGTTGTTGCTGCTGTTCTCCCGAATCCCCCCGCCAAACCTCTATTCTTGGTCATTAGCTTGGGTCTTCTCTTTCTCCAGCCTCTACGTCGTTCAACCTTTTTTTTTTTCTCTCGCTTTCGTCTTAGGATCCTTGAATTCCTTCATCCTCTCGCTGTCTTCCTCCTCCTTCTTCTTCTGTGGGCGTGACCTATCTTCATTTATCCTTTAGTTGTCTTTTTTTGCTCCTTCTTTGTCTCAGTCTCAGTAGTTGGTCCCAAACTGTTCAGCCTCTTACCATTCATTGTTTACGATTCGTTATCGCAGTCAAAACTCGCAGCGCGATCATTCATCATCTCAAATTCCAAAACAGACAGACGACTATCGTCTTTACATTTCTACGACCCATCAAAGATTGCAATCATGGCCTTCAGAGTTCCTCAACAACACAAATCATTACAATCACCTACGACAGAACGACCTCAACCCTCATTTCAACAGACACCTAATAAAACAACAAATAAATTTGCAGGAACAGATTCAGAGGAATGGGTGGTGTTCTCACCATCAAGTGTAGATGCACAAACAACTAGGACCCTTACATCTGGGCTTGTTAGCCATCAAAGTGATTTAGAGTCTCTAGACTACGGCCACGACGAAGAAGATGAGGAGGATGACGAAGAAGAGGAAATTTTGGAAGATGCAGAGGAGGAAGACGATGAAGATGACGATAACGACATTGATTTGATGGGTTTCAGAGATCCATACCATCAAGGTCCAGTTATGCTACCAGCACATGACGGCTTAGGCACATTTCCATCACAATCACCACCACAAGCTTTCGACCACCCTATGCAAGCCTCTCCTCCATCGATGGTCAACTCTTTTGCAAATTCTAGGATACAGGCGTGGCGAATGGAGCAGTCTCGAATCTTGCTGGATGAGATTGAGAAGGTTACAAGAGGACGTCTGGCACAAAAGATGACTGAAACCAATAGACTTGATGAGGAACAGTTTACTCTAAGTCATGTTGGTTTGCCTGAGAGTGCTGAGACTGATGCCGAGGATGCAACACTGGATCGAGAAACTTTGTGGAAGAGATTGACACGGCGGGTTTTCCAAGATGTTCTTGGCTTCGATGATATGGTGCTACAGGTCATATTTGGAGAGGCACTACCTGATATGGATGATGTATCGCCTGGTTCGTCGCCAACAAACAAAACCAATCTTGACAACGTACATCCTCTTCGAAAAGTTGATAATCGCTGGGAAGATCATTTTCTGGAGAGGCTTGCCCGTGAATTAGGCGTTCTCGTAAAGTCATATACCCAGCATCCTGCGACCTCAGCGTTTTCGACATACAATCGCCACAACACCATATTTGAAGATAGTAGACTTGCTCCTAGACCGGAGCAGGACACCTTCGATAAAGAATATACTTCTCAAACACCCAAAAAATTGGCACAATCGACATCCTCTATACGAAACGCTCAGTCGACAGAGCTTCTGTCTTCTGCAAAACCCTTCGAGCCCACTCTTCGTGACGAGCTTGCTTCACATGCTGAGAATTGGGGCATAGAAGACCGCCCCAAACAATCCACATCCGACCCTCGCCTTGAAGCAGAAGCCGTTCGTGAGTATTGGGAGAAAGAACTCAATGTCCGCATGTTATTCTCGTTTCTCAAGACGCGATTTAGCAGCAGTCATGCTTCTCCAGCTGCGACTGTTACCAGTACTCCTACAAGACCATCAACTGGTCGAAGACAGTCAAATACATCATCCATCCGCACATCACAATCCAACTACACGCCGTCACATCACCATCATCCTTTAATACAACCTCGACCGAGTTTTTCTGGCTCAATCTCGTCAGCTTTAGGATTAGGGTTTGGTGTCGGTGGTATTGGAGGAAGCTCTTGTGCTTCCGAATCCACTAAGAAGAGTGGTACGAAGCGAAGTGTTGGAGTCACAGGACCCCAGAAGAAGAGAAGCCTGTCGAGTCCCTCAAGGCATTATTGGGAGGTAGCGACCAGCGCTGGGAGTGGTCGGAGTAGCGCGTGTGTTGGTGTGGGTGCCTGGGGCGAAGTATGATGTCATAATATCCATTCTTGTAGACTGATAATTGCTTTGTTTTCATGTTATTTGAGTTATTGAGCTTGTTTGTGTTATTGTTTTGTATATATTCCTAAGGGAGAAGAGAAACTCATGGGACTAGGTCGAGCGGGAGTTTGATTTCTTATGATGCTGCAGTATTCTGGATAGTGCATTGTTGTATCGTGATTTTGAAGGCTTTTTTCTTGGGATTAAGAAGTACTCAGTTTAGATTTGTAATATAGATTGGAGGCAATATGAGACCTCAAACACACCTGTACATATATAGTAACGATCTTTTCTCATTATATAGAGCTCAATTGGAAACAGCATACCAACCCAAAGTAAAGGAAGTCTTTTGTGCAATATTTGAAGGGTAGGAGGCCCCTCCGATCATGAACGGGGCATGGGAGGTAAAAAGCACTCATGTTATTTGATAATCCATGGTATGCTCTCATGAATTCACAATGGGTCTTTTGCAATATTCAATTTTTCGAGTTTTTCGGTTATTTCACTCAATTAGCTCACGGCACGCCCCTGTGTGATGTAAGTTAAACATGGGAACTTCTTATTGATCTGCAACGTCAGACTTCCAGTTCTAACTGATGCAATTCACAGGAATCTCCCTGTCATCTACAACTGACATAGCAAGATTGCATATCGACCTCCTTAAGTGCTTAGTAGATACACCGCTACTGAAGCAGTCTCCTCTTGCAATCTTGTCACGATGCAAGCACACAGAACCAAACATGTCAGCATCCTAGCAATCAGTAGTCTCCTAATCTCAAGCATTGTCGCCGATATTTTCGAGTTTACTGGTGAAGAATTTCAAATAGAACCACCGGTCAGAGCCTGGGAAACTCAAGACCATTATATCACACCCAACATTGACACCTCATACTTTGTCAATAAGGGTACTGGTATCAGTGACTGCTATCGAATCAAACTTCCCGCAAACTATGATGTGGTCGAGATTAAACATACACGTACTGGCTACGAAATTCCCCCTGACCAGATTTCTAAAGCAAAGCAAGCTGAAGCTGGCAATGTAGTCAACGACAAGAAAATAGATGATGATGCTGTCGTCCCATATATCGACGTTCAGAACGGTGAAACCGGCCGTCATAAATTTACATATAACGATTATCAAGTTGAAGCCATGACACTGTTCTCCACAGAGGACTGCACGGGAAAATATAATCTCTTAGAGCTATCGACAGCTGACCCGATAGTGTCTTCCTCCATCAACCTGAAAAAGCTCGATGTCATTCTTCCAAACAATCCGGATGTTATTGCTGCAAATGACCTTCCAGAAATCATTGATTTGAGCCAAGGATATAAAAGTTTCCGACTATATGATGTGAATGGAATAAGTGACTTTCTTATGATGGAGTTTCATAAACAAACGGATTACAAGTTTCATATGTATATGATGGATGGTAAAGTCAGGATCTTTCATGAAGAATCACAGGCCAGGCTAGCGGCACTTGCGGCTCAAGCCGCTGCAGAGCTTGAAGACATGGAAGATTTTTATAGAAAGGTCATGGCACAAGCGAACGACGACAAGAAGAATTTCAGAGGAAGCAACGATGGGAGACATTTATGATTGTGTTCTCTTAGAAGCTTAAGGTCGTGAATTTTTGGGAATAATTTAAATTTATGCTGGAATTTCATTTGTACTTATGATCAAGTTTTTATTTTCAGTATATAAATACAACCTGATCATGTTTTCGCTTTGACAGACATCTTGGTGACTAAACAGTTAATTTTAGCAGAGTACCGCACAAACAGGTAGGTCCTGATCTAAGTAGGTACTCAAACCAATCTTTCTTTGGCATATATAATAATGGAATTAAGAATGACACTAGATTTTTAAATCATATACACCAAAATTACGTAAGTCACAAAGCTTCAGAAACGTTCACATGGAACTGCAATACAATGTTTCATCATGTTGATTAATGAAATAAGGATTACCTTAAACTTCCCTGCATATGCATGAATATACTTCTCATAGATACAGAATTATATTACATGGTCAATTTGAACGGTACAAATTTCAGCCGCAAAAACACTGCATTGGTCGTATCCACGTTTTGGCTTCGAATACAATGTGTAGTGCTGACGCCAAGCTTGAGCTACTGCTACCACACTGCACTGTAACTCCTTTCGTAATCACAACGTGTTGATATGACTACGACTTCAAGTCAACATGTCGATAATTCTCTTACAAACGTGCGCTGAAGATTGACTGACAATATACAGTATACTGGCAGTGGTAAGCTTTATAAGTTGTATCCTTAAATAAACATTTAATATCAATGGATGCTTCTCCTCAGCTCATCAACTAGAATATATACTTAATTAATGTTCAGTGCCTAATACGCGCGAATGACAAGACACATCTCATTCAACTTTCTCTAATTTCTCCCCCCAAGCTCTTGTTCTTTTAACACTGACAAACTTACTGAGCAATATCTTCTCCCCACAGCTCTTTGTTCATTTTCTCTTCCTTTCTCAATATAGGTTTCACCCCTGTACAGCCTTTCCACACGGATCATACAGTATAAGAAAGAAAGAAAGAAA
>Ga0160427_10000743_pt1 | contig 19780 bp, 21 predicted proteins | sample SolpanmetagenomL_FD_108194 | JGI IMG/M metagenome (GOLD analysis project Ga0160427, IMG submission 108194) | Solar panel surface microbial communities from Lawrence Berkeley National Laboratory, California, USA - L | ecosystem: Engineered > Built environment > Solar panel > Unclassified ...
AAATAACTCGCGGACCCACGATGTGCTGTGATTGCCATTCATTGTGTGCTGTTTGACCTGATCCATGCCTTTTGAGTAGCTTTCCACCTGATCCACAACCTCGTTGAGGAGGAAATTCAGAAACTCATGCGCATCTTGATGCATCGGTGATCTGAAAATCTCGTTCTCCCTCTTCAATATTTCCAGTAATTTCGCTGGTGTGACTATTCCCATGCGTGATTGATGCGCAATGACTGCCTCAAACATATCTTTCAGACCTGTGAAGAGAGACTCGGGCATGCCGTACGTGTCTGAGTTGTTGTACTCCATCCTTATATGTGGTCCATGCACGAATGCTTGCTTCTTCTGGTACTCAAATGAATCCTTGTTCTCATCTGGCTTTGCACCTGGTGTGCTCGGTGTTGCGCCTATTGGCGTTGTTGTCGGTCTTTTGTTCGTTGCGCCAAAGAAAATGTCTGCTTGCGCTTTCGTGTTGGGTGACATTTGAAACATGCCTCCGCCACTTGTGGGATCGCCGTCGCTGGTGGGCGATGTGAGATTTGTGTTTAACCGTAATGGAGCATCTTTTGGTCGTGGTTGTGGGAAGTTTGTGACATTCTCTCGGAAAGGCTCTGAGTAGTAAAGACATTGGACGACGGAATTGCAGTAGCTACACGATACCAGAATTAGAGGAGCGACGTTCTTAGAGACATGTTTGATCGGCCTACCAAGTATTGCTCGGGTTGTGCATGCCAAAGAACTTGTCACTTCCGTCTATTCGTAGTGGTCCAGCATTCTGTAGTAACAGCTCAAGAGCCGTCTTCTCTGGGACTGGTTCTGGTACGCCGGGTTTCTGTTTCGCAAGTGATGGGCTTGTAGTAGGAGTCGAAGAAGTCTGGAGGCGGGATCAGTACTATGTCGAAGGCTAGCCGGACATCTGAAACTCACGTTGCTCTTGAACTTGCTTAGAAAAGACATTGTGAGCGATATTCACAAGAGCGACTTGGTCAGTTCGATGTGGTCATCGCAATTATATGAGATCAGGAAGTGTTTCGTCGTCTAAGATAGAGTTATGCGGGGATGTGTGGGGGTACCGATCAACTGGCTAGCCGCGTCTGGCAGTTATAGCCGGGCTTGTTTCATCAGTGTCTCAGAGCTAAGAAGCTGATAAAGTGAAGACTGGATCACTTGAAGCCAACAAACTCGATCCCTGCGGGTCGTACAAGAATTATAGAAGGCAAACACAGCAGTTACTTGCGGCCATTGGTGTTGACTGCTGGTCCTTGGAAAATAGCAAGTACTTTGTGAAGATTTTCTATAGGTCTAGAAAACCATGGCTTATCATTATCTAGAGCTCATAAATGTAGCACAACTACGACTCCACGTTCTTCCCCGGTTGAATTATTGCAACTCTTCCTCCAATGTCCTGTTACATAGCTGGCAGCTTCTGTAACTCCGCCACGGTGCTGGTAACCAGTCGAAAGTCATTAAACTACTAGAGTTTACCGAAGAGCTGGTTGCAGATACGTAATGATCCGAGCAGCCTCCCTCTTCTTCCTATGAGCGGCTAACAGAAAGAGATGTCTGATTTACGAGAGGGTATGGAGTATGTTCAATGACCAGTTATAGACAAGTACATGACTTGCACGAGTTCTCCTCTGAGGTATAGTCATAGACTGCATGACCATTTACAACAAAGCTCAACGACAAACTTAGGACACTACAACATACACATCGAATCCGGACGAAGTAAATACGACCTCTGGCTAGCATTGGCCAAGGTGTGATTTGTTCATTACTGAACATATCAATAGGCATCCCCTGATACAATTTGAACCGGGTATGATTGATATGATGGAGGCATCCTAAACACCGCAGAAGCCTTGAGCTTGATATATTGACATAGTCTTTCGCCAATGACCACATCACGTTTGATGATAGGTGGCCAATCTTAAGCATATGCCTTGTGTGAGGCTGTGATAGTAGGCTGGGCGAGTAATGTGAGAATAGTGGTGGACACAACACTGGCAAAAGAAAGATATTAGCATAACTGATATTGTGTATGTAATCTGTCGATAACTTCAGCTCTTATTTCGATATACTGCTCGTCTGCGTCCAATCATCAAGGTTCGTCTCCTCATTTTCCACGGGTATTTTGCTCTGTAGGACGAGGAAGTAATTGCAAGGAGAAAAATATAGGATGTGTCGTTGAATCAGAATATGTACTGAAGTGTGCGATGTCCGAATCAGGTCCGAAGTGTAGATCCGCACCAGCAGCTAAGTACTCGATAGATCGGGCATAATGTTATGGTGGTACATCAGATATTGAACTTGAATGCTATAGTCATCAATAAGGTGAACTGAGAAGGTTCGATGTCCTGACTGCCACGTGCGACGGATTGGTTCGCCACTTCCTCCTCCTCCGTTTCCTCTTCTGGCGTTTTACCAGGCATATCAAACCATACTCGACTCGCCATTGAGGAATCTACTATACCCACTTCTTCAGGACTACGATTTGATGTCGATGCGATGACCACTACTGCCTCGACGCCTATAGCAATCATATGACACTTCGGCAACAAGAGCTGGCTGTATACGCCGCCCGTCTGCTGCCTCATGCTTTGTCCCTTCCGGAATACCAGCTTCTCAAAGCACATTTAAGCAACAGTCAATCTGAGCTATATCTGAAGATACGGAATCTCTGCTTGTTGCTCTGGCATAAAAATCCTGGTGTGCCAGTATCAATAACAGAGGTATTGGGCTATATCAAAAACAAAAACCTCTTTTCGATAGCGCAATTTGCGTTTGAATATCTAGTCAGGAACGGCTTCATCAATTTTGGATGTCTCCAAGTCGAGCCTCTGATTTTTTCACAACCGCCACAGTCTGCCAAGCAGAAAACTATTATTGTGATAGGTGCTGGTGTGTCAGGACTATGCACTGCTCGGCAACTCCAACACATCTTTGTCCAATTCGGTGACAGATGGACAAAGCAGCGACGAGAGAAGATACCCCGAGTCATAGTGCTCGAAGGCCGTCAGCGGATTGGTGGTCGTGTCTATTCGAAAGCACTGAAAGCGCAAGTCGCTGGAAGCTTGCCACATGGTTTGGCAAACACAGCAGAAATGGGTGCTCAGATTATCACTGGGTTCGAACATGGTAATCCACTTGACGCCGTGGTGAGAGGTCAACTTGCATTGGAGTACCATTTGATGAAGGATAACATGATTTTGTACGACTACGACGGATCGAGCATTAACATTGAGCAGGACACGAAGATACAGAACCTCTACAATGATCTGCTTGAAGCTGCAGGCTCACATGGATGGCATGCAATGCAGGCAGCTGCGATGATGGCCAAGCAATCCGAGTTTCTGAATCCTGCTATCCTCAAGCAAGAAAGTCCAGCTACAGACGGAAACAACAAGGTCAGTTCTCTTTGCTCCTGTTGCGAGGAGGTCTACCAACTTGCAGAGTGCTGACTTTGCTCCTTTCAGCTTGTCAATGGTTTCGATATAACAAATCACACTCTGGGCACGTTCATGGACGAAATTATTGTTAGAAGCAGACAGCAACTACCACTTTCAGCTCAAGAGATGAGATTACTACACTGGCATTACGCCAACCTTGAATATGGTAACGCGGTCAACGTCGATCAGCTCAGTCTTGGAGGTTGGGACCAGGACCAGGGAAACGAGTTTGAAGGTCGTCATTCTGAGATCAAAGGAGGATATAGCCAATTATCAAGAGCATTATTCAAACATCCTACGACTTTGGACGTACGACTTGGCAAAGCAGTGAGAGACGTACGATATACACCAAACAGCATAGGCCAGAGTCCATCAGCAACTATACATTGCGAAGATGGCGAAGTGTTTCAGGCGGATCACATTGTCTCCACCATACCTCTGGGCGTACTAAAGGAGCAAAGAGTGGCTTTTGATCCGCCGCTTCCTGCATGGAAATCTGAGGCGATGCAGCGACTCGGATTTGGCGTGCTAAACAAGGTATGGAGGACTCGGATACTTCTTTTTATTGCTACTCATCTAACATCAAATTAGGTCATTCTAGTTTTTGATCGAGTTTTCTGGGACGTCAAAAGAGACATGTTCGGCTTGCTGAATCAGAGCGTGGTGAAGGACAGTTTAAATCCTCAAGACTACGCCTCGGATCGTGGACTATTCTATCTTTTCTGGAATTGTGTCAAGACTTCTGGACTTCCAGTCCTGATTGGTGTTCTTGCTGGCGATGCAGCCCGTTCGGCAGAATCTATGGACGACCAGACACTGGTTGTCGAAGCAACAACAAGGCTCGCAAAGATGTTCAAATTACCCGAACGACCTATACCAACGGAGGCTGTTATCACGAGATGGAGGAGAGACAGGTTTGCAAGAGGAAGCTACTCATATATGGGACCTACGACAGTCCCTGGTGATTACGAAGCAATGGCTACACGAGTGGGGAATTTGCATTGGGCAGGGGAGCATACTTGTGGGACACATCCAGCTACTGTACATGGTGCATATTTGTCAGGTTTGAGGGCGGCATCTGAGGTCGTGGAAGCGATGATCGGGCCAATACCGCCTCCTTCTGTTGTTGGAGTATGAATTTTGAGGATCAGGCGTATGGGAACTGGAAAGATAGAAAACATCTAGTAGCATTATCATGTCGTCGTAGGATATAGCCTTGAAACGAGAGGCAATAAACGCGAGAACACCACGAACGCGTGAGACCCTGATCTGAAACATTGCATCTGAAACACTTCGTCAATACTCGACTTGAACTTATGTTAGATATCAACATCAATGCCTAAACCTTCGACGTTCTCGTCTTTGCCGGACTTGGTGAGCTCGATTAGTTGTCATCATGTTTTCTATGCTCATGCCGTGTTAGGACGATGCACCAGTATGACCACCCTACGCGTTTGCAGAAGTGTTTCCTTGCTCATAATTATAGGATGTGTATGAGACTCAAGACTTTACCGTAGGTCTCTGCCTTGATCTCTCACCACTGCTACTCTAACAGGATACAGGAAAGCTCCATTGCACGCTCTCCGTCTCTCTCCTCCTCGCTGAGCAGCCTTTCAGATAACGACCGCGAATCTTCCGGCATCTACAAATCACAAGTCAATCGCAACACAGCTGAGAGCGTCTTCCATACCAATCGGATAGGGGCCAAGGGTGTAGACTTCTCGGATCGTCTGATTGGCGTGGGCAGGCAGCGCAAGTCGTATCATGTTAGGAGAACTGGGCGTGGGCGGGATGATGAGAATGAGGAAACTTCAAAGGAGAGGATGGCAAGGCTGATAAGGGAAGTAGAGGAGCTGAAGGTCGAGCTAGCAGAAGAGAATGAGCAGCCAAAAGACGAGCACGCCACGAGTAGTGATGGGGACATTAAGGTGGTCACCGAACTCTCCAGAGTGCTGCACGATTTGCAATCGCAGAAGCTCGTCCCACGCAATGCGAGTGGGAGCAGCTCTATCGAGATCGCACCCACGCAGAGTATATCAAAGGCGTCCGATTCTGCATCACCACAGTCAGCTTCCACAACACAAACATCTCCCTCGACCCAGTCCACCGAGGCTATTGAAGCACACACATCACGCATCCTCTCCCACGCAACTGCTCTCGAAGCACGTCTCGCGACCCTCGAATCACTTATTGGTCCTCCCCCAACCCAATCTTCAGCTGCTGCCACAAGCAGCAAACCGGTTCTCACACAGCTCACACAGCTAGAAAATCAGCTCTCTAGCATCAACTCCACTTCACCAGCCAGCTTGGAGGTGATGTCATCACAGATCCAGCAGCTTCTAAACGATATGACACGTCTGATAACGGCTCGCCAGGATGCTACGACTGCGCTACAGAAACTACAAACGCAACGGAGTATGGGTGTACCAAAAGGCTTTAACCCTGCCGGAGGTGCCACTAGCTACAGAAGCACGACCGGTGCGCCATTACCAACTGAGCCGTCCACGCCGCAACCACTACTCGAAGACCCAGACCACCTCGCCCGCGTGCAAAAGCTCTACGAAACCCTTCCCACGATTGAAGCAACATTACCGTTTGTACCAGCAGTCGTGGAGCGATTGAGGACGTTGAAGGCTGTACATAGTGATGCGGCTAGTGCAAGACAGGATTTGAAAGAGTTGGAGCGAAGGCAAGGGGAGATTGGGGTGGAGTTGGGTAAGTGGAGGGAAGGGCTGGAAAGGCTTGAGACTGTTGTTAGTGAGGGAAAGCAAGGCGAACTGGAGAATCGGGACGAGATGGAGAAGTGGGTGAAGGAGTTGGAGGAGAGATTGGTGCGGTTGGGATAGTAAATCATCAAATGGCACGGTAATGGATATAGCGAAAGTGTCTCGTCATCGCACACAAGAAAGAAGAGCACTTGTGTGTCATGCACCGCCAAGCAAAGCAAATTCGTTCTCATATTCACTCAGTCTTCATACGTTGTATACACCTGAGAACCACAATTCCAGTTTCTGATGCCCTCTACTTCCCAACTATCGTCCACCAAACAACCTGCTCACCATACCACCAGCAAGGTTCCCAGCAATGCCTCTAGCAAGTCCACTTCCCAACAGAGCCGAGCTAGCCAAGTTATTCGCCTGACTGAACTTATCACATCTCGAGAACGCGACCAGATTCGTAATCGTAAGAATGAGCGCAACAACTACAAGCAAAAAGAAAAAGTAATTAGCATCACCATACAAACATCCTCAAGATAACCCAGCTCATCAAAATCCGTGAACTTACCAACCAAAGTCAACCAAATAAATTCCAACCTCACCACCGCAACAATAGCAAGCACCACCCAAAGTACCGGCTGTGCATACAACGCCGCCCAGAAAAACCGCCTATCCACCGCCGTCACCTTCCTGCCCGTCACGTTCTCGTCGTTCGGATCCAGTGACTCATATACCATGTGTGAGTCGCCAGTTGAGGAGGTAGGGTCGACTTCGTTCCACCATCGCAAACCAACGAGACGGCGCCCGGCTATGTTTTTGAGGTTGTAGAAGTCGGCGGAGAGGAGGAGGATGGTTAGGATGAAGATGAGGACGTAGTTTGAGGTAAAGAGGAGGCCGAAGAGGTAGGTTAGAAGGGATGCTGAGGGGAGGGGTCTGGTATTAGTGATGGTTCTTCAAGACGATTTTTAAGATTGCATGAATGAACGAGAGGAATTGGTTTTGGTTGCGCTCGCGAGGTCGGGCGAAGAATAGGGAGAAGGTAAGAACGTACATAGTCTGAAACCGAGAAAGACTAGCAAAGTGATTGGGTGAGCTGATAGTCTCCACTCCCACTTCCCTGCCTCGTTGCTGTTGCTAGTACTCATGATGGAATGGAGGGGCTATTGTCTCAATAGCAATGTCGACTGTTGTGGTCAATGGATGCACGAGCCTTGATCGCAAGACAATGTGTAATCAGGGGGATCGAAGTAGGTGTGCTGGAGTGATGAGATTGGGTTGCTGTCGCGAGAGGTAGCTTGGAACTTCCTCCGCTACTTGTGCTAGCGTATTGCGAATGTCGTTGGTGTATCTATCTGTCGCGGAGCTGTATGCGTGTCAGCCATTGGAGACGGTCCGACAGGAGGAAGGGCTTGGCATAGCACATGTCATTTCATATTTGTTTCACATTTTTTGAAACAAGGCCCTTCATCTGCCAGTCAATCTTTCTGTCTTTTCTTCACCTTCGCTCATCACATCATTCCAAGTTGCGTACTTGTAGTATTCATCCGCATCTTATTCACGGTCTCTTTTTCAATCCACTGCCAGTAAGGCCAAAGCTCGAACTCGCAGGGAGGAGCTGGGGAACATTTTATTCTTGGAGTTTTACATATCTGATCTGCCACCATGGTCAAGAAGGCGATCGATTCGCGCATTCCCGCCCTCATCAAGAACAACTCACAAGAAAAGAAGCGAAGCTTTTTCGTCGTCGTTGGTGACCGACAGAAAGATGTCATCGTCAACCTCTATCACATCCTCCTCAATGTCGACATCAAGTTGAACAAATCAGTACTGTGGGCGTACAAAAACCAGTTACTAGGCTTTACGAGTCACCGAAAGAAGCGGGAAAGAAAGATCAAGAAGGAGATCAAGAGAGGCATTCGTGATGCTGACACAGATGATCCGTTCGAGCTATTTGTATCGACGCAAGACATTCGATATGTCTACTATAAAGAGACGGAAAAGATATTGGGAAACACATATGGAATGTGTATTTTGCAAGACTTTGAGGCCATCACACCGAACCTGCTAGCAAGAACGATAGAAACGGTAGAAGGAGGAGGTGTAGTGATTCTATTGCTGAAGGGAATGCAAAGTTTGAAACAACTATATACACTTTCCATGGACATCCACTCAAGATACCGGACGGAAGCGCACTCTGATGTGGTAGCGAGGTTCAACGAGCGCTTCATTCTATCACTTGGTAGCTGCGAAACGTGTCTTGTGATTGACGATGAAATGAACGTCCTACCAATATCAGGAGGAAAGAATGTACAACAACTTCCACCACCAGATCTCGAATCAGAAGGCAGGACACCAGCGTCGCGGGAATTGGCAAGAATAAAAGAAGACTTGGCCGATACACAACCTGTAGGACCATTGATAAAACTGGCAAAAACTGTAGATCAAGCAAAAGCGCTTCTGACGTTTGTGGACGCGATATCAGAAAAGACGTTATCCAGCACAGTAGCATTGACGGCAGGACGCGGTCGAGGAAAATCCGCAGCGATGGGTGTTGCAATTGTAGCAGCTGTCGCGCATGGCTATAGTAACATCTTTATCACATCACCAAGTCCGGAGAACTTGAAAACCTTGTTCGAGTTCGTCTTCAAAGGGTTTGACGCCCTGGGATATCTGGATCATGTGGACTACTCGATCATTCAGTCGACGAATCCGGACTTTAACAAAGCTATCGTTCGTGTTAACGTGCACAGACAGCATCGCCAGACGATACAATACATCCAGCCACAAGATGCATACACATTAGGACAAGCAGAACTCTTGGTGATTGATGAAGCAGCTGCAATTCCACTACCTCTCGTGAAAAAGCTCATGGGACCGTATCTGGTGTTCATGGCATCGACAATTAATGGTTACGAAGGTACTGGAAGATCGCTGTCCTTGAAGCTCATCAGTCAATTGCGAGAACAAAGTCGTGGGCAACCCAAGCTTGCAAGTGGTCAAGCAGCTGATGGTCAAGGGCCTATGGGAAGCCGTAGTTTGCGAGAAATCACACTCTCAGAACCAATTCGATACGCTGCTGGTGACGCTGTCGAGAAGTGGCTTAATAGGCTACTATGTCTTGATGCAACTCTTCCTCAAAAGTCGGCGGCAGTTGGTGGCACACCTGACCCCAAAGAATGCCAGCTTTTAGCTGTCAATCGCGACACTCTATTTTCTTTCCACGCCATTTCTGAACGATTTTTACATTCCATGCTTTCACTGTACGTCGCCTCACATTACAAGAACTCACCAAACGACCTGCAGCTCATGTCTGATGCACCCGCCCATCAGCTATACGTCCTAGTACCACCAATACCAGAAGGCGCAACTCGCTTACCAGAACCACTTTGTGTCATCCAAGTAGCACTTGAAGGTCAGATCAGTAAAGCGAGCGTCCAGCGTGAATTAGCACGAGGCCACCGAGCTGGTGGTGATCTGATACCCTGGCTTGTGAGTCAGCAATTTCAGGATGATGAGTTTGCCGGTTTGTCTGGAGCACGTGTGGTGCGAATAGCCACAAATCCAGATTACATGGGCATGGGTTATGGTGCTCGTGCTCTTTCACTTCTTGTCGACTTTTATGCTGGCAAATTCTTGAACTTAGACGAGAACCAAATATCCGAGGACCAGCTAGAGATCAAGCGTGTCACTGATGAAGAACTCGAGAAGAGTTCCCTACACACCGATAACGTCAAGGTCCGCGACTACAATTCCATGCCACCACTCTTCGCTCGTCTCTCACAAATTCGACCACCAAGTCATCTCGATTACATTGGCGTCAGTTACGGCTTGATACCGTCTCTCCACAAGTTCTGGAAACGCGCTGGCTTCGTTCCAGTATATCTTCGCCAAACGGCAAATGACCTGACTGGAGAACACACCTGTGTGATGCTTCGCACTTTCGATGCTGAACGCAGTGATGAACAAGAAAATAACACGCAACCATGGCTGCACGCCTATGCTCGTGACTTCCACCGCCGTTTCCTCTCTCTTCTATCATACAACTTTCGCACTTTCCCCTCCGTTCTTGCATTGAGCATTGATGAATCAGCTGGTTCTGCATTCCGTGCACAAGATCCAAGCTCTTCACAAGCACTCACAAAATCAACACTCGACACGCACTTCACACCTCACGATCTTGCACGTCTTACGTCTTACGCTGCGAATATGCTCGATTACCACGTCATCCTTGATCTCCTCCCTGCCATTGCTCAGCTCTACTTCACTGGTCCTCTTCGCTCAAGCTTGTCACTATCCGGTGTGCAAGCTACACTGCTTCTTGCAATCGGCTGTCAAAGACGAGACATTGACGATGTGGTCAAGGAGCTTGGTGTTGCCAACAACGCACTACTAGCTATGTTCGTCAAATTGATGCGCAAGATGAGCACCGCATTCAAGACGGTGGTCGAGGAAGAGGTCGCTAAAGGTCTACCTAGTGAGGACGCTGCACGCCGATTGACAGCCGGCCATGATGATGAGGATCTGGACGAAGGAGATGACGTAGATGGGGATGTTGACATGGTTGGACGTGTAGAGAAGGAAGCTCGTATGCGCTTCGCACCACTCGAGACAACAGTTGATGAAGACCTTGATGAGGGTGCAAAAGCAGAAAAGGAACGCATACGGAATATGATTGACGCTCTGCCACTAGCAAAGTATGAGATTGGTGGTGAGAAGCTCGATGAGGATGATGCGGAAACTGCAATTATGGGCGCAGCGAAGAAGGGCGGCGGCACAGTCAGTGTCAAGCGAAAAAGCACTGGCGGCGACAACGGTGGAAAGAAACGGAAAGCCGGTAGTGCTGTGGCACAGGTCGAAAAAGAGGCAGAGCGGTTCAGAGAGCAGAGAGGGAAGAAGAGGAAGGGTGGTGGGAAGTGAAAATGGCTTCTCACCTAAGAATAAAGGGGTGCGAGATGACGCATGTATATAGACCCACTTTAATGTAACGAACCTGAAACATTACTTCCTCGTACCTATTTCTCTCCCGTCCATTTCGTCGCTATTGTCGTCGCTGCCTATTGCTATTTATTGTTGCTCTGCTCTAGATGGATCCTTCTGGGACAGGAGCAAATTGTCAGCATGGTCAGCCATCTTCCACCGATCATGACTGCGAAAGTGATCCTGTACAACACATACGCAAAAAGCAACTTCATCCCAAGTCTAGGACGGGATGGCGAAGACATGTAATGAATTTCACGCCATCGTAAGCACTTCCTACACTAACGATGGTCTCGTTGAGTACACTCTGATACTTCTCAGTTGGTTCGCAGTCACTATGGGAACTGGAATAGTATCGATATTATTGCACAATCTTCCTTATAATGCTAGATGGATCTATTGGATATCTATTGTCTTCTTTGCTGCGAATGTATGCTTCTTTGTTTTGTTCTCGTTTATCTCAATTCTTCGTTACATTATGTTTCCCGGCCTTTGGACGGCAATGCTGCGACATCCTGTGCAGTCATTATTTTTGGGTATGTAATTCACCCGGCCGCATAAAGCCAGATCTGTTTGATATCACTCCTGTATGAGCTCAGCTTACTCCCTCCAGGTACTATACCTATGGGTCTTGCAACCATCGTCAACATGATAGCTTTTGTCTGTGCTGACTGGGGATATCACACGATCATGCTATGCTGGGCGCTATGGTGGATTGATATCGTTATAGCACTTGCATGCTGCATGTACCTGCCCTTCGTGATGTAAGTACGAGCTCTTATATTTCACATATCAAGCCCGACTTAGCGGGATCTCAACAAGCTTACACTTACAACAACAGCTTGTTCGTCCATGGACAGAAGATTTCAAGCATGTCGGCAGCCTGGCTACTACCAATCATTCCCACGATCGTCGCCTCAGCTTCGGGAGGTATCGTCGCCAACATCTTACCTAATCCGCAACACGCACTATGGACATTGGTCACCTCTTATATACTTTGGGGTACCGGCGTTCCTCTGGCAATGCTCGTGCTCTGTATCTAGTAAGTTACGAGCTCTTTAGATATATAGCACGACACAGCGAGATCCCAGCAAGCTGACATTTCCAACAACAGCTTTTTACGCCTTACTCAATACCACCTTCCCCCACGAGAAGTCATTGTTTCGGTCTTCCTGCCACTTGGACCACTGGGGCAAGGAGGATTCGCCATCATGCAACTCGGTAAAGTGGCAATGGATTTGTTTCCCAAAACGAATTCGCTCATCCCCGAAGCTGGACGCATACTTTATGTACTTGGATTCTTTACGGCCCTCATTATGTGGGCCTTTGCTCTTGTATGGCTGTTTTTTGCGGTTGCAAGCATTTCGAAGCATGAGTTTCCTTTCAACATGGGTACGTTGATTTCAGCATGATATTGCTTGACTATCCCTGCTAAACTAAAACCAATTAGGCTGGTGGAGTTTCACTTTTCCTATAGGTGTCTTCGCATTATCGACTACCTTGATCAGCAGAGAGCTTCCCAGTCTGTTCTTCAAGGTATTGGCAACTGTAAGACTTTCACCCTCTATTCATGTAATCCTGGAGACCATGCTAAGAATAACTGCAGATTTTCTCACTTGTGGTGGTACTACTTTGGATAGTGGTTACTGCGAAAACAGTTCAGCAGACTATTGATAACACACTTCTCTTCGCACCTTGTATACACAAACATAAGGAAGACTCCTCCAGTAGTGATACAATTAGAGCCGAAGAGCCGTAGATACTGGCAGCATGACGATCTTTGACTTAGTTTCTGCTTCCTGACAACAATGGGTGGTACAAGAGAGCTTTGCCGCACTGCGGTCCTCCGAAAACCCATGTCTTTCTACCAGCTACAAGTGAGCAGTGCGCCATTAAATTGTAATGATTGGCACGAGATCTGACCGATCGCACAGAATCAGGTCGAAAACGGTCAATTGTCTTTCGCGTCAGCAGACTTTGCGGAGTGAGTCTTTGGTGTGTCGACGATTCTTCGAAGTCTTCAGGAATTCGGGCCAACAGGGTTCACTTACATTCAGCACAATCAGAATCACGAGAATCTCTCCCTGGTCTATGCGATCGATAGGTCCTACAGGCTTGATGTAGATATTCGACGTTTCTTGCGTAACCTGAAGTCCTGGCAATGACCATAGCAGTCGTCTCAAATCACTCCCGATCCGGAGGGGAAATAATCGCATCCAAGATCGAGCCGTAGGCAATGCAAAGGCCCTGTCTACTAGCTGGGTTATCTATGGTGTGTCCACCGTCGAAAGAATCTATACAAGCGTGACAGATTTTGCCGATGGTTTCTCTACTGTCAATATCAACAGGTGTAACATGCATGGTCGAGTCGTGCATCAGGAGAAGAGGAAATGACTTCGTTTTCACCGGGTAGAGTGTGGATATACTGTAACAAAGTTGGCAGCAAGAACGGAATGGTTAGAAATCTAATGCACTACAGGCAGCAAGATTGTCCTTAATTGGGCGTGGAGTCATAAGATGGCCAATATCTAAACTAGCACTCTCCTGCCCCACGTCCAGAATGTGAGAGTTACGTCTGATTTACCACTACGAATTCAGAGTGACTGTTGTTTTCTAGCTCTGAGATTCCCACTGTCTCTCGAATGGTATCAGAACGAGAACGATCGACATAGGCTAAAGACTAGCAATATTTCCAAGGTCAAATCATTAGACTGCGTTCCCTCTGATAATGGTCGCTGCAATACCCTCCTGCGTCTCCCGCGTGCATGTCACCCTTGTGAATCGTCTTAATCGAGCAAGCGAGGACCATCCCGCTACGACACGTCTCTTAGCAGAGATAAGGTTGTCCTTGTCGCCCGCCTTATCAAGTACATATACAAGTACATATACATATACATATACACGGCACGATATGTCGCCAACAGCTAACGGCTCACGTGGTTACTTGGTGACAGTGGAAGCCGTGCTAATAATCTAGAGTTTCGCCAAGCCGCGCTAAAAGCTTACACCACTGCATGACTCAGACTAGACCCGAAGCGGTAATAATCTTGAACGTCTTTCTTCAGAACTCTACTTGTCCACTTGTGGCAAGTCTAGCTTCCTACGTCGTCGCATAAGTGCCCTGATTTGTCTAGATCACCGAGGTGCAGCGGATCTGTATCAGAGTATTTTTCGGTCACTGATCGGATCTGCGTAGATGGTTCTGCTCGATAGCCCAGACACTTCTCGTGTTTTGGCAGTCACATAAGAGCCTAAGCTGGATTAGGGAAAAGAGCAAATCTTATTATGTGCAGCAAGTTTGTTAACACGATCTGGACCACATATTCGCTCACATGGAGATCGAGATGCTACGGCTCAAGTACCAGTCGTCTGTACTGGTATCCGGCATGACAGCAGTATTTCTGCCCATCTGAGCCATGAAATCAAGTTTGGCAATATGTGCAGATTGGTGATAGGAGGACTTCAAAGCAATTGGTCATGATTCGCTACGTGCTAGAAAATTGTGCGCCTGCTTGATGATGCGCCCAGGACAGTCAAATCAAAGCGGAGACAGCAATAACAATTACAGCCCGCTTAACATGCGTCACTCGTAGAGCTACTCGTTATCGTCACCAGTATCAAAAGGGCTTGTGCATTTTCATGGTCCGCCAGAGTCCCAAGCTTTCCCACCAATCGTACGACCATCTTTCGCATGTTACAACTCCAGAGAAAGTCTCTTTTCTGCAACGGTCCTCGTTAGGACAACTATTTTATGTTAGCGGTGGCATCTGAATACGCAAATTCAAGGACAGTAAGACTCACTAAACGCCTTCCTTGGCGAAGTGAATGTGCCAGGTTCACTCATACAGCATGCCTATGCCTCTACTATCGTATGGTACTCCAAGTTGTTCCCGCCACAGAGTTAGATTAGTGAGCAGTGGAGCTCGCAATTGGATCCAATAAGCCAGCGATCTCTGACGAACAGACTCCTTCGGCACTGCAAACTGTGCACAGCAAGGAAAAGCCATGACTGACGGCAGAGGTCCACCACTTGTTGCATTAGCCCACCAGTATGGGAGTAACTGCACCTCTGTATTGCGCGGCTCGCCTCCGAGAGTGAGCTAAGCACGACTTCTGAATCCCGCAGTCCAAGGATATATATTTCTCCAGCCGTAGTGCTGTCACGTTTAGCGCACTGACGTACCATGCGAGCGGCGCCATCTGATGTCAGGCTTGCCAGTGTCCATGGACAAAGACCATGTATTTTGGAAGATTGTCGTAATTGTCAATGCTAGGCATCGGACTCTTAGCAAGCTGTTTACATGTACGTCAAATATGCCATTGCTTCTGACCCCTGCTAGAGTGGCACCGATAGAGCACCACCTGATTGTTCTGTCGTATGGTCTGCTTTGTAGACAACAACGTCCCAGCTAAGCTCGCGATTTTTTAGCATATCAGAGTTGAGAGGGGGCTTTTAGAGACGAACCTTTTATCTACTCTCAAGACCCAGGTGGTATTTTGCTTCGGAGTAGGAAGCTATGACGAGCACTTTTCGTGGTGGTCCAATTAACAGTCCAGCTCTAAGATTGCTGAGTATCCAGATGAAGAATATCAAGACTAAGCCCACGACTGCAAGCGATCGTGGTAACCATTGCGATGATGGTTTCTTGCCTGTCAAGCTGCTGCGTTGATCGATTCTCAGATTAGGCAGCTCTTTCTCCACATCATCAGCATCATCCTGGTATATAGCCATGGAATTGAATTCTGCTAGAAGTGATGAATTAGGAGTATCCATATTGTGCTGATGAGATCCTGCTTGAAACATACTGAAATCAAACATTGTAAGCTAGCAGCTTAAGGAACACTCCTGGGTGGAGAAACGACGAATAAAGTGCAAGCCACAAGAGAAATGCAAACATTCTTCTTTTGAGAAATGCAGAATGTCGAAAAGGTACAATGTACATAATCTGTCCATACTCTGAAAAACTGTTTACGAGGTCAAAACATCAAGGTATCTATGGTTAGCACTTTCATTTCAAGGTTCGGCTATTGCCAGCAGGTAAGTCTGCATGAATTACTGTTACTAAGCCACGCAGGTGGCTGCAGAAGCACAAAATTATGCTGGAGGTCTTCTAACCACAAACTCTAAGCTAGTGTTCTTTATTACGTGAAGCAGCAACCACGTCGAAACCTTGACAAGAACAATGTCTACAAGTAACCATAGGGTGTGCTCTTCGGAAGGAAAACTTGCCACGGTCAGCCTTTATCGAATGTTTCACACGTTTGGTGATTACTGCTTTGACATTTTTAAGCATCTTTCCAAGCGGGCTGCATAGTAGTAGAAGAGCAATTTCGCCTGCAACGTGATACACTGATTTCATTAAGCGAGCCCAACACGTTACTGTAATCGCTAAGTCCTCTAGGCATTCCTTGTAATCCTAAAAAATGTTGTGGAAAGGGAGTACTCCAGTAACATATCTCTCTGATCTCAATCCATATTGACGAATACACCGACTCTGCTGCATTATTCAGTTCTCAGCTATTAAGATGTGCGCATTCTCCTCTGAAAAAGCTGAACCCCATGAAAGGATCGAGTTGCTTGATACCGATGTACATTCGCCAAAACCTACAGCGACACTGAAGTGCAACGACATTCGCAGGTGCCTTCTTTCTTTGCCCTACAGACGATCAGCAACCGACTGTGCGCTGTTACCGCTCCCTAGCTTCATCGTGAAGCCCCAGGATCAGAGCCCGGGGTCAAGACCACGCTCAAGCCTCACCAGACAGCCTGGCTGGATGGTGTTCGAGAATGGGCAGCGTTCGTTGTGCTCATAAACCACACAACTGTTTTGTTCTACAACGTTGCCGCTGGATGGGGCATGGATGGTGGGAGTTATGATTGGTGGAGGCTACCACATTTCCACCTTATATTTGAAGGACATATGGCTGTCAGTCTCTTGTTCGTTATCAGCGGATTCGCCTTATCCATCAAGCCAATCAGACAAATAAGAGGAGGGATGCACCAAGATCTTTTCAACTCGTTGAGCTCTTCAGTCATACGCCGTCCTATTCGACTTTACGAGCCCGTCATCGTTTCAAGCTTCATAGTGCTCATTCTAGGTCGTCTAGGAGTGTTTAAGTTGACATGGCAATTCATCGAAGGTATCATCGACTTTGGCGACCATCACTATTCTGTACAGTTTCCTGGTTTATGGGACGATTTGTATCACTGGGCTATCCACTTCATCACGTTCTCTGTTGCTCAAGTCTATCATCATTCTGATCCAAGAGGATGGTGGCCTTACTACCAACATATGTGGACTGTCCCGATCGACTTTCAGGGTTCTCTGAGGCTCATCCTAACCCAGCTCGCTTTAGCACGAGTACATGTCTGGGCTCGACTCATACTAATGTTCACCATTGTCATCTTGGCTATTTGTCAAGACTGGTGGGATATTGAGCTTTTCTGGGGTGGCATGTTGCTCTGTGAGCTGCACATGATATATCACGCTTACAATGCTCGACATGTCGACCATGCTGGCATCATTGGACGCGCACCACGCAACGTTCTTGACGACTTCGCCAAGACAGCGCTCCACGCGCTCCACGCGCTCAATGCCGCCAGCGCCTTATACCTCTATCGACACCAGAGTGGGTTACAGCGAATACTCCAGGTTTCAAAATGCTTGCCGCACGCGCCCCTAGCACTATGAAGCTGAGATCCCGCTTTTGGGTCGCAATCGGCGCGTTTCAACTTGTCGGTGGCGTTGCTGCAGCGTCAGTACGACCACCATCGTTGTTGTTATCGAGGCTCTCACTTGCCTCGTTCTTCTCGGCATCCTTGTTACGCTATCCGGGAAATAACTCATATGCCTTTTACTGTACACATGGACTAGTGAATCATACCATAGGATTCCCTTTGTTATGGTTGGTGTTCCGAGTTGTAGGAAATGGAGGTGGACTACGCTTTGTTACGGCCGTCTTTATATGTTTGTTACTCGAGACGGTTTTGGCGAGATAGGTGGCGGACGTGTTCTGGCGACTGGTAGACAAGTCATCTGTTAGGCTTGCACGATGGACAGAGGAGTTTTTACTCAGGTAAACAAACACCACAATCGCCAAAATGGTGCAGCTTTTCGATTTGGTTTTGAGCTTGTCGGCAAGTGCAATCGATGATGACATGAGTGGCAAGGTACATGTCCAGAACAGTGTGGCATTACTCCTTCAACAGTAAGGCAGAGATATTCAGGCTCGCCAGTTACTTTTCGCACGATAGATTAGTTGTTTTGTATATGTAGAGAACATCTAATAGAATGTTAGATCAGATAACACTAATGGCACGCATAAGGACGCCAGCGCATCTGCAAATTTTGATATATCCAATAAATTACCACCCCCAATCCTTAGGTCACTACGGAATTGCCAGTTTCTGTCTCATATGCGAATCTGTGAATATGCAAACGATCCCCCAATCGCGAGAAACACACCCAACGCATCACTGTAGCCCACTACCTTGCCCTCTGTCCACCAAGCCAGCACGAGCGTGACCATAGTCTTGACGATGCCCACCACGTTGAACGTCAACACAGATGTTGTGCCGATAATGAGGAATTGTGTCAGATTGATAATGGCGGCCACGAAGCCGCCAACAATCCATGTTATCGAGACAGAAGGAGCTACTTGGCCTGATGAAATGATTAGTTCCATGTTCTGAGCAGATGCTTGCGTCTAAGGTAACTGACCAAAATTGGGTGTCCGATCGAAAAATGGAATGAGGCAGACCAACATAGCGCTGCTAATCAGCGTTTGGTTCATCAGTAGTTGCGGCGCAGAAACGTCCTTGCCATCAATTGGCGACCCAAGAGTTTTGCCGATGTAGATCTGATAGAGTGCCGTAGAGACAAAGCTTGCTACTGCAATAGAAGTTCCCAAGAGGTTTCCTTGAACACTGGCTCCTGTTGCAATAGCTACACCAATACAGGCAATGCCAACAGCTCCCATTTTCGCAAGTGAAATGGCTTTCCCGAAAAGCACAAAATTCAGCAAAACGACCGTCGGTACTGTGAGAATCTTGGCGAGCTGGAAAAAGCTGACGCTGTTGTATGTGAGGGAGAAATTACCCAAGACCAGGAAGCTGGCGAATAGTACGCAGATTGGTAGGATCGAGCGAATGGGCAACCAGCGAATTGCAAATATTGGCCTGTACCAGTTTGCCATTAGCCCAGGCGGTGAAGCCGCAAGATACAATAGTACGAATGTCGTGAGGAAGTGGTATGTCGTGGTACTGAATTGGCAATGCTTGAGCTGGTCGTCGGAAAAGGTGATTTTGTTTAAGAAAACGACAGCTACCGTCGCTGCACAATTCAGTATGATGTAGAAAATGGTGCTACGAGATATCATTGTTGATTTCGTGCTGGCTACAGCAGGCATTGGTAAGTCATCCGTTTCTTCTTCGTTCAGAGATGCTACAGTCTCGGAACGCTCATCAGATGCTGGTAAAACTGATACTATGTTGGAATGAGCATTATCCTTGGACATCGAGGATCGACGTTGGCGGTCTAGCTCCATACTGGTAGTAAGTGATTTGCGGCGGGCAGACATGCTGCACCAAAGTGTCTGGTGCCACGCACAGCCGTATCTTCACGCAGTAGGTTTGTG
>Ga0160427_10000744_pt1 | contig 19768 bp, 18 predicted proteins | sample SolpanmetagenomL_FD_108194 | JGI IMG/M metagenome (GOLD analysis project Ga0160427, IMG submission 108194) | Solar panel surface microbial communities from Lawrence Berkeley National Laboratory, California, USA - L | ecosystem: Engineered > Built environment > Solar panel > Unclassified ...
ACCGAGCTCGGTCAGGGCCTGCGTCCAGGCCTCAGCTCGGGCGGTCAGGATGCGGTACTTGCCCGGGTCCAGACAACGCGAGTACTCCTCCTCCGCCGGTGAGCCTGCACCCGGGTGGGGGTCAGACCAGCTGGTCATGGCGGCCGCGCCTTCCGCGAAAGCTGCCTCGACTGCGGCCAAGAGAGTCTGCTCGTCCACGCCGGCGACCGTAGGCGGCACTAGAGGCTGGAGCCACAGCTTTGAGCTGTACCTGCAAGGCCCCAGACATGACAAGACCCCGAGGCCGTGGGCCACCGGGGTGATGTCGAGAATTGTCTCGAAATCGCGAGCTGATGTCAAGCAGTGTAACGAATGGGGCTCTTCGCCAGGCAGTCCTCGCCCGTCACCAACACAACTACTCAACCAGTCGACTACTCGACTACTCGACTACTCGAATACTCGAATACTCGACTACTCGAATACTCGACTACTCGCATACTCGACTACTCGCATACTCGACTACTCGACTACTCGACCAAAGCTGGTAGCTCGGCGAGCCTGCAATCAACCGACTTGAATCGACCACCCCGTGCGTTCCATGGAGTCGTCCCACACGATGAGCCGGTCACCGGCCCAGGCGGTGGTAACAGCATCACCGTCCACTACCCCCGGCAGCGCCGGCAGCGCGGTCCAGTCGTCGCCGCTCAAAACGGCGTAGCGGCCGCCGACGCCCACCGCCACGTGGTCCAGCCCGACGACGAGGTCCTGTGCCCACTCCGGGGACTGCAGCGCTTCCGGAAGGTCGAGCGGGGTGGAGGCGCCGTCGGCGGGGTCGACCCGGTCCACCCGTGGCATCTCATCTGCACCCCGGCCGATCCCGAACAGCCGGTTGCCGTCCCAGCCCCCGAACGGGACGGCGGCGGAGGCAGCGGGGTCCTGGAACGGCACCTCGCGCCACAGGTCCCGGGCTGGGTCGTAGGCCTGGACGCCGCTGCCTGTGGACCCGTCGGGAAGCTGGGTGAGGCCGACGAGCAGTTCATGCCCGGCCCAGAGCGTGGAGCAACTCTCGCCGGAGTCCGGGCCTGGGACCCGGCTAGTACGGGTGGCTCCGGTCACGGGGTTCCACCCGGAGAGGGTGTGCGGGACGGGTTGGCCGCTGCCGTCGGTGCCGACGCACAACACTTCCGTCCCCGACCACCAGGCCGGGGCGTAGACGAGCAGGTTCGTCTGGGGGGCCAGGCCGGACCCGCCGGTCGAGGGGTCGAACCAGGTCCAGCCGTCGGTGAGGAGGTGCCCGGTCCACGTCGTGGCGTGGTGGAACTCGTTCGCGCCCGGGAAGCGGCGCCACTCACCGGTGAGGGGGTCGTAGGCGCCGCTGTCCTCGACGGGTGCCGTGGGAGGTGCCATGCAGTCCGCGTTCGGCGGACACGTGAACGTGGGGTCGAGCACCCGGCCGGAGCCGCCGGTGACCAGAAGCTCCGTCCCCGTCCAGGTCAGCGTCGGCATCCGGCGGGGGTCTAGCGGCGGCGCGGGGAGGTCCTGCCAGGTTGCAGAGGTGCTCGGAAGGTCACCAGGCCAACTAGAGGCTGTGTTCACGGGCGCACCGCCGCCCTGAGCACCGCAAGCGGTCAACATCCCCATAGCGCTGAGACGGATCAGCAGATCCCGGCGGCGCAGCATGGTCCTGAGACGCACGGCCAGACATCGCGGTTCCGCACCCACATGCGCAGGGGCCATCAGTGAGGAGGCAGAGAGACGCTCTCGCCGAGCCTCTAGCGGCCTGCAGCATTGTGCGTGCGATCAACCCGCTTGCTGATCTTTCAGACATCAGTATGAGTTTGGAGTCGACTAATCGACCAGTTGACTTGGCGAGTAGTAGAGTAGTCGACTTGTCTCAGAACCGACCGTTACGAGACGGTCAACCGCGCAAGGTCAGCGCCATGACTGTGAAGTCGTGCGGTGGCGAGGTACGCATTCAGATGTAGCGGTGTGATGCGGTCGTCAGTCGGCGTGCAGCTCGACCCACACCGTCTTGCCGACCTCCTCATCGCGCACGCCCCACGCGGTGGCCAGCATGTCGATCATCGCCAGTCCGCGGCCGTCCAGTGCATCGGGATCACTGGTGGTCAGCACCGGGTGGCGGGAGTTGTCGTCACTGACCTCGACCCGCACCATCCGTGAGGTGGCCTCGACCATCAGCCGGGCCTGACTGCGCCCGTGCAGGAAGGCGTTGGTCACCACCTCGCTGACCAGCAACGTCAGGGTGTCGCACAGGTCTCCGCACTCCGGTAACCGGCAGCAGTAGTCGTGCACGAAGGTCCGCGCCTGCCCGACGGCGGCCGGTTCAGGATCCAACACCAGCACAGCCTGGCGGCGGTGCTCACCCGAGACTCCTGACGACGGCCCAGCCTCCTCGGCGTTGGTCAGGGCAGGGTCCGTCAGATCGTCCGGGGTGGACCCGGCCGTGGCCGGTCGGGGAGTGGTTCCGGGGTCGGCGCTGTCCACGGTGGGGGCTTCGCGCGGGTCGTACCCTGGCCCGGCCTCTATCGGCCGCGGTCGGTCCTCGGGGTAGGCGCGCACCGCGAGCAGGGCCACGTCGTCCTCGACCTGGTCCCCGACCCGGGTCAACAGTTCGTCGCACAGCTCATCGACGGTCAGGGGGGCCAGCTCCTCGACGGTGGCGGCCAGCCAGTCCAGTCCGGCCTGCAGGGTGGCGCCGCGCCGTTCGATGAGTCCGTCGGTGCACAGCAGCACCGTCGACCCCGGCGCCAGGAGAACCTGGTGGTCGTTGCGGGCGGTCTCTGGCGCCACTCCGAGCATCAGGTCCGCCGGGGTATCCAGGAAGCTCACCGCACCGTGGGGGTCGATCAGCAGCGGGGGCAGGTGGCCGGCGTTGGACCAGCGAAGTAACCGGGCCCCGGTGCGTCGCTGCTCCGGCGTCTGCTCGATGCGGGCCAGGACCAGCGTGGCGGTGGTGTCCACCCCGAGGTCGTGGGCGGCGTGGTCCAGGATGGTGAGGACCGCTGCGGGTGGGTCGCTGACGGCGTAGCCGATGCCGCGCAGCAGGTTGCGCAGCTGTCCCATGGCGGCGGCGGCGACGCGGTCGTGGCCGCTGACATCGCCGATGACCAGGCTGGTGGTGCCGTCGGCGGTGATGAACGCGTCGTACCAGTCCCCCCCGACCTGCGCTTCCTGCGCGGCGGGGGAGTAGCGCACCGCGATGTGCAGGTGGTCCGGTTCGGGCGGGCTGGTCAGCAGGGAGCGCTGCAGCGTCTCGGAGAAGCGGGCGACCTCGGTGCTGGCGGCGACCTCGGCCTCGTGGGCGCTGATGCGTTCGAGTGCCTGAGCGGTCAGGGCCGCGAACGCCTCCAGCAGGTCCTGCTCCGGCTCGGTCCAGGTGCGGGCCGTGGCGAAGCCCACCGACAGGCACCCCAGTAAGTGACCGCGGGCCACCAGCGGCACGGCCGCGGAGGCCTGCACCCCGGCGTCGGTGTAAATCTGCGCTGAACCGGGGAAAGCCGCCTCGGTCTCGCTGCGGTCGGACAGGAAGTAGCTGATCCCGGTGGTCGCGCTGCGGATCGCCGGGAGCGGGAAGTCGGCCGGGACCCGTTGGACAGTGGTGCGGACCTCGGAGTAGCTGTCGGTGATGAGGGTGGCGACGTGGGTGCCGTCGGTCTCGCGCAGGCACAGCCCGCACCCATTGGCCTGCAGGAGCTCACGGCCCTGCTCACCCAGGACGGCCAGCACCGCGTCCTGGTCTTGGGCGCCGGCCAGGGCGTGGGCGATGGCCACCAAGGCGGCCTGGCGTTCGGCTGAGACGCGGGCGGCCTCGGCGGAGGCCCGTTCGGCGTCCCGGGAGCGCAACCGCTGCAGGGCCTGGGCGCACTGGGCGGCGAAGGTGTCCAGCAGGTCCAGCTGGTCGGCGGGGAAGGTCTGCGGCCCTCGCCAACCGGCGGTCAGCACGCCGATGACCTGCCCGTCGGCGTGCAGCGGGATGGAGGCCCAGGCCTGGCAGCCGGTGGCGGTGTTAGCCCTGACCACGCGCTCGGACATCGCCGCGCACGCCGCCTCGTCGGCCAGCAGCACCCGCTGCCCGGACCGGGCGGCCACCGTCACGGGCAGTTCGGCCGACAGCGGGAGGCGACCGAAGTCCGCACGGGTGCCCTCACCCAGGCTGGCGGTGATGTAGGACAGCAGCTGGTCGGTGTCCTCGGGGTCGAGGACGGCCACCGACCCGCCGTCAGCGCCCAGGGCGCTCAAGCCCTGCTCGGCCATGGTGGTGACCAAGTCGCCGATGTCGTCGGTCTGCGCCAAGGCGAGGGCGATCTGCCCGAGCGCGGACAGCTGCTCAGCAGAGCGTCGGGCAGCGGCCTCGGCCTCGTGGCGGGCGGTGATGTCCAGGAAGTACAGCGCCAGTCCCGCACCGCCGGGACCGGTGGTGGGGGTGGCGCGGATCTCGAACCAGGTGTTCAGCGGGGCGGGGTAGTAGGCGTCGAAGGAGACCACCTGACCGCTCTGCACCGCCAGGCGGTAGTTGGTCTCGTAGAGGGTGCCGATGGTGGCGGGGAACAGCTCCCACAGCACCTGACCGGTCAGGTCGTCCCCGGCAGCTCCCAGGACCCGTCGTCCCTGGGCGTTGACGTAGCTGATCCGCCACTCGTGATCCATCAGCAGGTAGCCGATGGCCATGGACTCGCTGACCTGCGTCGCGAGCTCGGTGGCGGCGCGCTCGGCGTGTTGGGAGGTGCTGACCTGCATCACTGCCCGGCGCAGGGTCAGCTCCCGGGCAGCGGTGGCGGCGAGGTCGGCCAGCACGTCCAGCTCGTGCTGGGTCCAGTCACGGGGCTCCGTGTCGATGGCGCACAGCGAACCGACGGGGACACCGTCGGGGTCGTGCAGGGGGAAGCCGGCGTAGGCGATGACACCAAGGTCGTCGATGGCCAAGTTGCCGGCCAGGACCGGGTCTTGGCGGGCGTCACGGACCACCAGGGGGGCGTCGTGGGCCACCACGTACTGGCAGAAGGAGTGCGACAGGCCCGTGCAGCGGGCCTGCTGCCAGAAGGCGGGCAGCCCCTCGGCTCCGGAGAAGACCTGCCCGTCGGTGCTGACCAGGCTGACCAGACCCACCGGGACACCCAGGGTGGCGCGGACTAGACGGGCGTAGCGGTCGAAGACCGCGTCGGGTCGGTCCGGTGAGGGGACCTCGGGCGGCAGCCGACGGGGCAGGTGGTCGAGGGGCACGTCGCTCACCCGTTGGACGGGCAGGTCGGTCTGCGGCCGGTCCCCATCCCGTGCATTCACTGCACGATCATCCCAGAGTGCTCAGTGCTGTCGGCGTCAGATCAGAAGTGCCGAGTGCTGCATGGGGACGGTGTGAGCGCACCCTGTACTCCTCGTCGGGATGCGGCTGGCCGCTCCGGTGTGACCATCTGGTAGTCAACCCCGATCGCTCTTCGACAGGACCGCAAGATCATCATGAGCTAGCGGCTCTGCGTGGTGTTGGTGCGGCCGTCTCTGAACCGACCGGTTGTAAGACGCGGTAGGGGAGCGGCCTCAGCTGTGATCTGCAGCGGTGAGCGGCTGCGCCTCACTGACGGCGCTACATGGCGGGCCGACTGCGCATTGAGCGTGGGATGACCGTGAGTCGCGCGCAGCGCACCATGAGCGAGCGGCGCCGGTATGGACACCCTCCTCGACCAAGCACGGTGGCGCCGGATGAGCGCCATTGCCTCGCATGATCTTGCGCCCTGCCTATGCTGGTGCGCCTACAAGACCTCTGGCTCAGTCCACGTATCGGTTGCGGCGTAGTTGACGCGTTGCTCAATGCCGCTAGCGCCGACTGTGACAAAGGGCTTTCCGTTGTTCCTGATGGGATGTAGGACGCGGCGGCCCTCGACGAGGAGTATGAGATCGGCTGTCCACTCATGACGCCCAGACTCCGCCTCAGCCCAGATGTGAAGTACCTCAGTGTCGCCCGTTGCCAGCTGCAGATTGGGAAAGCCGATCGAGGTGTCCCCGCCGTTGTCCTCGCTCGTGACGATCGGCTCCACGCCTGAGTCCAGGTGGATCGTGAGCTTCCGAGGGATGACGCTCGCCCCGCCCACCCCGCGCGTCACGATCTGCCCGCCAGCCACCGATGACGAGCGCCGTCTTACGCGTAGTCCTTGCACTGCAACCGTTGCCGGACCCTGTGCCTGAAGAGTCACATGGACGGTGGTGAGGGCGGCATCGACTCCGCCATGACGACTAGCCCAAGCCAGCCAGTCGGCACGGTTAATGACCGGTCCGTCGATCGGAGGCGGGGTCTCGAAAAAATGTGAAAGAGGTATCCAGTCGGGGAAACCAGCCCAGATGACGGAAGGGTCGGTCTCGATATGTACAAAGAGGGGCTTAGCCCGCGTCGCTCGTCGTGAGAGACGCTCAAGCCCCGGAGTGATAGGCGCGATCAGCGCAGTAAGTACAGCACCGACCACGACGCCGACCGAGCCTGTGATCACTTCGCCCCAGTCCATGCCCCCAGTCTGGCGGTGCATACCGGCGCCTACCGTCATTGTCCGATTCGGCCCGTCGAGCGCATGACTGGGGGATGACCGAGCGTCCCGCACCTTGCGATTACCCCAGCGAAGCGGCGCCGAGGGTCTGCTTCATTCGTTGCCTAGCACGATGTGTCCGGCTGCGGACGGTGCCCTCCGGCATCCCCAGCAGTGCCGCCACTTGAGCTTGACTGAAGCCATCCCAGAAGAGCAGGCGCATCACCTCTTGGTCTAAGGGCTCAAGCTGAGCCAGGGCAGCTTGCACGTCCGATCCGTCACCGTCCTGGTCATCACCCCCGTGGGGTTCGGCCAACTGCTCACGCAGCCGCTCGTGCAGGGCGCTTCGGCGTCCGCTGGCGCGTCGATGCGTCGACAAGACGTTCCTGGCTACCCCGAACATCCACATCCGGGCCTCGGTGTGATCCCCCGGAAGGCTCCCCGCCTTGCGCCAAATGACTAGCAGCACCTCGTTGAGAAGGTCCGCAGCATCTTCGGCCACCTCCACCCGGCGCAGGAAGTACGCCAGCAGGTCCGGCGCGTTGTCCTCGACCAGTCGCTGGACATGGTCGGTGACCTTAAGGCTGCCCATCGACGCCCCCGGAGTTGGCGCAGGAGAGGGAGGAGCCGTTGAAGACAGGACCGTCGGAGTCCTGCATGTAGACCATCGTGGGCACGGCCGTGTGCGCCGCTCGCCACAGGTCCTGCTCGACCACCTCGGTGATGGCGGCGTTCTGCGCCTGAGGGGAGGCGTCGGGAAGGTCCAGGGCATTGAGGACGCGCTGGCCGTACCCGGCCCACTGGGTGCTGGTGGCGACTTGGTCGAGGGCAGTGCGTTGGGCGGCGTCGAGGTTGCGGTACTCGATGAACGCTAGGCACTGCACGGTGCGGTCGGAGGAGTTGATGTAGGTCACCGCGATGCCGGTAGTGGTGCGCCCGACATCGGCGTCCAGGGTCTGAAAGGGGGGGACGCCCAGCTGGTAGGCCGTGAGTGTTCCGGCGCCGGTCAGGGCCAAGGCTCCGGCGGCGACCGCTGCAGCGAGCCAACGCCGACGGTGGACCGGACGCGCCTGGCCCAACGGTGTGGCGCCTGCCTGGACTCCTCGCGTCTGCCTAGACAAGAGGACGGCGGTGCCCGTTGCGGCGGAGGAGGGGGTCGGTGCGCTCTTGCGCAGCAGGTCGTCAAGGTCGGAGTCGTCCATGGTGGGTCCTTCCCTGAGCGGGTCGATGTCCCGTACATGGCCGGCTGGAGGCGGAGCGTTGCAGTGGCCAGGCCACGTCGTCGACCGCTTGGTCATCGGCATGAGCGAAAAGATCATCTGGCGCTCGGGACGTCGGTCAGCCGTACTCGGATCTGAGCGCTGATGCCCACGTCAGGTGGCAGCGCCGCCAGCTCGCTCGCCTCGACGGGCACCCCTGCGCCTGGGCGATGCCAGCCAGGTAGGCCCAGTGCAGCGCCGCTTCCTCTTCGTAGGAGCGCTCCTCGGGTGGCTCGTCGGGCCCGACCACCGTGCGTGCGGTCTCCGTCAGCGTCTCCACCGACTCGTAGGACCAGATGCCGCTGGGCCACTGGCGGACCAGCCGCGGTCGTAGAGCAAGGTCAGTCGCCGTCCACCGGTGAGCTCGAGCTCGTGCCGCGCCGAGGTGGACAGACGGCGATCGTTGTTGAACTCAGGTCCTGCCGTCTCGTCGATATCGCTGGACGTGATCAGCCACCTGGCATCGGGCATGCCTGCAGCGTGGCGCACGCCGGTCAGTCACCTTGGAGGTTCCCTACAACGGCATCCCGTGTCCCACAGCCGACCGGTTATGTGACGCAACGGGAAGTGGTTGCTGAGCCGCGACACGCCGTCTCAAGACCCGTGCCTACAACCGGAGACCATCAACGAGGCCTCCCAAATCTAAGACCGGTTTAGCTCTGTCCGCTCACCTGCTCAGCCACGCCCGCGTGCTCACTACCGCCCAGGACCTCGCCTGCGGCCAGACACCTTCACCGCTGTCGATGCTGCTCGCTGGCCTTCGTCAGCGAGCAGTATCGGAACCTGGCGATCAGTGGTGGTAAGCGTGGACGACAGCGTGACCCTTGCCGCGGCTGATCATCGCTCGGTTGACCGGCGTGGTGATCAGGAAGGCGAGCACCAGGGAGCCAGCCAGGGAGGCCCAGAACAGCCAGGTGCCGAGGCCGGCGTTCAGTGCACCGGGGATGGCGACCATGGCGGTGTTGTCGATGATCTCCATGATCAGGATGGAGATGGTATCGGCCGCGAGGGCGACCTTGAAGGCGGCACGAAAGTCCAGGCCGGCACGACGCACGCCACGCATGGTCAGGGCGTAGCCGAAGACGAAGGCTAGGGCGATGGAGAGCACGACGGTGCCGGCGTTGTGGAAGCCCAGCGCGGTGCCGATGACCATGCCCAGCACCTCACCGATCGCGCAGCCCGTGAGGCAGTGCAGCGTGGCCTGAGCGGCCATGGCCCACGACGTCGAGCTGTGGCCGCCGTGTTCGTTGTGGTCCATCGAGGCGTGGTCCATGGCGGCGTGGTCGTGGGTGCTGTGGTCGTGGGTGGACATCACGGCCTCCTGGTGGGGGTGTCGAGGCGGTAGCCGGCTTCCTCGATGGCCGCCGCCGCGGCAGCGGCATCAAGCGAGGAGGTAGAAGTGACGGTGACGGTCGAAGTGCCGCCCGCCACGAGGTCGACGTCGACAGCAGTGACGCCCTCGAGATCGCTCAGCTCGGCGCGGACGGCACTGACGCAGTGCCCGCAGGTCATGCCAGCCACGGCGTAGGTGGCGCGGTGCTCGCTGCTGCTCGACTCCGGCGTCGAGGCCGCGGTCTCGACAGGCGCACTGTCGTTGGGTCCGCAGCAAGCGCAGCTCGCGGCAGCGGGAGTGCTGGGACTGGTGATCTGGACGTCTTGGATCATGGTTTCTCCTTCTTCGCGGACTGGGCTGGGCTGCGTGCTCAGGCCCGCACGAGGCGGGCGATGGCGACAGAGGCTTCCTTGACCTTGGCGTCGGCGACCTCGCCGCCTTCGCGGGCGGCCTCGGCCACGCAGTGCGCGAGGTGGTCTTCAAGCAGGGCGACGGCCACGGCCTGGAGGGCCTTGGTGGCAGCAGAGACCTGCGTCAGGACGTCGATGCAGTAGGTGTCTTCTTCGACCTGGCGCTGCAGGCCGCGGACCTGGCCCTCGATGCGCCGCAAGCGCTTGAGCACCAGGTCCTTGTTGTCCTCGTAGCCGGCCACAGCAGATGCCTCTCTTCGCGGGGTACCTCAGTTTTACCCCCTGGGGGTATCAGGCGCAAGTACCACCGGGGGGTATCGCGTAGAGCAAGCAGCCGGGCCGCAGAGGCTCAGACGTCAAGGGTCCGAGCCTCTGCGGTGGGGAGTCGGCTCAGCCGAGGGTGGCGAGCATCTGGGCCATCTGCGCGACCTCGGCGGTCTGGGAGGACTCGATGTCGGCCGCCAAGGCGGTGGCCTGGGGGTTGGACCCGCTTGCCTGCTCGGTCTTGGCCATCTCGATGGCCCCCTCATGGTGGGTGGTCATCATCTGCAGGAACATGCGGTCGAAGTCCGCGCCGGTGGCCGCGTCGAGCTGGCTCATCTGCTCATCGGTCATCATCCCGGGCATGGCCGCGGAGTGATCCATGCCGCTCATCGAAGAGTCAGCCGTGACCGACTCGCCCCAGGCGTTGAGCCAGGACGTCATGGTCTCGATCTCGGGACTCTGAGCGGCTTCGATGCTGGCGGCCAAGGTCTTGACCTCCTGGCTGGAGGCCTTGGTGGTGGCCATCTCGGCCATGTCGATCGCGCTCTGGTGGTGCACGATCATCTGCTGGGCGAACATCACGTCTTGATCGTTGTGGGCCGCGTCGACTGCGGCGGTGGGCGACGCGCTCGACGACGACGACGACGTGGAGCTCATGGACGAGTGGTCCATCGAGCCGGCGTCAGATCCGCCGCAAGCAGCAAGGACGAGGGACAGAACAGCAGTGGCGCCGAGGGCGCCGATACGGGTGGCAGTACGCATGTGAAGGGAACTCCTTGTGAGATAACGGGTTGGTAGGCATGACAAAGCAGCGCTTGAGCGAAGACGCCCGAGCACAACGGAGTCGGCCTAGACCCGAATCACGCAGAGAGAGACCCGTGGCCAGTGCCACGGGGGAGGCCCCCGTCGGGGCGCGATGAGCATCGACGTCCGCGGCCAGGACGCCTGGAGCCAGTAGGAGGGGCGGAGTGCGCGAGCAGCAGCGCAGGCCACAAGGACCACCAAGAGGGCCATCCCGGCGCTGAGGAAGAGAACGCAGTCAGCCGTGGAGTGGTGATGACCGTGGTCTGAGGCCGCGGGCGCCGCCGTCGAAGCGGACACGGCCGGCGAGGTCGTCGAGCTGTGATCCATGGTCATTGCCGGGGCCGCAACGGCTGAGTCCTGGGCCATGACTTCATGGGTCGTGGAGTGGTGCTGGCTGAGGGCTGCCGCGAAGACGTGCATGGCGCACAGCCCCACAGCTACCGCGACGACGAGCAGCACGCGCACCAGGACCCGCTGGGTCCAGGTGGGGCTGCAGACGCCGATCACGCCCCCACAGTAACCCCCTGGGGGTATCGCGGCTTGCTAAGTGGTACGACTAGTCGACTAATCGTCGCTGGTTAGCGAGCTGGCAAGAAGGTAGTTGGGGGAGCGGTCGAGGTTGTGGCGGCTGCGGTCATAGCGCCGTGTCGTGCGCGGGTCCGCGTGACCCATGGCGTCCTGCACGTCCTGCAAAGGTGCGCCGAGGCGCAGGCTCTCCGTCGCGTAGGAGTGGCGCAGGCTGTGAGGCGTGACGCCAGCGGGAACGCCAGCAGTCCGGCAGAGCCGCCCGAGCTGCTCGTAGGCGCTCTTGTACGGGTACCGGGTGGTGGCGTCGCTGGCGAGGAAGAGCGGCCCACTCGTGCGCTCACCGAGGTAGTCGTCGAGGACGCGGACGGCCGGGGGAGGGAGCGGCACCCGCGCGGCCTTGCCGCCCTTGCGGGTGATCTTGAGAACCCGGTGGCCCTGGTCGTGGCTGTAGTCGCGCACGTCAGCGCCGAGAGCTTCGGAGATCCGCAGTCCGCAGAAGGTCAGGAGTGAGACCAGCGCAGCAGAGCGGGGGGAGTGGGTGCCCGCGGCGGCGAGCAGCCGGCGGAGCTCATCCGACGTCAGGCCAACAGCCTGGCTCTCGTCGCTCACCTTGGGCCGGCGTACCGAGGCCACGGGGGAGTGGGTCAGCACCTCGGCGTCATGCACGCCGTAGTCGTAGAAGCGCGACAGCGCTGAAAGGCGTCGGGCGATGGTGGCGGCCGACGCATGCCGGCCGGTGCGGGCCTGAGGCTCAGTCGTGAGGTGGCGCACCCAGGCATCGACGTGGAAGCGCTCGGCGACGAGGGGATGCACGCCCATGTGTTCACACCACGCTGCCCAGGCCGCGAGGTCGCGGCGGTAGGCGATCTGGGTGTTGCCGCCATAGCTGAGCAGCCAAGCCGCTGCGATGCGGTGGAAGGGGTCGTCGCTCGAGGAGCCGGGGAGGCGGTCCAGCGGAGCGGGTCGCACGGCAGGGGTGTCACTGGCACCGGGGTACTCAACAATGCTCACAGTGCACCTGCAACCGTCTTGAAGTAGACGCGTAGCGCGCCAAGCTGTTGTGGCACTTCGGTGGCGAGATCGAGGCTGTGGCCTCGACAGCTGATCAAGTTGTTCGCCACCAGCTCGTGGTGGTCAAAGATCGTGAGAACGCTCGGATCTTCGTTCTTGAAGACTCGCCCGAAGGCCCGGTCCTCGATGTGCTCGTAAGCGTTACGGATTTCACGGATGGCGTCGGTCTTTGCCTCGATCACGGACGGAAGCCGCTCCTTGGTCCCGAGTAGGTTCGGTGCTTGGGCCGCCATATCAACCACCCGTCCCAGGGCGACGATGGCTACCTCTGTTGCACCGATCAGGGCGAACAGCGTCCGGCGAAGAGCGGGACCAGACTGGCTGTCGAGCTGTTCACGAAGGGTCCCGACTTGGTCGATCAGGCGTGTGGCTTCGTCCAGCCGGCGGGCTGCAGCAAGCAGGTAGCGGACGTGACCCTCGTCGCGACCTGGGACGAAGGTCAACCAGGTCCATAACACCGGGGTGAGGGGCACAGAGCCGCCCTCCGACGCTGACTGCTCCATGTCGTCAATGGCATCCAGCTCGGCGACGACGGCGCCCTCCTCGAAGGTGAGGGAGTCCCCGGGGCGCACGTGGACCCGCGTGCCGTCGTCAGCCTCACCACGGCGCAAGCTTCGCGCGAAGACGTGCCCCGGTTCACGGCGGACGGGAACGACTCGGGTCCCGACGAGGTAGTCGTCCGTGCGTCCCACCTCGCCGGTCAGGTGGTAACTGATGGCCGCGATCGCCTGCATCACCACGAAGTCATCACCCTCAAAGAGCGGTACCCGCGGTTGGTCACCGTCGCTGGGGTCCACCTGGCGTACATAGATCTGGTGACCCTCACGGCCATCGAGCATCACCCGAACTGGCTCGGCAGCACCTTCCAGGGTGACGCTGTCGAGCCAGCCAGCTAGCCGGCGACCCTCGGGGTCCTCGGGTGCACCTTCGGGATCGATCTCCACCTCGGCCATAGTCCTACCCTACCCGCAGATAACGTCCTTTATCTCTGGGCGCCTGCGCCTGCCTAGGCCTCCTCGGCGATGCACCGCATGAGGCCCTTGTCCGGCGCATCAGGACGGACGGGCCTATCGGGACAGCCCTGGCGCGGCAGCTAGCCGGCCGCTGTGGCGGCGGAGCGTCCCCGGTAACGGTCGTCCGCGGGATGATCTCGTCGGGCATGGTGGCGTAGTGATGTCGTTGCCGGCTGGAGAACCTGCCGCGGGTCCGTGGCGCGCCGCGCCGCTGGCTGAGGTCCTCGACGTCCTGGAGCAGGTGGCGGGGACGCCGACCGGTCGACCCCGGGTGGTCGCGGTCGACGGTCGTGGCGCCAGCGGCAAGTCCACGCTCGCCGAGCAGCTGCACCGAGCTGTCCCGGCGTCGACGGTCGTGCACACCGATGACGTGGCTTGGCACCACTCCTTCTTCGACTGGACCGACCTGCTGGCACGCGAGGTGCTGGAGCCCGTGCGACGGGGCCAGGCAGTGAGCTACCGCCCACCGGGCTGGATCGCGCACGAGCGGCCGGGAGCCGTCGTGGTGCCCGCGGGACTCGACTTGGTCGTCGTCGAGGGAGTCGGAGCCGGCCGGCGCGAGCTGGAGGGCCTGCTGGACGCGGTGGTGTGGGTGCAGTCCGACTTCGCGGAGGCAGAGCGTCGTGGCATCGCCCGTGACATCGCCGAGGGCGTCAACGGTGACGTCGAGGAGTCGACGGCCTTCTGGCACGAGTGGATGGCTGAGGAGCTCGCCTTCGTCGAGAGGCAGCGACCGTGGGAGCGGGCCTGCCTCGTCGTGGCGGGCACGGCATCCGACGTCCCGGAGGGCCAGGTCGCCCTCGCCGCACCGCCACCGACGCCATCCCGGTAGTCGGGCACAGCTGGGAGGGGTGTCAGCGTGCTCCCGGGCCCGCGCACTCCAGCCGGTGCTCACAGCCCGCGGTGCGCCCGACACCGACGGCTAAGGGGCGGCCTCGTCGATGGTCGCGACACACCGCAACCCCCTTCTGCAATCCGGGGGCCGCCTGTCAACGGTCGTGCTACGTTTTTAGGACCACATCCCCCACGCCTCTCCACGATGCGCACTTGGGGGATTTTTCCTGTCCGGGCCAGGGGAGGAGCTTCGATGCCTCGACCACCACGGTCCCGCGGCACGCAGACCTACACCAAGCCACCGTTGAGCCTGGATGACCTCGTGGGGCGCCTCGCCGATCGGGGCCTAGACATCCCCGACCACGACAGGGCCCGCCGGTATCTGCGGCACATCGGCTACTACCGACTCTCCCCGTACACGATCCCCTTCCAGCAGGGCCGCCCAGACCACTCCATCCGGCCAGGGACTGGCTTCGACGACGTGCTCGACCTGTACGTCTTCGACCGTGCGCTGCGACTGCTGGTCACGGACGCACTGGAGCGCGTCGAGGTCGCCGTCCGTGCGGCCCTGACCGACCACATGTCTACGACGTACACCGACCCCCACTGGTACCTGCATGCCAGGCACTTCCGAGACGGCAGCAAGCACAGCGGCTTCCTGGAGATCGTCCAGCGCACCTGCGATGAGCGGCTACGAGGGACCCCCGACGCAGGGGAAGACTCCCTGGTCCACCGCTCCGCGCTGGAGCACTACCTGACGACCTACGGTTCACCCGAGCTACCGCCGTCCTGGCTGATGGTCGAGACCTTGACCATCGGACAGCTGACGGGCGCGTACCGGAACCTGCACCAACGCTCTGACAGGACCGCCGTAGCCAAGAGCCTCGGCCTGGCTGCTCCAGTGCTCGAGTCCTGGTTGCAGACCTACGTCCGCGTGCGCAACATCTGCGCCCACCATGGACGGCTGTGGAATGTGGGCCTCGGCGTCTACCCGGCGATCCCGACCTCATCCACGATCTCTTGGCTAGAAGCCGACCACGCTCTGCCCGAGAGGTCCAGGAAGCGTCTCTACCCGGTGCTGGTGTCCCTGCAGTCAGTGCTCGAGTCGGTGTCCCCCCACAGCAGCTGGGCCCAACGCCTCCACGAGCTACTCAGCACCCGCCCCCAGCTGAACCTCGACGGAATGGGGGTCCCCAAGGACTGGGCTGACGATGCTTTTTGGAGCCGGCACATGCCTTGATCAAGCCCCAGCTGTCGCGCACCAGAACGGTCATTACGGTGTCGATCCGCGGCCCGCAAATCGGCACCCTGACGCAGACCTGCCCACCTGAACTTCCGGCCCATTCAGGCCCGCGGTGATGAGAGGCAACTCGAGGCGGGATCCGTCGCACCGTGAAGGGACTCCTTCTCGGTAGCAACGGCCCATAGCCAGACGCAGACCGCGAAGGGTCCTGCGCCGGTCGTGATCACGGCACCACCTGCGACCAGTACCGCTCCCGCGCCGCCTCCCGTCATGGCCCCGGCGCCCACGGTCTACGTCGACGCACCGGCGCCAGCACCACTCGCGGCAGCACCCGTCGCACCGGCACCTCCGGCTGGCGATTCTGGTGACTCCGGATCCGGTGGCGGCGCAGCGGTGTACTACGCCAACTGCGCAGCCGTCCGCGCAGCCGGCGCCGACCCGATCCGGGTCGGAGAACCCGGCTACAGCCGCAAGCTTGATCGCGACGGCGACGGCATCGCCTGCGAGTAACAGGACAGTGAGCCAGTTCGGCGCCCGTGACTTCCTCTATCTGCGGGTGGCCTGTACCCGCCGGGGGCAGCTCGGGCGGCGCTGGCCTGATCGGGGGATACGGCCTCAGCCGCGGGCACTAAGACCCCGATGCCGCACTGTGGCCCGCACCCGCTCACGCAAGAAGAAGTCCACCCGCGGCGGTGATGACGCCGCCAGGTTGGGTGTCGTCGCCTTCGTCGTCCTGGTCCTCACCGGCACTGCGGGTGCACTGCGCTCCTGGCTGGCGATGTGGTGGCCCCTGCTTGCCGTGGTCGGGGCCCTCGTTGTCGTGCTGTTCGGCTGGCGGGTCCTGGTGCTACGCCGACAAGCACGGGAGCGAGCAGCCCACCAGGCCCGGCTGGATCAGCAGGTCGCTACCACCGACGGGATGAGCGGACCGCACTTCGAGCAGCTCATCGCCCGGCTACTGCGTCGCGACGGCTGGCGGGAAGTCACCGTCTCCGGCGGGGCAGGTGACCTAGGAGCTGACGTGACCGCCCGTCACCCCGGTGACGGCTCACTGCTGGTGGTGCAGTGCAAGCGCTACACCGACCGCGCCATCGGCTCACCCGATCTGCAGCGCTTCCTGGGCACCGTCTTCCACCACCACCACGCCGACCATGCTCTGTACGTCACGACCAGCTTCTACTCCCGTCCCGCCCGCGCGCTGGCCGCCGACAGTGGTGTGCACCTGATGGACCGGCAAGCCCTGTCGACGTGGATGACCGGTCAACCCCTGACGGTTGTGTCAGCGGCCAGGACCCTCACCCGCTGACACAACCGCAGCAGCAGTGTGCCGCGAACAGACCTTGGATCGGGATTCATGCCGAGCGGCACACGCTGGCGCTACAGAACGGGGCACCGCCCGAGCCGCCGCGGCTGCTAACCAGGCCTGCTAAGTAGGCGTCAGCTGAACCGACGGTCGAGGGCGACCTGAAGTGCTGTGTGGAGCGGCTGTCCCCCAGCGAGCGTGTTCGGCCCCTTGCTGAGATCGCCGACGAGCACTCCCACTGAGGAACGAAGCGATCCCAGGAGCCGCTCCGACTGCATCCCGTCGTCCCAGCAACGACGAGCTTCCTCCAAGTCCCCGTCCTGAAGAGCGTCGGCCCACTGCTCGTACGTCATCCCCGTCATGCGCGGCATCCTGCCGCCGTTCGATCACCCACGGTGCAGAAACAATGACGCCGGTATCGGAGGTCACGAACACGACAGCTTCCCGACGCTGTGTGGGGCACCAGCTGGAAGGGCGCATAGTGCGGCCGGGACACCGACTAACGACAGAGCAGCCCTGCAAGAGGCCCTCAGTCGGTCAGCGACCGCGGCCGCCGGGGTCTCGGCTCTGCCTGGTGCCCAAGTCCCGGGGCAGCCTCGACCGGGTCGATGCCGCCTCATCAACAGCCTCCAACGCCGCCATGCGCTGCCGCAGCGTCGTCCCCTTCAACGGTGTCGGGAACGACGCCGCATGCAGCTTCTGCGCTTGGGCCAGTGCAGCCCGTCGGGCTGGGACCAGCAGCCGCGGTGACCGCTCAGCGCGCTGCGCCCAGTGCTGACGGACCTGACGTGAGCGGTGCCCGGCCTCGCGCCCCGCCACCCGTGGAGCCTCCCTCTTAGCCGTGGCCACCCGGCGGACCATCTCGGCTTCCTGGGCGGCTTCTACCCGCACCTGGTGTCGGCCCGGTAGCTCCAACCGCTTCCTGGCCACGTCCACGACCGGCACGGTCTGCATCGCCTTCGTCGGGGTCTCCACCACCGGGCCCAGCCGGCTCCAGGACAGGTCCCGGCCCAGCGCTGAGCCCTTGAACCAGACCAGCTCCCCGGCCTCGTCGCGGTAGCTGTCCACGGCGAAGGAGTAGCCACTGACCCGCCCGGTGGAGGCCACGTTGGCCCGCCCCTGCACGCCCGCTTCACCGAGTGCTTGCTCAAAGGTCTCCCGGCCCAACCCCCGCGAGGCCTCCACCACCGCCTGGACTCGCTCGGCCAGCACCGCTCGCGCCGGCGCCGCACCCGTGCGCAGACCTTGGGCGACTTCACCCCGCGTCAACGGCGGCGCTCCGCCCTGGCTGCGCACCGGCGCCTGGGTCAGACCCAGCTCCACCTCGACCTGGGTGCGGGCCTGCTGCGCGGAACGGAAGTCGTGACGGGCGTGCCACAACGACCCGTCGAAGCCCACCCGCGACACCACGATGTGCACGTGGTCCTCGCCGTGACGGACGACCACCCAGGGGCGATCCGCCCACCCCATCGACTCCCCCATGGACTGCGCCACGTCACGCCAGACCGCGTCGGTGAGGACCGGGTCTCCCGGTGCGGTGCGCAGGCTCATGTGCCACACCGCCTTGGCCACGTCCGGGCGTGCCTCCATCGCCACCCGCATCGAGGCCGTCCACTGCGACGGGCCGCGGTCCCCGTCCGCGCCGAGGTTCCCGCCGATCACCGCCCCCCCCGACCGCCCCTCATAGACGTGCTCGTTCGCCCGCCCCGGACCGTGCAAGTAGCGCCCCAGACCCGCCACGTCCGAGCCCCGACTGATGGCCGCGATCACCGCTGCTCCCCTGAGCTCGAGGCCCCGGTCGGGGCCTCGGACGAGGTGCTCGTCGAGGCCGCTTTCACCGCCGCCGTCAGCCGCAGCACGTCCATCCGCAGCGCCTCCAGCACCGTCGCTTCCACCGCCAACGGCTGCCCACCACGAGCCGCGACATTCACCGCCCGGGCCAGCTGGTTCACGTTCGACCCGATCGCCGACAGCTCCCCCAACACCCGCGGATCCAACGCCGGCGCCGACGCCCTGGCCGCCGACGTCGCGCCCGCCGCACCAGCCCTCCCGGGCACCGCGGCAGCGACCACCGAACGCACCCAACCCGCGGTCTTGCCCCACCCCGCAGCCCGCGCCGCCGCATGCCAGCCAGCGCGCTCGTCCTCGCTCAACCGCACCACCAAGGCCACCTCACGCACCACCACGACCAGCCCCTTCCGACGACGGTCTGACCTACCCGAGCGAGCACAGCGAGCGCGACCACCAGCGAGCGAAGCGAGCACCCCACCCGGCCACAGCGGACGAGCGAAGCGAGGACGTGCAGGCCGGGTGGGCGAGGGGCCTGCCGCTGAGGTCGCGCAGCGACCGCTAGCGGTAGGCATACCTCGCTCTGGTTCTAGCGCTCAGTCTACCGGTGCGAGTCTTTCCCGGCGCGCCTAGCGCGCTGGGACAGCCCGCAGGGCTGTACGTCGTGCGGCGACCCGGCGCCGCACGCGCGGCCGGGGAGGTGGTGGTGGACGTGTCAGGACGCACGTCGCGCCCCGCGCGACGGCGGCCCAACGTCCACCACCACCGGCCAGCTTCACGCAACCGGCGACCACCCGTCTTTGGCCGGCGCGCCCTACGCGCCGGCGCAGCCCGAAGGGCTGCGCAGCGTGCGGCGCCCTAGCGCCGCACGCCCGCCCACGAGAGGTGGCCGCGGCCGTGTCAGGACGCACGACGCGCCCAGCGCGACGGCGGCCCAGCGGCCGCGGCCACCGTCCGATTTTTCCCGGCACGTGGACGTACTGAGCTCCCCCGCCGGCCGCAGCAAGAGGCTCGCGCCCTGGCACTGCTGACGCTTAGACGACACGACCGGAAGACGTGGCCGAGGTGCGCGCGGGGCTGGGTGAAGGGCACGCCAGGAACCAGGGCCGGTCACCGCCGTACGGGTCGCCTGTCCATGGTCAGACCGGGTCCACGAGATGCCTCCAGCCGGTCCGCATGAGCTACCGCTCGAGCAACGAAGACGGTCGTCGGCTGGGCCTTGGGTCTTCCCCACCCAGGGCCCAGCCGGCGACCTGCACGCAGCAGACCAGACACCTGCGACACGAGGTGCGCGCGGGAGGTCGGTGCGCGCGGGAGGTCGGTGCGCGCGGGAGGTCGGTGCGCGCGGGAGGTCGGTGCGCGCGGGAGGTCGGTGCGCGCGGGAGGTCGGTGCGCGCGGGAGGTCGGTG
>Ga0160427_10000747_pt1 | contig 19744 bp, 15 predicted proteins | sample SolpanmetagenomL_FD_108194 | JGI IMG/M metagenome (GOLD analysis project Ga0160427, IMG submission 108194) | Solar panel surface microbial communities from Lawrence Berkeley National Laboratory, California, USA - L | ecosystem: Engineered > Built environment > Solar panel > Unclassified ...
AGATCCTGCGTTAGCGCCACGTCATCTTCCTGAGTGAGTCACAACTTACATATTTGCCAATCACCTTCTTCAGCATCGAATTGAGGGATTTCCAAGGAAATGCCTTGATGTCCTTTTCGATCACGCGCGGCCTAGGCTCACCATATCCCATGACGACCTTGAAGAAATCATCACTCTCTGGACGACCCTTTGCGACAGTGAGGGGATGATAACCTTCCAGGTTGCGACGTATGCGATTCTTCTCCTGCACATTGAATCGAGATGCAACAAGATGCTCCAGTAAACGTATGGTGTCGACACTAGTGATGTAGGCTTCTCCTCTTGCTTCCCACCAGATGCAGCTGACGACGATGTTGGTATTTGCTCGTGAGCCTGATTGTACCTGTTTGAACGTGACAGTGATGACGCTGCCAGCCTGGCTACGCTCAATCTCGACCAGTCGGCGTTGAGTTGTCTTCTCCTCCTTTGTCCATTTCTCAAGCATGCTATTCAAGTTGCCAATGATGCGCAAGGAGGCGTTGCTTTGGTGGGATTTGCCACTGCTAGGCGACTCGGCTGATGTTGAGGATACTTTTTGGCTAGGCAGCTGGGTCGTTCGGATCAGCTGAGGATTCTCAGGGTATGGCGAGCCTATCATCGAAGGTGGTGGCTGAGAGACAGGCATAGGACTCTCGGTTCGAAACGCACTGGGCGTCATTGGTGCGCCATAAAGTGTCTTTGGGGAGACGCAGTGATCGAGGCTAGGCTCAGGCGAGGTAGGGAAGGGCTGCTGTAAATGATTGTGATGCACATGGCCATAGCCGAGTAACGGTGATTGCAGAAGAGTTGGTGGCAGAGCCTGCAAGGTGTAATTGTTCGGCGAGTGATACACATCGTCCAAAGTGTATTGAAATTGCTGGAACTGCTGCTGTGGAGGCCAAAAATGTGCCTCAGTATCCATAGGACGCTGTTGCAGAATTTGACGAGGGGGCTGGTTCGAAGCAGCGACCTTCTTCGCTGGTGGCAGTGCGGAATCGTCGACTTCCTCCGAGGCTTCCCGTTTTTTGGCGGTCTTTTTGGTTATTTGTTTTCTTTTGGTACCTTTGGGAAGCTTCAGGTTGAATTTGCCGACGTCCAGAACCTCATAAGTTGTGCCCATAAAGTCAGCTACAGCGATCTTGAGAGTACAAAAGCCGTGAGGTAGCTGAGCATCAGGTTCGGGAACTTCTGTGGACAGTGCATAGCGGTAGTCATGATCAGCTTGCGTCACATATTTCAGTGAAGCATCTGCCAGCTTATCGAGAAACATGATGTAGAAACGAAAAGTAGAAAGGACAGACTGGTCCTGCGATGACTTGATATGGACAGCAATGCGGCTGCCAGGTAGACCGCATGATACGTAAGATATAAGCTTGATTGACGGCAACTGAAACGGTTTTGTTGGTGGTGGGAGTACGTCTGGCATGTAATAGACTGGACCCAAGATGCTGGGTCGTGGTCGATCTGGTGGAAAGTGTGAATTGTGGAGGTGGAGGTGGGCCACCGAGTCGTTGGGCATCCATCCGCCTTGAGGATGAGGATGGGCGGTTATGGCGCAATCGAAATCTGGAGTATACCTGATACCATGTGCTGGCTCTGCATGAATGTTAGTCACAATCAGTCAGCCGGTTATTACCGGAGCGTTCATCCGGTGAGTGATAGACATATCAACATCGCAATCTATGGAGCTCATGCAAGTCATCTGAAGTAGGCTTACCGTGCCACACATATTCGTTATTCTCGTTCGACATAGCCGGCAAGTATAGGCGGATACGTAACAGTAGTGACTGAACTGACGTTCCTGAGGATAGCCGTAATCCCTTCGGAAAATATTATCTCGACGATGTCACTGGGACCGCAGATGCGATACCTATGCACAGCTGGAACTATATCGATGTGTGAGCTTCGGTCATGGCCCATGTCTGAGCTCTGCTTCGTCGCACACCTGTATGCTGTCTTCCTTCAGTGGTGCCGAGAAACAATGTTGTCTGAGACGATGAGTCCTGAAGCAAAGGCGGTCTTGAATAGTAGATAGACGGAAGAGAAGAAGACGAAACCGCAAGCAATGTAAGATGTCAATGAGTGTGTAAGATAAAAGAGTGTCAGACAGAAAATGGTTGCTTGAAAGACAAGGAAAGACCAGCACATCTGCGACAAGGGGTGCAGGCTCTTGAACTTATACAGCATAGGCATTTCATCATCTTCAAAATGAGCCAGCTCTACCGAATGCCTCTGACAGTTGGCATTCGACCGTTGTGGCTCTTAGACTACAGACAGTCAAGCGCAGATTGATTGAAACCTGCTTTAGTATAAGAATCTCAAAAGGATGTGATCAGTTGCCCAAACGAGCTAGCTATTATGCCTGAAGCGTATCTGAAAAATACCGACTTACCACATCAACCTTAGCCGCTCGATGAGGCGTACAGCTTTCGAACCATTTCTTTGAGGATCCTGATGACCACGGACCAGCTGACGTTCTACAATACACACCAGAGACACTGGTGAGTGTTTCGAGAATTGTGGGACTTCTCGAAGCAGTTAATCAAGTGGCTGGAAACTGAGAAGCACGATTATTGTCTTATTTTTCTCGCTCGTATGCGTGGGCGAGACAAAGGATAATGTGGCATTTGAAGCCAACGTGTCTTCAGAAGATGTTCGTTCTCAGCATTATGTTCTTCAGTGGTAATGCTTTGCTGCAGCTCCAGCTACGTGACGCTGGCACCTCGAGCGTGGCTGCAGTTCACGGATATCCTGCAGACGACAGCTGCACTGTCACGATGAAGGTGAGCAGGTAGAGGCTGTGTGCAGCTCAGATCGCTGGAACAGCCTTAGCGGCTCGGCCCTACCAGAAGGACAAGCTTTGAGAGACATCCGTTAAGTCATTGAAAAGCTTAGAAGAAGGCTGAGTCAATAAAGCTGAAACAACAGGGTGGATTGAGGTGAAGATGGTACGGCACATAGGAAGAGCACAAAGAAGAAGCTACAGGTGGGGATCTTCTGACACCCGTTTGCTTGCTCCTGAGAGTCGTCAGTATTGTCACAAATACGGCAGGAGTTAATAGCAAAGTCTTCCATTGGAGAGCCACATGTTGCACGAACTCGGCCTCAGGTACGATCTTCAACGACTCCCATACTGATTGGGACAAAGACGCCATGATTGGAAATTGCAATTATCAGAAATGGTTTAGTTTCCGTCTTGGTGTTCTCCTTCAGGCAAGGGTGGTCATGATCTACCACCTACATCGTCTCCGACCTCGCCAGTAGCTTCCAAACAGTACTAAGCAGAAAGAGCTCGGTCCCGTTAGCCGTTTGAAGGCTGGGATTTCTTTGTCTGACGGTCGTCATCACAGATCCCTAAGTTGATGGTCCTGTAACGAACATCCGAGCTCGATGTGTGCAGACAGGGCGAAATTACGACATCTTGGGGACGAGATGTGATCGATGTTGTTATGGCAGTTATGCAGCGGAAGATGAAAACACTTGAGTTGCACTTTGTTTACGAGAAGTGCGTAATCTTGGCGCTTGCTGTATTCAACTACGGGATCAGCTCCGTTTAGGGGCTCTGCCATACCGTCACGTGACCGTGTCTTCGACCTTCTGAAGTTTGCTTGCGAACCTGTATGTTGGTAACCAAACATCCTTCAGAAAATGAGGTTCTGGAAAAAATAAGAATCATGAAATTGAGCAGTGTCTGGTTCCCACCACACCTCTATCTTCAATTACATTCGCGCATTTCCTCCCGCTGTCAGTTTGTTTCAGACAATAGCACCACTTTCGCAATGTGTCTACACGGTAGAAACCGCAATGGTGATAATAACATACATCTTGCGGCTACTCGTCTGATAGCAATCTGAATTCTGTCGTTGTCGAAGTCCTTCCTCTCATAAGCCCGGAAGACAGATCATCATTATCTCCCGATGTCTCTTATCGTACAACATGAGACATTCTCTGGTCAAGGATGTTCCTCCTCCTGCACAGCCACGGGTGATCAAGACGCGCTTTCACAGGCATGATTTGGGAAAATATTGTCCATGATTAAGGTAGCCAGTGAAAGACCAAGACGAATGGTTGGCGTCCAAACAATAACCCCTCGCTGACTTCTCGCCAACTCCTCACTCATACCGGTGCCATCCACAGACCCCAGGCTGGCACCACTACTATCAACAACTAGGCCTGTAGGCATCACCAGCAACGTGCGACGACCCAACATCGCCACCACCGTATATATAAGACTTTTCATGATTCGTATGCTTGGTATAGTCCTTTCGTCCGCAAAGAAGGAGATGACAGTTCGAGGTCTCATCCGGCCAGAATGAATTCCGAAAGAGAGTGTGCAGCACCTCACACCGCCTTTGTTAGGGAGGGTGTGTGTTTCGTCAATTTGTGCGACAAGGTTGGGAACAAGGCCTGCGCTGTCTGTACAACATGACCTTGTCACCATGAAGGTGCTTGGATTTCTTTACATCTGCTACGGGGACGTAGCTTGTCTCTGTTACGGCAATTGACATACGTCGTGAGGTGTCAGGTCGCATGTAACCAGGGCTATGAAGGCATCCACTCGCATGAGCATAATCTCGAGATCGACAACACCGAGGTACAGTCAAAGCCCAGTGGTTTATTTGAACAGCCTACGCGCTGGAGCAGCAGGGTTCCGCTGTGCACTTCTCTCCGCTGAAGAGAAAGCGCGTCGCATAGCGAAAGGCTTGTGTCTCTATTATGAGAGCGAAGGCCACCAGGTAATGTCTCCCTCGTTGATCGAAACATCCCGAAATACCTCTTTCCGCTCTTTCCCAGCATCGTCTTGGTCGATTGTCTCCAAAAGCATAGCGCCTTTATGCTGGTCGAACCACGCACAGGCCTGATTAACATGGTAGTCCGTCCTAGCGTTGGGACCGACGACAATCTTCTCATGTATCAGGATCAAATTTCAAGTCGTGGCTGCACAATAGGAAGACTGAACATGTAACTGGCTTTCGCCTCCGATTCACAACCTTCATCATTCCATCAACTTCACTCAACACATCGACTCATCAATCTCGCTTACCACATCATTCGTCATTCTCAACCATCAGGTCGTCTCGTCATCTTCGGCCGAGACATCATCTGGTCAACCAAGACAGCAACATATCGCATCGTCAAAATGAACGCCGGTGGGCATTCTGCTGTTCTTCTTCCATAAACTAACGAATAACCTCGGCCCACGAAGTCCTCGCCCATGTCTTCAAGCCTATTCCTCCTACACAAAAGATATTGCACTCATTGTAGCTTTCGTGTTCGTCATTCTGAGCAATGCTCAGACACGATCATTTGCGAGTGGAACATGATTACCTCAAGAAAACGGATGTTCCTTGCTTCTGTAGTTCGAAAGGATCTTCATCTCACCACTGTTCCTATATATACCTGGATTCCTCCTCGACATCTGCATTCTACCTATTCTGGCCTTGCTACGGCGTCGTATTTCAATCTTCTTTGACAGTGAGAAGACCTCCGATGGAGAACTCACTCGCATTGCTGTTGGAACCCTCCACTTGAGTTCGTTCAAGATAACTGTAAATATGATTGCACTGGAATATTCGAGCTTAAAGGCACTGAAAGGTCAGACCTCAACAGGACACAACACGAAACGTATCACGGTATAGAAAAATTTCGAATCACTAGTCTCTTTGTAGATCCCGAAAACCTGGATGCTCTTGAGAAGCTGGTAAAAGTTTCACAAGATATCCCACTTGATCAACGAAGGCTTGTGACTATTATGTCACTACAGGATACAAGATCTAGCATTAGATTGGCGCCTTTCATGGTCGATCCTGGTAAGCGGCGCGACTATTTAGACCGATTCATTCACCTGCTTCTAAAGTCTCTCAACACTCTAGTAGGTACAGGTCGTCTACAGAACTTCATCGTTCTCGCCCGTGTTGGTGATCACCAAAAAGGAGAAATCTCTTTCCTTCTCGCCAAGCTCAGTGAAGTACCCATCGTCCCTGGCATACCATCGTTCTGGCAAGATCGAAGAGGTCGCTGGGGAGGAGCAGGGAAAAGGAGTTGCTCAGTACTAAGTCGCGCATCGAGCAGCCCAGAGAAGGATGTTCATTTGCAAAATTCAGTGTCCAGTGTATGACACGTGTCGGCAGACGAGCAGAAACTGCCAGGAAAAGGTCACGTTTCGTCACCTTGTTCTATAGGTGTAACGAAGAAGTCTTGCAGTTCACGCCCAGATATAGACATCCAGGACTGCCTCATCGGATATTCACACATAAGAACAGCTGCTTGCTACAAGCTTCAATCTCCTCACCTCATATATATAGTTTCATATGGCCACGTAGTAATACAGGTACATTAAATCCTGCTCTACCACACCTTATATGATGGCTACTAACATTACCCTCAGCACTCGAGAAGGTCTAGGTTGCACAGTCGGTCTAGATGATGGAACAAGTCCTGAAAGAAGTGAATATCTTCGCAAAGGGTAACTCCCCTTGTAACACAACGACTTTTGGTGAAATTCAGGATGGTAAGGATGAATCGTGGAGCCAAAGCTGCTGCCAGTTGTCCACAGCATGCTGGAAGACCGAAAAATAGCCCTTGACAAAGAGGTGGAACTTTTCGAAGCACTAGATCGATTATTCTCGGGGAGTGGTATGTGGTAACCCACCTTTACATGGCGAGCTTCCTGCGTCCGGTGAAGTACTACCTTGACGACTACCATAACCAAAGCCGTGGCTATTATGCTGCGCCAAAACCAGCAGGTGCTCCTACATTGCCCTCAATTGGCTCTCTCATCTCTCTCATCTCTGGCGCAGACATGATGACACCTGTCGCACCTAATGTTGCTTATCAGAACCATTATCGTGGCCAGCAAAACCTACCCAAATCACCTCTTTCTACTCACACTGCCTACTCTGGTCCAAAAAACGTCTGCAGGAGGTCACTTAGCCCGAGGACTTTAGTTTCGACGTCTTTAACTCTAACGAGCGCTAAAGAGGTAACCGTATCATTAAGACACTCTTTAGTTTCTAGGTCGACTATCTCTACCTACTATACCTTTTATACAGGCATTTCAGCCTAGATCGGTTTAGTAATGTTATAGCCTTTAACGAGCGCGTTAAACTAATTAGCGAAGATTCCGCCGCACAGGACCGGTTTACGAAGAAAACTTTAGGCAGCACACTAAGTGAGTCTAGTAAAAGAGTCCCTTCTCATCGGCCTATTAGAGCCCATCATTTCGCGTAGTACTAATCTGTTTTACAACACTCTAGATAGACCCAAGTCGATAGGTGCAGACAAGTCGAAGGGTATAAAGAAGAAGTCCCCTAAGAAGGCCGAGGTCTTGGATTCTTCCTCGTCTAACGAGAGTTTACACGGTATATAGTATCACCTAGCTTTCTATAATCAATTTTGAGAAGAAGAGCGATAATTGATCATTAAACGAGCACTCTAGCGAGAAGAAGCAGCAGCAGAAGCAACAAGATAGGCGAACTTCGACAATAATGCAGTTGCGTTGTCAACTTATAAAAGAGGCTGTCTGCCTGCTTACCTGATATATATTAACGAGTGCACGGGAGCTCGGCCAACAGAGAACGTCTATGCACACGACCATCAGCAGGGGCAATACGTTCCGGCTTGTCACTTATGTTTGAGCTATCTCTCCTTTCATTCTATGGTCTTTCAGCGTCTTACAATGTTCTGTGCTGGCAAACAGGCCTCTTCTTCCGGATGCGACGAAACAGTTGCTCGAACAAGAGTTGGGACTACACCTGGAGGCACAGCCGTGGCTGCCTTGTGATACGCTGCTGATGCCATCGTTGACGTGACTAAGCGAGGAAAGATACAAAGCAAAGGCCGGTTTGGAAGTTTTCAGGCGTGATTTCAGGCAAGGTACCAGCATGGTTCGTGCACTTTGCTAATGTGGTCGACAAGCTACAGGTTTTTAGACTCGATTCCTAACGATATGTAAAAGGTAGCAGCAGAAACTGGTGACCGCGACGGCGGATAAAGAGATCATCCTCAAAGAAGTCGATGAATACCAGCAATGAACCAACAGGCTCAAGAAAGCGACTGTCGAGAGGACAAAGACTCCAGCTAATGATGACACGACTGGGCGCCATAGAAAGGCTACAGAAGAGGTCAGAGCCTGTTTACAACGAACTTTTGCTTTCGCACTGCAGCAGCGACAGGGTTGTTGGGAACCTGATGTAGCTGTCGACAATAAGATGCTGGATGAGAGCTGTTGCGTGTGATGTTGATACTGCTTGATACGAAAGCTCTAGCCGAGTGCGAGCACCAAATAGCTAGCTCCTCATCACGATAGCTAGCTAGTTCAGTCACCAATTCACTACCTACTTGTTAAGGCCCATTTGTTGCATTAAATTCACCCATTCATCTTGAGAATCAAAAAAACAACTTTTCAATATCTTAACAAAACTAAACAAACTACAAAACAATCCACCCACTAACAAAGCATATTCCACACCTTCTCAACCCAATTCCTCGCCACAGGCGGCACATACGTAGCCGCCTCCCTCTCTATAGCAGCAAGACCAGTGTGCAGATCCATTTCCGATGGCTTAACCCAGTGTGTGCCCTTTACGAACTTCCAGCCGAAGTAGCAGGCCAAGTAGATCGGGATACCAATATAGTTGCACACAAAGTCGCCCGTGCTCCAGTTGCCCTCTGTAAATCCACTGAACCCATTACCAAGCATAATAATAGTAAAGTAAGCAAGCGCAATCCAAGCAACCACGGTACCGCCAGTAGCGCGGAAGCTCCAGCCCGAACGGTCAACGCCCTGAGCAGCAACACCCTTGCGGAATTGGATGTAAGAAACGAGAACCTGCGCCCAGGTGATGATGTTGCCTAGCGTGGTGATGTTGGCGAGGTAATTGAAGACGACGCCTGGTCCGGTAGCGACGGACATGTAAGTCAAAGGGAGGAAGAGAGCGGTGAGACCGATGGCGTAAATGGGAATACCGGACTTAGTGCACTTGAGGAAGATCTTGGGGGCCTGGCCACTTTGAGCGAGGGCGAAGAGATAGCGGGAGCCGTTGTACAAATCGGCGTTGGCAGCGGAGGAGGCAGAGGTGACGAGGACGGCGTTGATGACGGAAGGCAAACCTCTGACACCGGCGTTTTGGATGGCAATGACCCAAGGAGAGGCGTTGGCACCCTTCGCCTTGTGGAGCTCGGGTTGCGTGTAGGGGACAAGAACGCCGACACCAAGGGAGCCGAGGACGTAGAAGAAGAGGATACGCCAGAAGACGCGACGGACGGCACGAGGAATGTTTCGGCGAGGGTGAGCGGCTTCACCGGCGGCGACAGTGACGGTCTCAACACCACCGTATGAGAAGGCAGCGCCGACGAAGGTAGCGAAAAGACCGGCGAAACGGCCAGTAGCGCCTGTGCCAATGTACTCAGCCATGGCGCCAGGGTGGTGCCAGTATCTGAAACCGATAGGACCGCCAGGACCAGCACCGACATCGATGAGGAATGCGAAGATGATGAGACCAGTGATTGTGATAATCTTGATGGAAGCGAAGACAAACTCGGCCTCACCATAGATGGAGACTGCGAAAATGTTCAAGCCCAAGACGAGGACGATGATCAGAGTGATCCATGCAGCAGGTGTGATGGTGTCGTTCCAATATCCAATGAGTTCGGCGGCGGCAGAGATCTCGACACATTGTGTGATACCCCAGATGTACCAACTGTTCCAGCCGATGGCGAAACCTGCAGCAGGGTCGACGTAACGAGTAGCGTATTGAGCGATAGCACCAGGAAGAGGAAGGTATGTACACATCTCGCCGAGACACTGCATCATAGCCCAAATCGCAGTACCAGTGATAATGTAACTATGCGATTGTTAGTAATAAGCCTCTAAATGATGCTCTCTGCGTTGATATAGACATACCCAAGCCATAGGGAAAGAGGACCAGATTGAGCCAAGTGCTTGCCGATACCAAGGAAGAGACCAGTACCAATAGTACCACCGAGGGCGATGAACTGGATATGCCTCGACTTTAGACCACGATGAACGTATCCGTACTCCTCAGCAGTCTGAATATCGCCATAGATCTCAGCAGCCTCAGCGATCTCGACAGAACCCTTCCTGTCGGCATCGACCTCGACCTGGGTCGGTTGATCTTGAAAGCCACCCTTGACTTCATTCATCTCGTAGTATGAGGGCTTGACATCGCGGTCGCCGCTGCTGGAAGACATGATGTCTGTGCTGCTGTGCGACAGGGATCAGAGGTATTGGTGTATAGAAGAGAAAGTCCACTGATCTTCGAAACAGCCGAAGAACGAGGGGAGCGAGCCTTATATGTTTTACTTCCCGTCTAGCATGCCTACCAAGGCAAGCATGACCGGGGGATATCGGTCTGCTGCAAGCCTACTCGAGACCATTCGTTCGGTACCCACCTAAAGATAAGCATACCAAGCGGTACCAAGGACGAGGCAAGCATGGCTTAGCCTGCTTGGTCTGGATTGGCGGGCACAAGATATGCTAACAGGCGAATCATAATGGTCGTGAGTAACGGTCGCGTAAGCAGGCGTATTTTGTGGGTGATACAGTGATACTTGAGACGAGACGAACCAGCCGACGAGTCGAGAAGTCACTGATAAGACGAATAGTGGGTCTGTTGCATCGAATTTTGACAGCATTTTTTCGAGATAGCAACATTTTTGGACAGAACTTTTCGTAGAGGTCGAGCTGGATATCGTGATGTCTGCGAGAATCAGAACTAGTTGTCATGAGTAGGCATAGTTCATCGCCATATGTTGGCCCAAGCATCCTCTCCTTCTCCATCAAAATCGTCTCTAGTAAGACGAAGGTGCGCAGTGAAAAAATCTGTGCGCGAACCAGACGGAACCAGCCTTGTGTGGAAGAGGCTACGCCGCCAGCAGCCAGCTAGTGTGGTGTGATTGGGGCGGCATTCAGGCCATTACCATGGGCAACGCCGTTGCATTAGCTTCGGCGCTAGAAACACTCTAGAACGCCAATCTGGTCACGCGACTCCCACACTCATCGCAATCGAATTGAGTACAGAGTGACAATTGCTGATTGTATTTTTCTATTCTTTTAGTCTCTGTTTCTTCTTTCTACCGCGTTGTAGTCTTTTGCTCGTTCGTTGGTGTTTCGTTCATCGCACAGTTTTTTCTTCGTTGAGTGTGGTTGAAATTCTCCAACAACGAAAGGTTCAAGTACACGTTAGTCATCTTACTACATCAGACACAGTGTGCTAGCGTAGGCACTTGCAAAATAGCTCAGAATTGATGAATGTTTGAGGCTATGTGGCAGAGTTGATGTGGCAGAGTTCCATGCAAAAAAGTGACAAGTGCGGAGTAAGCAGAAATAAGTATATATGTACTTACCACATTGTATCTTCGTCCACAACCATTTCAGGTCTTCATTGAAGTTGGTCTGGCCAAATGCAAAATCATATGAAACATTGTGGGGATGCTGGCAACTATAGCACATATATAGCATGGACGATACGTGAGTGCGGCCAAGGTCATGATGACACATTTCTAATCACTACCCATGCATCGTAATCCTCAAATGCAATTAAAGCGATGTGCATGAATATAAACGTGGCCTCTCTATTTGCTAACTTCGTTATGATTTGTCTCAAAGCCTCAGTGCTGGTTGAAAGTGGTAAATCATGCTCCAAACTACGATAGCAGCGCAGCAGGACGCTTCGGCAGTCTGTGACTATCAAACCCTTGTAGAGACCTGCTGCTATGGCACTGCTCTAAGCTAGTCCACACAGTTGCTTCAGTGTCGAAGCATAGCCTCCAAAATGTCACGCACGGCCATTGGGATTCGCAATGTCTTGATGCAGGTGTGAGTAGTGGCCTCTTTCAAAGCAGAAATACCATTCGAGTCCATAAACAAAGCGAAGCTGCAATTGCAACCGAAGTCTGCCAGCATCATCGAGCAATGAACTTCGCGCTCGATCACTCGACCTCGAGTCCTTTAGCAATTGAAACGTACTAGAAGGACTCACAACAAGACACAAACACGGGCTGCAGTACACGTAAGGATGTGCACAAACATAGACGTGTCTACTAGCACCTTAGTGAGTGAACGTGGAGCTCAATACTAATCCTGTACTTTCCGAGAACGACGGACTCTAGATGCAGGGGCTACTTTGTACTACAGGACAAAGTTGTAAAGTCCTTCCTAGAGCTAGCGGCACTACTGGATGACTATTCTTGAGTTTTAGCATATGCAGTGACTTTGCGAGACTTGGGGAGATGACCACTGTCCTTATAAGGCCAGTCGATCGTTCTTGAAGGTGCTTAGGAGGTCGAGTATACTCTTAGCCGTGATTCAGCCCTCGTCGCACAATAAGACAGTTGCGTGAGATCCTTCTCGAGATTGATTGATTAGACTCTTGCGGTGCCAGTATCTAATTTAGCTTGTTCGATTTGAGTAAGTTGTCTCAACCAGCAAGGTACAGTACTAATACCAGTACTAGTGACGGCGTTTTCCGTTGCTACTAATGCATGCTGCTGTGCGAGATTTTTGTGGTCATGACAACTTGTTCTTAGCTTGATAGCTTTGCACAGTGACGATGTTGTTGAGATGCAAGCAGCAGGTGGCCTTGAAGGATTTGATCAGCAGATAATCTCGGCGAGCTAAAACACGGTCCCGCTGATCTGCTAACATCAAAAAAAGGACACTCGTGTTGATAGCCGTTCAAAAGTAGCCGTTGAATTCCCGCAATGTGTTGACCGAGCGTGCGGAACAGCACGGCAGCGCCATGAATAATCATTAACCAGCCAATAGTACAGAAGGAACTAATCGAGTACGCTAAAAGCGCCCTCGACCTGCGTCGGGTGCCGGCTAGACAAGTACTTTGGTACTATAGCCTTTGTGCTGGGAGAGACTCGGTGTTTCAGCGATAAATTGGTAAACTATTGACAGATAGCTTGTCTGACGTTGCACGTCGCTGATCAAAGTCTATAATCAGGTCCAATTTCAAGCCACGTGCGGAGAAAGTGCAGACCTTGCACAAGGTCCTCGATGTGCTAGGGACGTCAGTTGGGCTGGATTTGATGATCATAATGGTGTGTACGACTCCATCTGCAAGCAACAGCCTTGTTGTATGCGCTGGCACGAAGTAGATGAGCGCTTGAGCTGTAGTGAGAGGGCTGCTTCTCAATAGTCGGTTTTGGCTGGGGATTTGACGCTATTGGATCCACCTAGCACGTCAATTAAGCTGATACCACGTTATCTTGGCCGGCATGCTGCCATCAGGAGATTTATTGGCAGAATCTACTGACCATAACCAACAACAATTGAAGCATACTTTGGAGGCATCTTGCGTTCGTCACCGAGTCTTGAGGTGTTGAAGTGTGGAGCCTGACAAGGTAGTGACGGGCCATGATGTGATTCCAAGAATTGGGTATTACCAGGATGCTGAGTGATTGATCAACTTGGTGCGAGGCTACATTGGTACTCTAGGATTTTGTGGCTTGCGGAGAGAGCTGCAAGCAAAGTCAACAATGAGGTGGAGCGGTGCTCAACCATACCACGACACTAATGCATAATCTTTGTGCTGTATCTTTTACGTTGGCCTTTTCACCTGATCAACAGTGAGGAGAGGTCGAAGAGTCTTTCTCGTAGGCTGCCAGGAAGCAGTTGCTGGGATAGCTTTATTAAGGTAGTGGAAGGATGACTGCCAGGTGATAAAGCAAGAGTTATTGGAGACCAAGATAAAAAGGATACTGTCCAAGCTGTTCCAGCGTGCAGGCCGTTACCCACGTTGTGCTCACGCGCAGGCCGCTTAGTATCCCAGCGAATCACAGGCATTAAAACGAAGAAATCTGCTCGCTATTTTCGCCTACCATGACGGCGTGCTGTCCGAACTGACGACGATAGCCCGCCCGTTTTTCATATCATGAGCTCCTTCTCCTCCAGACAATAATCGCACCTGTTTGCCTACATCATTGCACATCCTTCCTCCATCCTCCATTGCCTTCTCTTCTGTATGGCGAAGCTACTGCCACGAGTCTGGACACTAGACGACATACAACATTGGTAAGGGCAATCTCCAACATCGCTCTATATATACTTCCTCGGTCAAAGCAATACAAACTTGGCTATGGTTTGCACAAGTACAGAATATCATTTCAAAGAGGATGCACTACTGACGAATATCATGTTCGACAGATGCCCCTCACTCGGCCGCCCTCTCCTTCCTACCCATCATTATGATACACATTCCTCAGGTCAAGACGTCAAAGCACGAAACAGTCACACAAATCACAAGAGATATCACAGTCGACAAGACAGACTTCACATACACTTATGTATTCAAGATCATACAACATCCAAAGATAGCTCGAGCTTGTGGTTCAGGCTCAAAATGTAAGGCTCTATCTGATCCTGTCTACTGTTGAATAATACCATGCGTGAACTTACACCTTTTCCCAGCCACAACAGACCGCAGGCCTGTCGATCCACCTCCTGTCGTACAACTTCAGATCTTCGAGCATAGCAAGTCAGAGCCCAAGACGTTCATCGATATAACACAATATTATCCCGCAAACTTCTTCGTCTATGTAACGCTGGAAAGTGAAGGTGCTTCAAAGACGGAGACCGCTCGTGGCTCAAATGGCAAGGTCAAGCAACTCACAGGAACGCCAAATACTGGCGGTTTATATCTCGACCGCCCGGACAAGGCAGTTTTCTTCACCTTTGGCGACCTAAGTGTGCGTAGCGAGGGTCTTTACAAACTCAGGTTCAACCTGTACGAGGTACCATTCTGCCAACATCTCACAGACATTGTCATGGACACTGGAAACAAGCCAACAAGTGAACTTGGCTTTGCTTTTGGTCGCGCTGAGGTCCACTCCAACACCTTTGAGGTCTTTAGCGCGAAGAAGTTTCCTGGACTGGCCGAAAGCACGTTACTAAGCCGCACGCTTTCCGAACAAGGGTGCAGAGTAAGGATCAGACGTGATGTTCGCGTCAGAAAGCACAATGGCAGAGCTGGAACGATATCAGATGTCGATTCAGACGACGAAGAGAGGGAAGAAAGCGAGGACGCACAAAGTAGTCTATTTCCTTCTACACCAGCTACAGCTCGCCCAAGACTTGATAGCTCAGACGGGAAGCAATCTCTTGCTGGTTCTATCTCTGCATTCAGTGCTGCCACACCTGCTCAACATTACCAACCACAATCTCTGGGTCAAAGTCGTCCCCAGTCTTCTCAAGGTCAGCAACAACCACAGGCACCTTATCAAACGCCAGCTTCGTCGACACAAACAAGCTTTCAGGATTTCGAGCAGTCAGCGGCGATACAGCAACCTAATGCCAACATGCAGCAGCATCCTTCATTCGTGCCGCCTACGGTGCAGTATCCACCACAACAACCTACCTACCAATATCTCACACACTATGGGCATGGCCAAATGCCTCCACCACCACCACCACAGAGTGTGCCACAAACATCGATGCCATTGGTTTATGGTACTTCGGTATCATATCAACCAGGATATCCTCCTCCTGTCACATATGGGCATCATTATCAACCTCATCAACAGCATAGTGAAGCATACACTTATGCTCCTGCTCAAACGCAACAAGAGTGGTCACCGAACCTTAACACATCCCAACAACTTTCATATACCCATCAGCCAACATCCGTTGATCACAATCTAGAACAAAACTATGACATCAAGCCTCTTCAACATCAATCTAACAATAGTGCTCAGCAACAACAGCAACAACACGAAGCCTCCATACCACGCCACGATGACCCAGAGATCAAGATAAAATGGCTACGGACACAACGAGGATACTACAATCAACCGGTCTATCCACCAGTCTGGGCCGGAGGTCCAGAATTCCCCCCGGAAGATCCCAGATACGACACTTCGAATTTCGACTGGCACAGGGACGTCGAGCCACCGTGGTGGGCCAAAGAGAACCCAGCTGGAAGCAAACGCAGCTTCGATGAGACAGAGGACACTACGTATATGAACGTGCCCATTAAACAAGGCGACAGGCCTGAAAGCAAGGCATGGTGGCAGGATGCCGATCAAATGGAAGATCTGGAGCATCTACGCAATACTCTCGTCCTGCAGAGAGCGGATGGTGTCAGGTCGACCATTGCCGAGGGCAAAATACGTTATGCCGAAACGGCAAGAAAGCGTCAGGAGATAGAAGACACATTGAAGCAGTATGAGGATCATAGACAACAGATTCTGGCTAATTTTTGTATTGCCTAGATGATCTGCTTTGGTATCATCGTTTCCATAACCATCTTCGGACATGTAGTTACGAATTTTCTTTCTTTGTAAAGATGAGGTTGAGCGTGATATGTAGGGATGGAGTAAAAGGGATAATGATAATGGAACTGGTGAACTGTGCTAGGAAGCACTCTAAGATGTGGATATGTATCTATATAGCAACATGCGTTGCGATACAAGAGATCTTGAATACATGTACAAGATAGCTTCACTGCATGTACAAGAGATCTTGAATACATGTACAAAAGATCTTGAAGTTTTGTTATTCCAAGTTCAGGTAATTTTCTTATCATATAAATTCCCGTCAGTCACACATTCAAAAGGAACCAACACAATAAGATCACAAGATATGATGAGACTACTCTTGCCGTCTCCAAATACTACACATATTCTTCTTCTCACAAGATGGAGCGTCTGACACGTCGCTCGCTGCGCCACTGACTAAATTCTCAACTATTGTCGCTTCCTCAATTTACATTGTCTATGCTACTGAGAGCTCGACTCACCCCATCAACATCGACATCAACATACCACAGCATCTCTGCCACATAAGTGCAACCACACACTCCTCGATGAACGTACATGTCCTGCACAAGCAGCGTCCGTCCGCTAGACGAATGCCCTCTCTAATCTCACCCTCTGAACAAATCGACTGGTGGTGGTGGTGGTGCACTTAGTTGACCACGTAACTATACGATGAGTGTCGCTTACTGTACTATCGCATGATGTGAGCGATAGACTTTTGCTTTTGCCTCTATTTACCTCTATGTCCTTCTATTCTTACTTTTTCGATCTTCTCTTCTCTTTCTCTTTCTCCTTCTCTTCTGGCACAAGAGCGATCGACAGTTTCAGACTCGTTTCAGAAGCAAAAACCTGCGCTTTGCTTTGCCCTAAGTAAAGCCACGAAACATTTGACTGCGTGGTGGGTGACCACATGCGGGTTTTGGTTGTTGTATGTTCTTGTCTTTTTGCCCTTTTTTGTTAGCCTGGATGTCTTCTGTAGAGTCAATATATCGTGTTGTTTGATCGTTGTAGCTATATGCTAGACATATTATTCCTTGTTCAACTCTGATAATGATATTTTGCAGTCATCGCTTATGTCTAGACCCATCCCAGCAGTATCATCTTCGTCAGTTCTCCTAATACTCAGTATCTACAAACTATACATAAAACTCATCTTTTCATCACCTCTCCTAGCACCATCATCCACAAAATCCACACCTTCCTTCATCACCGCCGCCACAACAAACGCTACCCCTCTCCTAATACACCCCCTCACACCACCTCTATCATTCACAAGCGGGCCTACGCCTTCATTCTGCTCAGCCTCCACTTCCTCCTCCGTCCACTCCACCATCATCCTAGCTCTCTTTGCATTCTCAGCAACAATCAAGTTCCGAAACACCCCAAATCCGACGAAACTCAATCCAACACTGCCCAGTGTGATGAAGAAAGGTAGCACGTAGTCGGGTCCATACTTGGGACTGAACAGTTGCGCTCCGATTACACCTAGTAGTAGCTAGGCTTTAGTATTTTCGACGCGTGTAAAGTAAAGAATAACAAGCTTTACCTGCGAAGTTTCCCCACCCGTTTATACCGAGCATGATGGCGCGTTTGCCGGGCGAGAGGGTGTTTGTGCTGATCCAGGTGACTGTGAGTGGGGAAGCGACGAAAGAGCCGGAGACCATGATGCAGAGCGCGATGTAGCGAAGGGTGATGTAGGTGTGCTGCTGCTCTGGATTGTTTTTGGAGCCGTGGGGGAGCATGACTACGCCCGTGAGCCCGGCGAGGAGGATGGCGAGACCGTACAGGATCGGCTTGAGACGGGCTTGTGTGCGGTCGGAATAGATTGCAAAGGAGAAGAGGACGATGGCACCGGTGATGAAAGGAGGCACTGAGAGGAGGTTGGAGAGACTGGCGGACGAGGGTGAAGCTCCTGTTAGTCCACGCACGATGAGTGGTAGGAAGACAGAGAATGAAGAGACCGGGATCGCGGAGAGAATGTTGCAGAGCAAAAGCCACCAGAGTTGCCAGGAGGTTAATGCGGAAAGAACGTCTTGTGATGTCAGGCCGGTGGAGGTGGTGGGATTCTCTGAGATGTGGGTGCGTATTGAGGCAGCAGCCGTGGAGGTGCGGCGTAAGAGGTTCGTGGCTTGTTCGGAGTCTTCGTTGTCATCATGGTCTTCAGTGTCGTGTTTGTGTGATATAGCTGTCGCTGGTGATGCCCGATCGAGTAGGATTCTCTCGCCCGCCCACTTCTGCTCCTCCTTGCTGAAAAACCATGCATCCTCAGGACCGTATGGTAGGAAAAAGAAGCCGGATAGTGCGATTACGATTGTGAGGAAGCCTTCGATACAGAAGAGAACCTGCCATGGTCTCCAGGCAGTAGGATCTGCTGGACTTGCAGGAAATATCGAGAAGACGCCGTATGATAGAAGACCGCCAACAACTCCTGCTACTGCAGATTGACCATAGAAGATCGATAGCCTCTTGGCGAATTCGTATCTCGTGTAGAACATGCTCATGTAGCTTACTGTTACAGGATAGAAGCCAGCTGGAAAGGGGTCAGATCTGTATGCTACAGAGAATCGATGGACGTACCTTCAAGGATACCAATGATGGTCCTCAGCAATATCAATTGCCATTTTGTTTGAACCCATATATGAAGTGTGGTGCCTGGGTAGTCAGCTTGTGTACGTTCTTCAACAATAACAACTACCCACAGAAACCCCAAACAATCATGCAACTCGGCACAAATTTGACCATGCCGTAATTTCTGCCTAAAGCTGCGCCAAGCGGCTGAAGTGAAACGAAGACAGCAAAGAAGATAGCAACACTCGTGTTCAAATCTTGAGGAGCCAGACCCGCATCTTCGGTGAAGTTTGCACTTTCTGCGTTTCCTACATTTGATCTGTCCAGAGAACTCGCTAGGAAGAAAATGGAAAGAAAAGGCAACAAGATGAAATCTAGCTTATGCACTACGCGCGCATCGATTTTGGCATTCTCCTCGTGTTTCATGTCGCTTGTCCCGTCGTCGTTAGGTACCATTTTAGGAACGATACTGCTTTCAGGCTGGGCTATGATCTGTGATAGTCGAGCTTGAAGCTCGTGGTTCTCATTTACCTCAGGACGTGAAGGCTTTCTAGGTCTGCCATGGAAGCTGGGTGTTCTTGAATTGCTCAGACGGTCGTAGATATTGTAAGAAGGTTGCCTTCGGAGACCTAGCATCGAACAGGCGAAATCATCACATCTGGCTCTATTTATTGTCGAGGGTTAAGGGGGTAATTACATGAAACGTGAGTAAAACAAGTGGGTACTGTACTTGTAAGATACCCCGGAATAGGATCGCCGTTATGTGAGCTTATCATCATAGCACGTGTAGATTGAAAGCCGTGTCTTCGCGTTCCCTCGTTTTCAGATTCGTAACTTATTCACTGTTGGACCACTACGATGCCTCTACTCGAACTAC
>Ga0160427_10000748_pt1 | contig 19736 bp, 20 predicted proteins | sample SolpanmetagenomL_FD_108194 | JGI IMG/M metagenome (GOLD analysis project Ga0160427, IMG submission 108194) | Solar panel surface microbial communities from Lawrence Berkeley National Laboratory, California, USA - L | ecosystem: Engineered > Built environment > Solar panel > Unclassified ...
ACTGTTCCTATCTTTGTGGCCCGAAAGCGCCGGTTTCGGGTATAAAGCTTCCTTAGCTCAGCCGGTTAGAGCATCTGACTGTTAATCAGAGGGTCCCTGGTTCGAGCCCAGGAGGGAGCGCTTCTTCTTAAAAACCCGCTGTAAATCACGCATTTACAGCGGGTTTTTTCTTGGTGTGCCCGTGGGTGTGCCCGCCAGCTAGCGAAAACCACATACCACAGGCGAAATAAGCAGGGGTAGGAACTTGGGAACATGATTCCAGCCGCTACCCGCGCCGCCTACGAACAACAAGCCACTGCCTGCCTTGCCGCAGCCGAAAAATATCAACTCCAGCTCGTTGCTCTGGGCGTGCGGCTCTCGGGCAGTCCCGAGCAAGGCATGGAGCTATTTCAGCAGGCAAGCTTAAACTGTCACGATGCGATTCAGAGCAACGGGTTTCGGGGCGATGCTTACCACTTCTACCTGCGCACGGCTATTCGGAATCTACATTACTATAATGAGCGCGAGAAGCTGCGCCAGGTTACGCTGCCCGACGAAGGTTCGGGCACGCTACCCGAGGAGCTGCCCGGTGAATGGGAGCCCGACGTAACCGAGCGCCAACACCGGGCGCAGTGGTTTGCCAGCAACCCACCCGCCCCCGAATACACCCAACTGGCCGAGCGCGTCATGACTGAGGCAAAGGCGCGCTTTTCGTATGCCGACCGCGTGGCCCTGCGCCTCTGGCTGGATGGGATGAGTTGCCGGGAAATTGCCGAGCTCATCGGCACCAAGGACCGTACCTGGGTGTGGCGCCGCTTGGCTAAGATGCGCCGGGAGTTGCGCACCCTGTTCCAGCCTGCTTTTGATGCGCTAGGAGAATAAAAAAGCCCCGCCGGAAGCCAGCGGGGTTTTTCGTCCTTTTCCAACAGTTTATGTTTTGGCCCGCCAGGGCAGCCAGCCCAGCGGGTTAAGTTGTCGGCGCAGGTACTCCCAGGCGGCCACGGCCACTACGGCCACAATACCGAAGACCCACCACGGCACGCCGCCCTTTTCCTGGCTGGCTTTTACCGGGCTGTTATCGCCAGTGCTCACGGCTTGGGCACGCTGGGCTGTTTTATCGGTGCCCGTTACTGTGGGCGTGGCTACGTTACCCGTGCCGGCTTGCAGCACGATGCTTACTGGGCCCTTGAACTTGTACTTGCCTCCGGCTGGCAGCTGTACCACGGCCGGCTGGGCGGTTTCGGTGGCCTGGGCAAAAAGCTGCGGGCCCGTAGTGAGCGCAGCCTGCTCAGTAGCACAGCCGGCTACGGCGGACGCCAGCAGTAGCACGGCGGTCAGCATGCCGGACGCCAGCAACGCACCCCACAGAAAGTTGTATAGTGTTTTCATACGCCGACGTGGGGTTTAGCAGCCGGCGCCAGGCCGTAGTGCGGACGGTGAATAAAGTCGTGCAGCTGGCGCAGCAACTCGCGCTGGTCGGCGGCGCTCAGGGCGGCGGCCTGGGCCAAAATCCTTTCTACTTCTTCCATGCGGCTAGCTGGCTTTTGCGCAGGCGGGCCGCGCGGGCGAGGGAATCGAGTTTGTACTGGCGAGGGCGCGGGGCTAGCCCAGCCAGGTAGGCAGGGCCACCGAAGCCGCGCCAGGCCTGCGGCCGGGGGCGGTGCTGGGCCAGGGCGCTGGTGGTGAGCAGTAGGCCGAAGGCCAGCAGCAGAAGCGTTTTCATTTATAAAGCCAGTTGCTGAGCGCGTCAATGGCGCCAATGGGATAAAGCGTGAGTTTGAGGCCGGCATTGGTGCCGCTCCCCTCATTGCCGGCCAGCGTATACACGTTGCGCGGGGCGCGGCCGGCGCGCACCGGGCGGCCCAACTTGGCTACCTTGGCGACGTGGTGAATACCGCGCCCGTAGTCGAAGCCGGCTTGCAGGCCCGTCCGGATGCTGTCAATGCTGCCGATACCGGCGGCCCGGTGAAATAGCGTGCGCTCAGCATCGGGGCCCGTGAGCGGAAACCACGCCTTAGCCGCGCCTTGCATACCGCCCCTGGGAATAGGCAGCCCGTTGGCTCGGTTATCCGCGGCCTGGGTAAAGCCGCACCACTCGGGCCGTTGGGCAGGCACCCCGCCCCCGGCGCGAATGATGTCGGCCACTCCCGGCCCATCGTTACGGCCGGTGGCCTCGCGCACCCACATGCGGCCGGTCAGCCAGTCGATGGTGAGTTGGGCGTTGCGGGCCTGCACGGCACGGGGCGCGGGCGTGGCCTGGGCAGCATAGCAGCCGACTAGCGTTAAGAACAGCCAAATCAGCCAAAATTCCGCTAACTGCCTTGCATTATGCAGTTTGAGCCGACTCATATAACCAAGGCCGCAAACAGAGCCGCACCGATGGCCCGCCAGACGTTGTTTTGCTGAATGGCTCGCACGCTGGCGATTTTTTCTAGTACCGTGAGCTTTTCAAACTCGGCCGAGTAGTTGGTTTTCTGCCACTTGGTAGGGGCTGGGTGCGTCATGCGCTGCACGACGAAAGGCCAGATGACCATCAGCAAGTAGATGCCAAGGAAGGTAATGTACTTGCTGCCCACCGTGCCCGAGGGCACCCAGCCCCCGGCGGCCGTGGCCGCCTCAATCTTGGCCGAGCTAGCATTCTCAGCCACGGCCACGGCGCGAATGGCGGCCGAATCGCCGGCAGCAGCTAGGTAGTAAGTGGCGCGTGGTAATTTGGGCACGGCGGCCTGCACATGATAAAATTTGTTGAAGGCCACCTGGTAGGCAGGCTTGAGCACGACAAACAACAGGCCCAGGGCGGGTAGCAAGACGTAGAGGAGAGCTTTGCGCAGCATAAGAAAAATTATTTATGGGTTTGCATGAATTGGTCGGCCAGGGCCGCGCGCTGTTCCAGCGAACCCGTGCGCGCCTCTAACTGCGCGTGCACCTGGCCCGCGTCTTTTTTGGCATCCTCCAGGTTTTTCACCCGCTCCACTAAGAAGCCGTATTGCGCATTGGCCACCTCCGTTTTGGTAGTCATGCTGTTTACTTTCTCAATTGCCTCATCCATGCGCTTGACCGCACTGTTGATTTGCAGCGTGAGTAGCAGCATCACCACCCCACCCAGGCCGGGCACAGCCCACGCCTTGATTTTATTTAAAATATCTTCGTGCTCGTCGGCAGACATGAGGCGGGTGTGGGGGCTAAATCGAGATACCCCCGTAACCGTCCGAGGGGCGGCGGCTTGTAGGTAGGGGCCGCGTACTTACATAATCGGGATAGTCTGATTTGTTGCTTTCTAGCCACTGCACCAGCTCGTCCCCGCGCCACACGGCCGTACTGCGAAAGGCCGCCTCCATCTTGCTCAGCGTCGCCGCGTCGGCAGTGGTCGTGCCCTGCCCGTTGCCCGTTTTCAGCACTACCCCCGCATTTTCCACGCTGCCCAGCAGGTTGGGCCAGGCCTCGACCACGGCCCACTGCGCCAGGCAGGGTTTCAACTCGACCCACAGCGCCAGCAGCGGGTCGGCCTTTTGCGCGGTAAGCCAAGCCTCCCACTTCGTTTTATACTCGGCCGCGGCCGTGGCCTGCTGCTGCACGGACTGCCCTATTGTGCTGGGCGCTTCGGGGGCGTCGGCCACGAAGGCGAGCAGGGTGGCGTAGAGGCGAAACCCGAGCAGCGGGCGCAGGTGGCGCTGCTGGGCGTCGGGAATGGTAACGCCCAGCTTGTGGGCATCGGCGTTGAGCGCAACGGTAGTTAGCTCCTTAATCTCGGCCGGGGTTATAATCGTTTTCATCGGGCAGAACGGGTAGAAAGGTTGTCGCGGCGGCGCTGCTCGCGCCGGTCGCGGTCATTGGTGCGTAGTTGTTCGCGCTCCCGCGCGCGCTCGCGGGTGCGCTGCTGGCGGGCCTCGGCGCGCGCCTGGCGGGCCTCGTCTATTTGGGCGGCCCCGTTGCGTGGCGCCGATTGAAAGGGCTCGCCCTCGGCAATGCCTGCCTGCTCGGGTGTATCCACGAAGCGTTGCTCGGCCTCCGACCAGAAGGCGGAAATACTTATTAGATTGCCCTTGCGGTAGCTGCGCCACTTCTGGCGCCCCAGGTCGTAGTAGCGAATAGTGCCCCCGAGTGGGGCGGCGCTGACCGCGGCCGGGTGCTGCCCCGCCGGCACGTAGTTCAGGTTGCGCACGCCCTGCCGGTGGCCCGAGTTTTGGCCGGCAATGCCCAGGGCGCGGTTCTGTTCGTTGTCGGCCCGCTTAAAGGCAAAAATGACGGGCACCTGGTTGGCGTAGTACACGAACAGGGCCTCGGAGTAGGCCGCCAGCCGCAGCCACTCGGCCGCATCGGCGCGGGCCTCAACCTGCGCCACGAGTTGCAGCGTGAGCATTAGGCGCCGGGCTGGCCCGAGGGCGTGGCGGTGGGGCCGCTGGCTGGCGTGGCGGGCTCGGCCGCCGTTTTGGCGCCAGCCGGCAGCGGGTCTAGGTTCATGCGCGCCCGCAGCTCGTCATCGGTCATAATTAGCTCCATGAGCTGCTCGCTGAAGGCGAACTCCACAGGCAGCGAGCCGGCGATGCTGAGCCAGGGCTGCTTTTCGTCCTCGCCCTCGAAACTTACCCCGTTTACGTAGCTGAAAAGCTCCTTAAAAGCGGCTAGTACGTTGTTTTGGTGCGGTTTACAGCCGGTATTAAAAAATAGCTTAAAGCCTTGGTACAGCTCCTGGCCATTGCCGCCCAGGCTGCCCCCGTTGGCTGAGGGCAGGCCCGCAATCATGGGGCTCGTGCAGCTGGCCGCGCTTAGAATTGCCTGCTGGGCCAGCCCCGCGTAGGACGAGTACAACTCCCCAGCGCCAGGCGTGCTGAGCACGGTAATTTTTGCCATCTTCTCCGCCGATTCGTCCGTGCCATCGCCGTACAGAAAGAGAATACGCTTACCTGTGGCGCCCTGGTACTTATTGGCGAACGCCTTCTCGAAATCGTCGCGCTTTTCCTTAGCTGTAATAGTGTACTCCTTGCCGTTGTCGTCGGACTTCGTTTCGTCCTCGGGGCCCTTGTTAATCTGAATGATGGTATTGGCCGAGAAGTTGCTGGCAACGTTGCCGCTGTGAAACTGCGCCAGGTCGGCCTCCATCTCGATATAGGGTAGCGCGCCTTCGTTGCCCAGGGCCGGAAAGTACTCTACACCCGGCTCGTCCTCGTAGTAGTAAAACAGTTGTACCGGCTCCAGCAAAGGCCCCTGGGTGCCTTCTGGCGCCCCATCGGGTGCCGGACCGCGCAGCTTGGCCCGGTCGGGGTTGAAGGCGGGCAGGTGAATAGGCTTGTACTTGCTGCGCTGGTTCCAGTCGCGGCAGATGTAGTAGCTCTCCACGTCGCCCTGCTGATTCATGGGGGCCGGCGCTACGAGCTCGAAACGCTCGTGGTGCAACTCGGCAATGTGCCCGCCATCAAGCGACCATACTACTTGAATAGCAAAGCCGAATAGGCGCTCGTAGTCCTTCACCACGCGTTTAAGCAGCAGGTTGCCCGTGCGGTGGCGCCCGGTGCGGGCTACTTTTTTCAGGAAAGCAGCCAGGTTGGGCAGCTTGGCCAGGTTCACCTTGAACCCCTCCCCGGCGATAAGCGACACTTTGCGGTCGATAATAGCCGAGGCCGTGGTACTCTTGCGCAACAGGGCCAGTAGCCGGGGCATAAACTGGTGCTCGTTGCCCAGCAGCACCCATTTCTGGCCGCGGCCGCGCTCGGCCTGCGGCACCTGCAGGCGGTTGAGCGATATTTCTACGCTGGAAAGGGTGAGAGAGGAAACGCTGGCTTTAGCAGTCACGGCTAGTTGAGTTTTGAGTACGTAGGGTTGGCATTGGGGCCAGCCAGAATAAAGGGCAGCGTGCCGCCCACGCGCACGTTCGAGCCGCCCGTGGGCGTCGAGGGGAATGGTAACCCTGGGTCCACTACCACAAGGGGGCTCGCCACGGCCACGAGCCGGGCCGGGGCGAGCTGGCGGCCAGTGAGTTGGGCGCTGGTAAGCGTTTCGCCACCGGCTGGGCCGCCCTTAGCTACCCAAGTGGGCAGGCGCAGGGTACCGTCCTGGCCAAACAGCCACCACTGGCCGCGCATATCCTGCGCCAGCGCCAACAGCGGCCGGCGGGCCAACGCCAGCAGGCCGTTGCGTAGGGCTACGAGCAGGCCAGGCAGGGCCACGGCAATGGTTTGCTGGTAGCCCTCGCCAGTTTTGTCGAGGGTGTACACCTGCGAGAATTCGCAGGCGCCCGCGGCTTGGTCACAATCCACCGGCCACCACACGGCGGCCGGGTCAAGGTCGGTAATCGTATCGAGGTCGGCACTGGCGTAGACGTAGCTAGCCCCCGCAGTCCAGGGGCTAACCAGCAGAGCCCGAAGGCCAGCCGGCGCGTACTGAGCGGCGGGGGCTAGTAAACTCATCCGGTTAGACGCTTACACTACGCGGCCAGCCAGGGCGGCAAAATCAGCATCACTGATAATGATTGCCTTAGTGGTTTCACCGCCGCTGAGCACTATGTCGAACCCATTAAAGCCCTCGGTGGTGGCCCCAGCGCCCGAATCGTCTTTTTCAGCCACTAGGCCGTTGCTCATCCCTATCACTAGGTTCTCACCAGTGAAGGTTTTGACAGCAAACGAGTTGCGGGTTAGGTCGAATGTTTTTGCAACTTCGTTCAAATCATCGGTGCGGCCCGCAAGCTGCATACCCACAATATGCTTTGGGTAGCGGTTTACGTTGAAGACTGTGTTATCGGAATACATGCAAGTATTTTCCTCAAACTCAAAGCGAAACACATCGGCACCAGGGGCTAGTGTGAAAGCACCAGTAGCCTTATCTACCGATGCCTGGGCTATGCCCCCAGCCGTTTTAGTTGCCCATCCGAGCAGTGTGGTAATACCCCCGAGCTTATATTCAGAGGCGCGGCGAATACTTTTTAGGCCTGGCATAACTTAGTCGAGGCTAATAGTGGGGAGTGAATCGAACTCGGCGCCAGCATACTCGCGGGCGTGAGCCTCGGAAAAACAGGGGCCAGTAACCAGCATATAGGCGATTTTCAGGCCGTTGCGCTTGAGCAAGTCCTTAATAAATTCCTCCTCGCCTGGCTCCTGGGTCGTGTCGGCTGGCTGCTTGTCGGCGGACTCGATGGCGTCGGTCTTTTCGCGCTTTAACCGCTCAATTTCTTCGTTCTGCGAGGTAATAGTGCCCAGCGCGGTGACTAGGTCGGTACGGGCTGTATCGCGCTCTTTGTTGGAGGCGGTCAGAGCCTGGCGGGCCTTGTCTAGTTCTTTTTTATAGCCCTCACCTTTGGCCGTGGCCGCCGTGAGCTGGGTTTCGAGCTTGGTTTCGGCCGCCGACTTGGCCGGGGCAGTGCCGGTGGCTTCCGGCTGGGCCGTGCCCTGCTCGGGTGCGGCGTTGTCTTGGGGTTCGTCCATGAGAATAAGGGATAAAGGCGAGGCCTGTTGCCGCCAAAGGCCGCTACCCTTGCGAGTAGCGGCCCCATTAACTGGCTAGCCAGCTTACAGGTAGAGCACTTTCTTACCGTTGTTGAGCACGGTGGTATCGGAGGTGGCTACCATCTTGAAAAACTTATCGTCGGAGTAGTTATTCACGTTATTAACAATGAATTGCGTAGCGTCCGAGGCTAAGTCGGTGGCGTGCACGAAGTCGCCGTCCTCGCCCGATTTGCCCCCGAAGCGCGGGCCGCCGGTGGGCACGTATTCCACCGGCACGTTCAGGAAGGTTACCACCGTATCCTTGCCGCTGCCGCTCACCACGAACTTGTCGCGGAACTGCTGGTTAAGGTTGGCATTCTGCACAATTTTGAAGTCGGCCAGCGGGGCGAAAATCCGGCAGTTGCCCTCTTCCAATTCCGCATCGTCCAGGGCGTTGTAGATTTTGGCGTACTCATCGAGCACGTTCAGGGCCGTAACGCCGCCGTTTACCGCAACTACTGACTTCACCACGCCGCCCCCGGCCTGCGCCTCGCTGCCCGTAATCATGCGAGCAATCAGGCCGTCGAACATACCATCGGGCTGCCCTGCGGCCCAGGCCTTCTGACTAGCCGGAATGGTAGTGCTGGCGGCAATTGCGGCCTTAGTTTCCGGCGTGATGCTCTGATACATCAGCGCCTCGTAGCTCTTGCCCATGCGCGGGATAAGGTAGTTGGTGGCCGCCTTCTCGAACTCGCTTGAGCCGATGTTTTTGGCACCGGCCGGCATGTCCTTGGCAAAGCGCGTGAAGCGTAGTTTGTCGTAGGCCCACACGTCGAACGCCATGATTTTTTTGGGCAGCACCTTGCGGTCGCCAAACTTGAGGTCGTTCACGGCCGCCAGCCCATCTAGGTCGGTTTCCCGAATCTTCTCTTTATAAGACTGCCACTTCACGCCCCCACTCACCGAAGTAAGGATGCGCTCATTTTTTACGTTGTCCTCAGTGCGCAGCAACCCACGCTCGGACGTGCGGTTGGCTTCCAGCACCGCCTCGTGCACCTGCTGGGCGTAGTCGCCAGTAAAATTTATCGGGGAGTATTCCATGCGGTTTCGCCCGAAGCGGGCAGCGTTAAAAAAGTAAAGGGTTTTAAATCTGTTATTTAGCAGCGGCTTCGACTTCGCGGGCAAGCTGTAACCGCGACTTGCGGCCCGTTTCGCTACCTTCCTGCTCTTGGTGCAGGTGCACCTTGCCTGCGGCGGGCTGAGTGGCGAGCTTGATTTTTAGCTCCTCCAATTCCACGGACTGAAGCTTGGCGCCGTACACCGCGTCGTAAGTGCTTTTGCTGATTTCCCAGATGTACTGGCTGATGTCTACCTGGAAGTAAGAGCCGTCGCCGGCCGCGTAATAGCCGCTATCGACTAGGGCGCCGTCCTTATCGGTGAGCCGGCGCGTTACGGTGTTGTAGGTGAGTTTCTCCCCATCCTTTAGGTCGATAGCATCCAGCTTCAGCTCGGCCACGGCCACACCGTGCAGCTGCGTAGCCAGCTTCTGGCCGGCCGGCGCCACGGCCGGGTCTTCTTTTGGGGCCGGGGCGCTACCGTTTTTGATAAAATCAAGAATGCCATTGATAGCCTGCACGATGTCAGGCGTAGTAGCTGTATCCGCTAGCGGCGCAGGCGCGGCTGGCTTCTCGCCCTCGGTGCCGCCTTCCTTCGCACCATCAGCGGCTAAATTTTCCCCATCTACCCGCACGCCGCCCTGCACCACTAACTCGCCGCCATTGGCTAGCGCGTGGGTGCCATCCTCCAAAGGGGCGCCGGGCGTGCCATCGGGCCCGCACACGCACACGGCCCCAGTGGTGTCGTCAATCTGCACGGCCCGCCCATCAGCGAGTTGCTCCAGGCCCAGGGCGGCCGTAAATTCCCGTACCTTCTCCGCACTGAGCTTAGTAGAGCGAAGGTTTTTAAGCCAGTCAAACATAGAAGATAAGCGCGTCGGCTTCGCCGCCGACAGGGTTAGTTGCTCAGTAGGGGCGGCCAGCGTGAGTTGCTGCTGCTCGAAAAGGCCCTCAATCGAAAAGCCGCGCACGTTGCCGCTCACCACCTCGGTTTGCCAGTAATCGGCGTCGGCCACTTTCACCGAGAGCATCCACATGCCCGGCTCCACGGCCAGGCCCAGGGCGGCGGCCTTGTCCTTTTCGGCGTCGACCACAATCCACGACTCGTACACCACGTTGCCCGTAAGGCCCACGGCGTGCGCCTGGTTGGTGCTGGTGTGGTGGCCCTGGGCGGCAAACTGAATTGCCGTGTCCTCAATGGTTTGGGCGTCGAAAACGATGTAAAAGGGGTCGCCTTTTTCATCCAGGCGCAGAATCTGCTGGCCAGGAACGAGGGCCGGGCCGGTGAGCACCTGCTTCGGCTGGCCGCCCTCGGTGGTTTCGCTCAGGTGAAAGAGCGCGGCGGCCGGCGCGGTCGGTTCCACGGCCGCGAGCGTAACCCAGTTGCGCTGAATAGCCGGATTCTGCACGAACGACACGGTTTTTACCCCGTGCTCGGCCTGCGCTGGGTCGAGCCGCATCGCATAGCGCGGGGCCGCCGCCAGCGCCTCGGGCGTGAGGGCGCCGGCAGCGGCCAAAGCCAGGAAAAGAAGCGGGGAGCGACGGGCGTGCATACCAACAGAAGCCGCACCCTTTGTTTTGTTGCTACATTTCCGTGCTGAATTTTTATTGCACCCCGATGAAGCTACTTTTTACGCTGCTGTTTGCCTTGTTTTGCCTGGCTGCCACTGCGCAGGGCCTGCCCAGCGACCCCACCACCGGCAAGGTGGTTTACGCTGGTGTTGCCCAAATTCCAGCGAGTGTCACGCCTGCCCAGGCATTTGGACGAGCAAAGGTTTGGCTAAGCGACGCCTTCACGGGGCATGCTGTGCTAACCGAGGACGCGGCTAGTGGCCTACTAAGTGGCGGCGGCGTGGTGCCCGTAAAAAACTTTAATTATTCTTTTCGGGTGCGGTTGCAAGTGGAGCCAGCCGCGGTGCGCTATCGTCTGGATAATTTCACCTGGCTCTATACTGAGCCAGGCTCCCCCACCGATAACGGCACGGTGGAGGCGCAACGGGACAGTAAGCTGGGTATCGGAAAGAACAGCCGCGCCAAGATGCTGGCCGAGTTGGATGCACAAGTGCGCGTGGGGCTAGCGCAACTCGAAAAGGAACTGGCGGGCACCTTATAGCGTGGCGTGGCCCTGCGCCTGCTCAGCGTACTGCTTTTGCTCCGCGATTTTCGTCGCCTCGTAGGGGCCGATATTAAATTGAGCTGGACCGTAACTGGCAATCTGTTGGTTTGAGGCGGCGAGCGCCTGCATGTGGCCGAGCATCTGCCGGTTTGCGGCAACCAATTCGGACAGGTCGGCTTCGTTAATTACAATCTGGCCCTGCGCAAGTGCACTGGCTGCCGCCGCTGGCTTGCCAATTATTCCGCCGGCCCCGTAGCTGCCGCCAGCAGGTGCCGGCCGCACCTGCGTGGTGCCGATTTCGGCAAAGTCGGCCACCGTGAGCTTCCGCTTACGGCCTTTTGTGCGCAAAATATCGAAGGCCTCCATATTATTGGCTGTGGCATCAACAGGCAAGATGCCCTCGCCGCCCTCAACCCGCACGCGCCCGCCAAATATGGGTACATCGTTACCGCTGGCGTGGCTGCCACCCTCAATAATACCACCGTCCCCCATCGACTTAGCAATGTTTTTCATGCTCACGATGCTGATACCGATAGCGGCGGCGGCGGCGATGGCCAGGGCAATGTTGTCGTAGCCAATTTTCCCTTTGTCGGCCGCATCTACTACGGCCTTAGCCGCTTTGATGCCCAGCAAGGTAGCCTCTACGAGCGAGCTGGCCGCCGTGATTTCCTGCTGAATCTTGTCGAGCTTGGCCTTTTCCTTCTGCGCCGCCTGTTCTTCGCGGGCTGCCTTTTGCTTCTCAGCCGCCAGCTTTGATTCGGCCGCCTGCTCCTTCTGAATTTTGCCGAGCAGGTATTCGCGGCGGGCACCGGTGGCCGATTGCAGCGCGGCCTCATCGCTTTGCCGCTGGGCGCTGGCCGCGCTTAGTTGCTCGCTCAACTGCGACAGGCGGGCCTGGGCGTCGGTGAGTGCGGCGTCGGCGTCGGCTGTGGCGCCGGCCATCATGGCTGCCACGAGGCCGCCAACATTGGTGGCCACTTCCGCCAGCCGGCCTTTCAGGCTCTGGGCCTGCGCGTCGGTGAGGCCGAATAGCCGGATTAGTAGGTTGCCGCCGATGTCCGCATCGGCCGCGGCCTTCATTGCTTTTAGCTGTAATTCAGCCGCTAATTCATCGGCAATTTGCTTGGTCACGCGGGCCCCAGCCTGCTGGGCGCGGTTCAGGTTGGCCTGGTACTGCGCCTCGCTAGCGGCATCCTTGGCGCGCAGGGCGTCAATGGCTCGGGTATACTCCTCGCGCACGGCCTGCGCCTGCTCTGCTTCCTGGCGGTAGAAGATGCGCGAGCGGTCAAGCCGTAATTTGTAGAGGTCGGCATCGGCCGCCACTACGGCCGCCTTGTCTACCTGGGCCTGGGCCAGTAGCGTGGCCCGGTGCTGCTTTACTATCTCAATTTGCTTGCTGTTGGCTTCTACCTCTATCAGTGACTGCTCAGTAGTCGAGGCCTGCAAGCGCACGAGCTGCGCCGCGAGCGTGGCGCCCTGCAGGGCGGCCCGCTTATCGGCTAGCTCCTTGTCACGGGCCAGCTGCAACACGGCTAGTTCGCTGTCGAGTTGGATACGCTGAGCGGCGCTAATGTGGGCGCCCTCGTCCTCCAACTGGTTGAGCTGGGCAATCTGCTCCTTTTTTGCCGCTAGCTGTTGCTTGAACGAATCGGCGCCCCTAGCCTGCTCTGCTGCAATCAGCCCGTTCAATACGGCTAACCTGGCAGCGCGCTCATCATCTAAGCCGCGCTTAGTCAGTTGAGCCCGTAGTGCTGTGTAGGCAACAAGTGCCTCAATCTGCTCTTTACTGCCAGCCTTTTGCGCCTCTAAATTCTGCTTAGCTATAGCAACCTCTAAGGCGAGTGTATCACGCCCTTTGGCCTTCAGCACCTCTACGTACTGCTTATTTTTCTCTACCTCGTGGGCAAGCTCTGCACGGCGCGCCTCATCGATTACCCCGGCCCGGCCAGCAGTGTAGGCGGTGGCCGATTCCTTACCAAAGCTCGCCCAGCGCTGGGCGAAGTCGCCGGGGTCAAAGGTTATGATGTCCTTTAGCATGAGCAGCACATTCTTACCCCCAGCTAGCACCGCGTCGAAAGCCCCCACTGCCGTGGCCTTGAACTTGGTAAAGTTGCTTTCGGAGCCCTTTACTGTGCTGCCGAAATCCTGCCACAATGCATATAGAGCACCGAGCGCTACAATGAGTAAACCAATGCCAGTTGAGGCTAAGGCCACGCGGGCAGTGCGGCTGCCAGTGGCGGCAGCTTCACCCATCCCAAAAAATGCCTTGCCGCTGGCTATGGCACCCTTGATTACTGATTGTGTTTCCGACGAGAGGGCCCGGCTCACCTGCTCTACCCCATCCATTACGGCAATGAGACTGAGCAGCTTCTGCTGGTATGCCTCGGCCGTTTCTTTGCTGAGGCCGAACTGCTGGGCGGCCGTAGTGGCGATAGTGAACGCCCCCACTACGCCGTTCGCAAAATCTACGAACGCGGCGGCCTTCATTTTGGGGTCGAGTGCGTCGATAGCATCCTCTACCTTTTTAAGCTCGCCCTTGGCGTTGCCGAGTTTGAGCAGTGCCGTGTTAAACTCGGCCGTGCCGCGCGTCGTTTGGTCGAGCTCCTTTTCCAGTTCCTCAATCTCGGCTCGCAGGGCGGGCAGCGTGCCGGGCTTCAGGTTGTCGAGCGCATCATTGAGGCCCTCCACGCGGCCCTCGGCTGCTTCAACCTCGCCCACGAGCTTATCCATCGCGGCCACGATAGCGCGGCCGGCGTCCGAATTTTTGTCGATGCCCTCCAGCTGCGCATCCAACTCGGCCAGCTTCTTGCGGGCCGCCTCTACGGCCTGTTGGGCTGCATCTGTTTGTATCTGAATGCGATACACCTTTTCGGTTTGCGTTGCCATCTTAGAGCACCTCGCGGCTTAAATCAATCTGCGTAAGCCCGGCCTCGTCGGCGGGGTCGAAGTTTTGGCAGGCCTCCACCGTGTAGGGGGCGCCGTGCAGGTACACCCGCCGGCCGGCCGTAAGGCCCTGGTAGAGCGCAGGCGTGAGCGGCGCCGATACCCGCGCCAGGTGGCCCGTGAGCGCCCGCTTAATCGTGCCCTGGTAGTAGCCAGCCACGGCCCCGGCTAGCCCATCCCAGGCGAGCACCCCGTCCCAGGCAGCCTGGCCCAGCGGCACGGTGCGCTCGCCAAAGGGAATCAGCGCCGCCGCCGTGGGGCCGAGGTAGCGCAGCAGGCGCGGGGGCTGGGCCGAAGGGTCCCACTCGGCCTCTGAGCAGTTTTGCGCCAGCAGGTCGGCCGTGGTGCAGCAGGGCAGGCGCACCACGGCCGATAGGGTGTAGTAGGCGCGAAAGCCCACCGGGGCAAATAGGCTGGTAAGCTGCTGGGCACCGGTTCCCGTGCCGATGGTGGCCGTTACCACGTCCGTGCCGCTGGGTACGAGCGGGTCGTCGTCGTTGCTGGCCGGCGCGAACACGTAGGCCCCGGTAGCGGCCCCGGCCGCGGGCAGGTATTCCACGGCGCGCACGTCAACCAACTCGCTCAGGTCGAGCGGCGGGCCGGCGGCCTGGCTCAGCTCCTCGCGGCCGTAGAGCGTGACCATCTGGCGGTCGGCGTCGGGCACTAAAAACGTGTTGGTGCGCTGGAGGAAATCCTTCACCAGGTCGCGACAAGCCAGCGGCGGCAGCCAGTCGGCCGGCTGCAACTGCGTTTTGCTCAGGCCGTTGTTATCCACGTACTTGGTGCATGCCAGGCGGACTTGCCCAAAATTGTACACCGCCTGCGAGCGGTAGGCCAGCAGGTTGTTGGCCCCATCGAATACACAGCGCCGGGCAAATACGCCCAGCGTCACCGAGTCGCCAGCGTCGAGGTAGAGGCCGCTTACCTGCTCACCGTAGTTGCCAAGCACGAGCGCGCCAATATCGCTGCCAGGCGCATCCAGGCGATGAGGTGTAAGCACGCGGTCCTGGTTGGCGGCGTAGTCGAGGGGCCCCGCGTTGGGGTCGCCGCGCAGCAGCCCGCCCTCAGCATCCTCGAAGCCTGCCCCACCCCGGCGCACCACCAGGCCCAGCCCTACGGGGCGCAGCAACTCCTTTACAAAGAAGTCGTGGCTGTCGATGTTGGGCCCGCCGAAGTAGTTGTGGCCACTTACTAGCTCCGCCTCCCAGCTGAAATCGTAAACCCCCGCCTTGGGCGCGGTATAGGTGGCCGTTTCCAGGCTCAGGGCGCGGGTAGGCCGCAGCACGGGGACGCGCATGGCCAGGGGTAGAAAGAAAATGTCCCCCGCCAGCTCGGGCCCATCGCCGGGCAGGGTGTAGAAGCCGGCCGCGTTGTTGGTGTAGCCCGGCACCGGGCCCGACTGGTAGTAGCTGAACGACTGCCCGCCCGTGCCCGTGGCCTCGGCCCTGGCTAGGGTACCCCAATTCCAGGCCTGCGCCACGTCGGCCCCGGCGGGCGCCACCACCACGGCGCGCCAGAAATCCGAATCAAGCTCGCGGCCGGCCAACTGCCAGCCGATGGAGGCGAAAATCTGGCGCAGTACGTTCACGTAGTACACGCTGGGCGGGTAATCGTCTACGGCCAGCGCGTAGCGCAGCAGCGCGCTAGGCGGCGCGGGCACCTCCTCGCTGCTTCCGTCCGCCGCGGGGCGCGTGGTGGGTGGGGCAAAGAAATTGCCGTAGGCCACGAGCGGAAATTGCAGGTCGGTGGCGTCACAATCCAGCGCCAGGATGCTTTCTAGCTGGCTGCCGTCGTAGTCTACCGTCGTAAATTCCAGGTCGGTGAGCTTGGTATCGCCCAGCAGCAGCGCCCACGACAGGCCGGCGCCGATAAGGCTGCCCGTGTAGCCGTTTTTGAGGCCCGAAAGCCGGAACGTGCCTGCGAATACCTGCCCGACCACCCGCAGCTCGTAGGCGTAATCGGTGTAGAGGCCGAATTTCCCCAGCGCCTGTGGGTGCAGCTTGGCACTACCAAAGGCCAGTTGGTTGCGGCGGCTCGGGGGCAGGGTAAGCGGAAACGAAAACTCACCGACGCGGGCGGCCACGTCGGCAAGCTGGGCGCGCAGTTGGCTCAGCTTCACCAAGCCTTTGAGGTTGGCGGGCAAGTCGGTCGGCAGGCCGTTGATGGTGAACGTAAGCGGGCGCATTAGTTGCTGAGGCCGCGCACGGGCGGCGCGGAAATGTCCACGGAGATGCTGTATTCGCCTTTGAGCACGTCGCTCTCGGCCACCACGTCGGCCAGCAGCACGGCCACGGGGCCGGTGGCGTTCTCCAGCCAGGCGGCGGGGCTGGTGCCGAGTTCGCGCCGTAGCCAGGCCCAGGTATCATAATCGAGTAGGCCAGTCGAATAGCGCGTGGTGAGGGCTAGCTCGGCCGACAAGTTTTGCGAGCCGGCGGTATTAGTGAAGGTGGCCGCCGTGCGCTTGCCGCCGGGGTCTACGAGCTCGGGCAAATAGATAAGGTCGTCGCCGCCCTGGCGGTTGACGAAGCGCAGGGCCTGCCCCCGCGCCCCGAACGTGAGGGGCACGAGCACCTCGCCGGCCGCCGTGAGTAGCTGCCCGGCCAGCGTGCCGGCCGGGGCCAGCAGGCGGTTGCGGGCCTGCACTACCTGGCCCGTGGCCATGGTGTGGGCCATGGCCTGGTCGGTGGTGGCGCGGGTGGTGGCCAGGCGCGAGCGCAGAGTCGGCGTCTGGGCCGGGTCGGCGGGGGCCAGCACCGATACGGGCAGCAGCGCGCCGGCAGCGGCGGCCCAGGCGCCGGGGCGGGTACTAAGCAGGCGCAGGCCATCCGGCCGCGGTGCCGGTACTTCCATCGCTTCGAGGCCCCAGGCCACCGGGCTCTCGTACACAGATGGCCCGCGCTGCACGCCCAGGCCCGCTACGTACTCCTCGCCAAAGCGCAGGAAGTACGAAATAAGCCGGTCGGGGCACGAGCCATCGGGGCGCGGGTAGCCGTGGCCCGTGCGCCCGCGCAGCAGGGGCGCAATGTCCACCTGGTACACGTTATCGGCCCGGTAGGACAAGGAGATGTGCTCGACTAGCGTAGCCATGGCCTTGTTCACCACGCCGCCAAACTCGGTGCCGCAGCCGGCCCAAACTTCCACGTAGCAGCCCCAGCGCGCCCGGCGCTGGCTCCATAACTCAGCTACGCCCGCCTTGCTGCGCACGGCTACCGCATTGGCGTTGCTGGTGCTCACCGTGGGCGCGCCTGCCAGGCCCGGCACCGTGGCCGTGAGTAGCACGCTCGTGGCAGTGGGCTGGGTGAAGGTGTAGGCGGTGGCTAGCACCGGCCAGGCCCGCAGGGCCGCCAGCAGGCTAGGCGCATCGGCAAAGCGGCCGGGCGCTATCACCGGCCCGCTCGTGCAGAGGTAGCCATCGACGCGCACCTGCACGCCGGCTAGGGTCCCAAGCGCGGCCAGCTCAAACAGGGCGCTGGCTAGCCGCGGGGCCGTGCCCAGGATACGCGCCGCGCTCACTTGCGCTAGGTAGGGCACGCCCAGCGGAATTAGCTCGGGTAGGGGCGCCAGGGTCAGGTGCGGCGAGTAGGTGCAACTGCCGTTGTCCTGGTTGGCGGCCGGGTCGTAGTTGTCGGCGTCGGGGTCGGTGCAGCCCACCACGGGCACAGGCTTCGGGTCGACGGTGAAATCGGCCGTGAAGTCGGGCAGGCCCGCCGGGCTGGCGTCGTGAATGATAGCCTGCCACTGACCCGAGGCAATCCCTTCCTTGGTGTAGCTGTACTGCGTGAGCCCGGCCACAGGCTCCATCGCTTCGATGCCGGCCGTAACGCCGGGAATGTCGATGGTGAGCGGCCCGGCGCTGCTGCCCTGCGCCGCGATGAGCACCAGCTTCGCCGGCGTTGTGGCCGTGGGCTGGGTAACGGTAAGCGAAATGAGGTAAGGCGCGGGCATCGGGCTTATTTGGCGGTGTTGAGGTAGGCGAACTGTTGGTCGAGGTCGCGGCTTATCAGGTCTAAAGCCGATTCATCTAGCAGGGTGCTGAGCACCTGCTGGCCCAGCGCCCAGGCGGGATTCAGCACGTGGCGTCCCTGAATCCCGTGCTTGAAAATTGCGGTCTGGATAGCGTAGGCGATGCTGTTGATGGAGGCCGCACCCGTGAAGCGCCCGTTTTTGCCCCGATTGAGGCCCCGGTTTTTCACGAACTGGATGAGAGCCTCAATCGGCACTTTCTTGCCGCCCGGCTTGCGGCCCGTGTCCAACCATTGCAGGTAATCTTGCGCCACGATGGTCAGGCCGTAGGTGCCGAACTTACCGCCCGCCCCGCGCTGCTGGGCCACCTGCACGGCCTCGCTGCTGAGCAGTTGCTTGCGCAGGGCCGAGTTGCGGCGCAGGCTGCCGTGTGGGCCGTTATCGAGCAGACGCACGAGTTCCGCGCAAATGGCGTGACCTACGTCGAGCAGAATTTCCCGAAAGCTGTACGGGGTAGGCATAGCTAGACGTTAGCGCGTGGCGCAGTTAATGCAATCGGCGGCAATCAGCGCCGTGGTGCCGTTGTCCTGCGCCATGAAGCAGATGAACAAATCGCCGGCATAGCTCAGACCGTCGAACTTGCTGGCAATCGGGGTGTAGGTGATGCCATCCGTGGAAGTAAGCACGCTCAGGGCCCCGTTGGCGGCGCGGCGCAGCTTCACGTAGTCGCCGTCGCCAATGGGCCCCACTTCTTGCAAGTCGCCATTCGGGCTCGTGCTCGTGTAGAGCTTTTGGTCCTGGTCGCCAATCAGCACCCCATAATCGATGTCCTGATATTGAACGGGCACCTGCGCCACCTTGCGCGCGCCGATAACCACGTTACCCAGCTTGTACTGGGCACGTAGGATTATCTCGCACGCCTGGCCAGCGGGCATGTACTTGCCAGTTAGCCCCCCTATGGTATACTTTTCGGTGTAATCGGTGCCATCGGCGTGCGGCCTAACGACGTAGCCGTTGAGCGAATCGGAATAGAACATCGGCGCCAAATCCGCATCCGTGAAGTTCGAGTGGGGCCGGGTGGGTGGTTTGGGTACGGCGGTGGGTGGCAGGTCGAGCTGCGCGTGGTAGCTGTCAGCCATTTGCCCATAGCCAGCATCGTTGGGGTGCAGCGTGTCGGCCAGGGTCGGTAGGCCGCAATCGATAAAGCGCAGGTTCGGCAGCTCGTCCGTTTGCAGCGCCAGCGCCGCCTTGCGGTAGGCCTTGCTGGCGTAGGTGCCGTAGTCGAGCACCAGCTGCACGTAGAGCAGGGCATCGGGCGCCAGGGCGAGCAACCGCTTCAGTAGCCGCGAGGCGTAGCTCATCACCAGCGACGGGTCGAGGTTGCGGCCCATGTCGTTCGTGCCAAGGGCTAGCACGTAGCGGCGCGTCTTGGCGTTGCCCCAGGCCTGGAGAATGCGCTGGCATTCGGCCTCTATCTGCGCGTCGGTGGCCAGGGCGTACGACAGGAATTTATACCCGCAGCCGGCCGAGTAGATGCTCAGCTCGGGCCGCAGGCGGCGCAGTCTGGCGATGTAGTGCTTATCGAGGTTACTCGCCCAAACGCTAGCACCAATGCTATCCGTCTGGAAATAAATAACATCGTCCGTATTGGCAAACTTGCGGAAGCTGGCCAGCGCGTCGGTGGGAAAAGCCAGGCTTTGGATGGTTGAATACCCAAGCGGAATGCCCTCTTCGTTGCCTTCCTGCACGCCCAGGCGCAGCGAGTACGTGGTGCGCGTGCCGCCATACGGCAGGTCTACCCGCAGCGTGTTTACGCCCGCCCCCGGCGAGAGATAGTACTTTATCAGCTCGTTGCCTTTGTACAGACCGAATCCGTAGGGGTCGGGGTCTTTGTTGGGCAGCGTCGCTTTCAGCGGCACATCGACGTAGCTGTCGGTGGTGGCGAAACCCAAATCGCTGTGCACGCTTTGGTAGTCGGTGCCCTCGAATACGTTGAGTGAGTAGTTCGAATTGGTCGGGGCAAGCACCGTGGGGCCGGTCGAGGCGGTGACGGTAAAGCTGGCAGTGCTGGCCGCCGTGCCCGCGGGCGTGGTCACGCGCACCAAGCCGCTGGCCTGCGCCGAGGTAAGCGTGGCCGTAATCTGCGTGGCGCTGTTCACCTGGAAGCTGGCCACCGCGCCGCTGTTGATGCTCACGAGCGTCGCG
>Ga0160427_10000749_pt1 | contig 19729 bp, 19 predicted proteins | sample SolpanmetagenomL_FD_108194 | JGI IMG/M metagenome (GOLD analysis project Ga0160427, IMG submission 108194) | Solar panel surface microbial communities from Lawrence Berkeley National Laboratory, California, USA - L | ecosystem: Engineered > Built environment > Solar panel > Unclassified ...
AGGGAAGAGAAGGTAGGGAAGGCATTGCAACAACAGCGGTAGAGTATAATGCGGTATCACGTTGATAAATTCTTCGCAAATTTGAAATTTCCTGGAATCAAAGGCAGAAGGACAGGGCAGTTTGTCTATGGGAATATATATAGAGTTATAAGACAAAGACGATCAATTGTGATGCCAGAAGCAAGCACATTCTTGCATGCCGGGGGGAGAGGATGAAATATCTCGGGATGACTAGGCAAGAGGTGGATGGATAGTAGTATTTATGCATTAGAAGGAGGAGGGATTTATCATCATTTCATTTCATTTTCATTTCCCCCCAAAATATCCCCCCAATCCATATCTGAATCCAAAACCATATGCTTGTCTTGTCTAAGCTGCCTCGGAGAGTATTTCCATATCATACAGTGTGTATTTGTATATACAGTATATACCTATGTACCCAGGTATACTCACTCGCTTTGACCAGTATAGACGGAGGTATCAAGTCAAAATATATTAGTGATTAAGCAAATAATAGTAGCCGTATTATAATGCATAGATCTAAGAAAAGAAGAAGTCGACCTTACATGTCCGATATACTTAGTAGCTAGCCATTTCGTACCATAAGTTAGTTTTATATTTAGCATAATTGTAAGAAATCCCCATATGATCCAGCACTCTTAATCAAGACTAGCCAGCTTAAACGCCCCCAAATTGCTTGCTTGCTTGCTGAATCACCACCCCATCACATCCCTCAGCCTCTTTCCATGCTCTTTCTTTCCCAGCAAAACTAAAACACCCCCCCCATTTATTCCATTTTAGCACATTAATATCAGCGATAATAATAATGATTATGATAATAACAACCAATTTCTAAAAGTATTCTTATTCTTATTCTTGTAGACATACATCCACTACTATCCCTAATTTCAAGCAATACTCAGTCTCCAATTCCACTCATTTGGTGTCTGTGTTAGTTGTGCAATCCATTAATTACTTTGTAATCCGTCAAACCCAAAGGTTGCATTCATTTTCGCCTGCAGATTCACGTCCCCGGCTTTCTCAAACCACCCAATTTCTCTCTTTGGTTGATCATTTCTTTGGCTCTGCTCTACTTTCAAATCCTCACCTCATTCATCCAGAAGACGCTGCAGAAACACCACTACTTACCAACAACACAACAACAACACATTCTCTTTCCCGTCCAGTGATACTCTACATCTGTCTCCAAGCTGCAGACAGACCTTATGCTTCCTGAATCGCTCGCCGTCGTCGTTTAATCTCACGTCTCTGTAAGCCATTCTCGTTCACATCCTCATCTCATCTCCAGAAAAAGCCCCCTTGGCTGACAACGTGTTTACAATAAGCCTTACCTTTTTACCTAATACTTTTTCTTCCAACCTTTTCACGCCCGACTTATGCCTATCAAACTCCCTCGCTTTCCACGTCGAAAATCAATTGGGAACGCTTTAGACGGTGCTACTTACGAACCGGCTGATCCAGAGTCGCCTGGGTCAAAGGAGGCTTCATTCAGTTTTGAAACAATTGATCGAAATTTGGTGACAGGCTCGGTTGGAGACAAGACGACGACAATATCATCAACTGCAACACCTAATTACCCATCATACTCAACACATCTGAGATACGGCGACTCAACCGGTTCATCTTCTGCAAGTAGAAGCAACAGTAACAGCGGAGGGAGTAACGGGTATTATGCATCGGATCGGCAAAGCTCAAGCTCCACTCTACCCTCAACCTCGGAGATGCCTAGAACACCAAATTCGCAGGATGAAGCATATAAACAACAACAGCAATATCAACAGAATGAGTTTGTGAGAGCAGAGTCTCCGGCGTATGTCAATCAGAATGCTCCTCCAAAGACTTCCAGCTCTACCAAAGCGACAATAAGGGGAGCCTTCAGCAGAAGGGACAAGAGCCATGCATCTCAGGAGTCATCTTCAACAACAAACACAATGTCTAGTCCAATCCAACCACCGAAGATAGAGGCCCCAATTGATTCGGATTCTTTGTTTGGAGAGGACATGTTCAAGTTTACAGCCGACGGGAAACGGATGTCTGCCATTGGTTTGGCAGATTCCGTAGTGCCAAAAGTAGCCAGCAATACTTACCTTACAAATGTAGTTTTTGAAGTGTTATCCACCAATTTGTTTTTTTGGTGTACAAGGGAAAAGTTGGCTGACATGTGTTTTTTTCTGTATAGAGCAAGGATATGCCCATAGCCCCTGTACCACCCCCTAGATCCATGAACAGCTCAGCGCCACAATCTCGACGGTTTCTTGATTCACGAATTCATGGCGATGACGATGATGTTTATGTTGTTTCCAGCAACTCACGAAACCAATTCGAAGGTATACCTTCACTGCCAACTCCTTCAGCAAATATTAGACAACCTGGATCACCGCCTACAGCTAGTTATCCTTGGGATGCCAAAGCGGACGAAAGCCAAGGATTGATGTCAGCCATGTCACCTGGATTGTATTCCCCTCCTAACCAGAAGGGCAATACTGGCCAGGGTAATTCGAGGAATTTGACTCCAGCAGCAACATTTCATGTGCAACAAACGAATCAAGACGACAACCTGGCGCCATCACGACCTACCAGACCCCGACATCAAACTAAAAACAGCTTCGAGGGTGTGAGACGAAGTCCAGGTACTAACGGTAAACGAGCCTCAACCCAACGACCCCTTGTGGACAAAGATGCCTCAACGATATCCAGCAACGTGGTGAGAAGGAAAGAAGTTCCGTATCATGTGGACGAAGCAGATTCAGCTCCAAGAAATCCTATTGGTCAAACCTTCAAGAGGACACAAACTGAACCAACAGTTTCCAACTCCGATTCGCTTTTCGACGGATTAAAGTCTAAAAAGTCGGCAGCAAAGTTGAATTCGGCTGTAGCTGAGACAGATTATGAGAATTTGTATTCTGGCGATTTTACAAAGGATGCGATGCTTGCACGAAAATATCAAGAAAAGACACCAGTACCTCAAATTCCTCAAGCACAACAGCAAGCTAAAAAAGTGATGACGAAGGCTCAGTTCGAAAGCTACCGAGTTCAGCAAGACCGCGAGAGACAATTGGCAAAGACCTCAGGGGAGAATGACGACAGTGATGATGATAGTGTCGTGTCTGATGATGAGGTATCGGAGGATGAGAAGCGAAAGGCGGCTGCAAAACAGAGACTGAAGCAAGATGCACATCTTGCAGTGTACAGACAACAGATGATGAAAATCACTGGCTCACAGCCCTCGGACCTGCCTCCTCTGGGTATGTCGCAGAGACAAGCATCCAATAGCACACCCATCTTGTCTCTGACAAATGGAATGCCAAAGTTGAGCGTGTCGGGTCCAAGTTCACATGGTGGGCGTTCGGATGACGAGGATGAGGAGGTTCCACTTGGTATATTAATGGCACACGGTTTTCCAAACAAGGCCTCAAATCGACCACCAACGCGTCTCTCAAACTCATCATCACAACCAAATTTGCGATCAGTCTCACAGACCCATGCACAAGACGGTGGACGCCTACCGCCTTTTGCTCGTCACCTACCAGCCGACCCATACTTTGGTGCTGGCTTAGTCAATGCATCCAACAGGGCGACAATGCACAGCTTCCAAACTGGAATGAGTGCAGCCGGTTCCTCCTATGGCGATGTGCCACCATCAATACCTGCTCAGCGACACGGCGGATTAATTGGTGAAATTGTTCGGGACGAAGAGATGAGGGCGTCTAGAAGAGGTCATCAGTACTCTACATCTGGAGGTCTTCCACCTCAGTCAGTTGCACCGCAAGGAGGTAACGGGCTCTTGGGTCTTGGAGGAGGATTCGGTAGAGGAGGCATGCCCATCATCCAAGCACCACAACCAAGCCAAAATGATCAATACCAGATGCAGATGGCAAATCAAATGACTCAAATGATGCAAATGCAAATGCAGTGGATGCAACAAATGCAGTCTTTGCAAAACATGGGACAAGGTATGATGCCAATGCCTCAAATGCAGATGCCTATGCCAATGCCAGGAGGATACAATCCCATGCAAATGCAATCTTCCATGACTCCACCACCCCCAATGGCTCAACCAAATACAATCCGCCCGATACCAAGTCATTCGCAGTCTATGGGTCTGCTTCCTGGTCAGAGAACGCTTAGTATGGTCGATCCAGTCATGCAAGCCCCATTTCAACAAGGTCTGTCACCAAATTATACTCCGTCAATACATGGCGGACAACCACACATGTTCCCACAGCCGGGCTATACGCCATCCATTGCTCCTTCCGAGCGAAGCAACATTGGCCATCCATCCAGATACCGACCGGTGACGCTTGGTAATAGTAATGGCAGCAACAGAAGTTCGACCATGACCTCTGCCAACCCAGCCGCACCTTTGTCAAACAACAGCAAAGCAGCATACAACAATGCAAAGTTGAACGATTCCGATGATGAAGAAGGATGGACAGAAATGGAGAAGAAACGGAGAGTGAAGAAGGAGACGTGGAGGAGGAAAAAGGAGTCACAACAACAACGTGGTACTATCGCAGACTCGAGAACGTCACCACTATCAACCCCAGTTCTTGGAACTTTTTTGTGAATGAACAAGAGAAACAATAATGAAACAAACTGATGCGGTGGGAAGGGGGAGGAGGGGGGAGGCGAACAGAAAACTTGTAGAGAAATCATCTATTGTTTTGATACGGATCATGAAAGGAAAAAAATTACAAAAAGTTAAGGTAAATTTTTTATTTAAAGAAGTTATTGGATTTTTCTTCTTTTGGCTGTGCACATATACATATATACATCACTTATAATCATCGTGTTTTTACGTTTTTACGTTGTTTTTATTTTCTCTTCCTGTATCATCTTCTTTCTCACTTTTCGCCTTTACCTTTCTTGCACTTTTTTTCCCCTCTTATTTGATAGCCATTTTTCCACTTTCTTTCTTTCTCTTTCTTTCTTCATTAGCAACATATTTTTTCTCACTTGCAAAGAAACAAAGCTGTACTTAGTAGTATCATCTAGTATTAGTAGTAGTATAAAAATTAATCTCGGCATTTTCTGAAGTATGACATATATATCATCTTATAAATTTATCCAAACTCGTGATTTTTGCTTCTTCTGTTTTTTTTTATCACTTATTATTTTCTTCTGCTTTTTTGCTTCCCTGTGTGGATGGTTTGAATTCGATGTAAATAATGTTAACACCCTTTGCAAGCTTATAATGATGATGATAGATTCTTTTTTCCTTCCTCCAAATTTGCAAACATGATTAGACATATTCTTATTCTCCCGGATCCCCTTAAAAAAAAAAAAAAAAAAGAGGAGAAGAAAGAAAGAGGTGAAGTATCTGCCTACTTAGTACATCGGATATATTATTACCAGGTAAAGCAAGCATTTTGATATGAATTTTTAATTCTTGACGTGCTATACAACTACTTAGTACTATACTTAATCACTTACTTGACACCTGCTAAGCTTGTAAGTACCAAGTTATTCTCTTATTCATTCTTCATGTCTATTTGGGGGTTTGTTTTTGTGCAAGAAACAAACAAAATCAAAAAATCAAAAAAATCAAGAAGAGTGATATGGGGGAATTTACGTTTTGTTTGACACGCCCCCCGTCTTGTCTTCTTTTTCTTCTTCTTCTCCATGTTGAAAATCTTTTCTTTTCTCTTCTTTTGTGCTCTGTATAAGTATGTACTTAAGTATCTTGTCTTTCTGATCTTGGTATTTGTTGTTATAATTCAATTCAATGCTATTCAATCGAGGTATGCCAATTACTTGCTTAAGTGATTGAATTGACTTGACTTTACCAACGTCGCAACCAACTTGCTCGTCTTTCTTCCTTCTTTCTTCTTTTTGATGGACAACAACTTCTCAAACCCCTCGAAAAAAAAACTAAAACTAAAACTAAAACTAAAACCAAAACCAAAACCTCAAACACCTGTCCCAACCTCTATTCATCCAAGAAACACAAAAGAACTTTTCCAACAAACTCAAGATAAAGAAAGATAGAAACAAGTTCAATTCAATCCACTTCAAAGCCACTTTTTCGAGAAAATCCAAGATTCTACAAACGAGAAGAGAAGAGAAAGAACAAGAACTCGAAAAGAAGAAAAAGAAGAAAAGTAAGAAAGAAACAATGCCACCAAAACGTACCACAGCACAATCCACCAAACAAGTCAACTACACTACGGCTACTGCTGCTGCTACTACTTCAACATTAATCAGCAAAAGGATGGATAATGAGCGTGATAATGACGATGGTAGTAGACGACGACTTCATCAGCAGCAACAACAACAAACGAATAACGAAAGAAAGACTGTTACTTTGAAGAAACGGAAGGTCGATCGTCATCATGTTTGTGATGATGAGGGTAATGAGGATGGAGAAATGATTGATGTGGATGGAGTTGGAATTGGAGTTGGGATGAATGAGGTTGATGAGAACGAGATGATGATGGTGATGACGAACAAGAAGAATAACGACGATGGTGGTGTTAACGCGGGTGACGGGAACAACAATAACAGCAACAGCCATAGTGGAGAAGTTATGGCAGCTACAAAGCCTGTAGAGTTGCATGATGATGGCGATAATGATGCTGATGTAAATGTCGTCAAAGAGCTGGGAAAGAACGAGGAAGAGGGGCATTATCTTAACAACGACGATGGTTACCATGATGATGTCGCATATGGCCGTGTCATTGTTGTCGACAATGTTGTTGATGAAAATGGTGATGATGAGGATGAGGATATGGAAGAGATGGATAGGGCGTATAGATTACATCAGGTCTTGAGTGAGATGACGAAGAATGTATGTATGCCTTCCTCCTCGCCCCCCGGTCTTCACAAAAAAAGTTTTTTTTCAATCTGTGTGACAAGTTGCACTAACGAGAATAACCTTTTTCTGTCTCTTGCGGAGATACAAAAAGGCTGAAGCACGACGAAAAAGCATACGGAACAAGGTTGATTTGGGGTACAATCAAAGCATCAACGAGATCCTTAGTCGTAGAGGAAAGGAGCTTGATGAGATGGAAGGGAAGATGTGAGAGTCACCCTTCTGCTTTTCCTCTTTTTCCTCCTTTCGTTCTCCCCGTTATTATCCTGTTTAGAAAGTAGAAATACTTGTTTCCCTTTTCTTCTTCTTCATCTTATCCTACCACCTCATCTTACCCCTTTTGAGCTGTTCATCGTCCCATTCCTCGACTGACACCTTTCCTCTCTTTCTCCCTTGCGGTTACATCTTGAAAAGGAAAACTCGCCAACAAACATATCTCGACCAGCTTGCAGCTTTACAATCACGAAAAAAGACCTTGCAAAACAAACTTTTGGCTTTGAACAAAGAATGGGAGGAAGCTCGAAATGTATTTGCTGGGAAATATGTCGAGTGTGTGAAGGGAAGATCTTAAGGGGGGATAGTTTTGCAGAATGGCAAACAAAGCTTACTTCTGTACACGGATTTGAAGGCGTTTCTGGAGAGGCAGTGTCTGGAAGGATATCTATCATGGTAGGCAGGTACTCCGTTTGAGAGTCATGATGAGTTTGTAGAGGGGGCGTCATCCGTATTTTCCTCCGTCTATATAAGGTGCATGAAGAATGAATGATTGGACTTTACAGGGAGTTACGGTGACAGTGATGGTCTATAAATTTATGTCTTTCTTTTTTTCTGATATATGATAAACGATTGATGACTTGTATAATCTGCCGTTATGCAAGAGATTGAGCATTATCGTCTGGACATTGAAATGTTTGTTTTGTTTGAACGTTTGACTCAATGTTAGAACGTTTTGGGGGAAGAATATTATTGATTAATTATGGTTAGAAACACAAAATATAGACGATGAACCAGTATCTACTTGCTTGTTATATGTATATCGTGTAGTTGGTTCTATATATTAATAAGATACTATTACTATACTTATAATAAGAGTGGATAAATATTGAATTCTTAATTTCGTATTTTTATATTATTTTTTTCTATATAATTACGATATATAATACTTAATTAGAATATATTTATTCTCTATATAAATGGATTCTTATAAAGTTCTATCTATAAAGAGAGAATATAAGAATTATATTTATCTATTATAGATATAAATCTATCTAATATCAGAAAAGTCCGAAAACCAACTTAACGAGCTCGGGCTTAACCATTGTTGTGGCGATAAGTTTTCCGAGAAAAATTTAGTCTGAAAGTCTGGGAAATAATCCTGTTCGTGAAGAGGAATAATAGCAGGTTGACTATAGTCGGAATGCGAAGACGATGATAGTATACTAGTTGACGGTACCACCGAAAAGTTAAGAGGAATTCTGTTACGTTGTTGGTGTTGTGATAATGAGCTTCTAATAAAAGTAACTAGTAAGTTATTCATCCAAATTTATCCCTGGAACGAAGATCAAAGTTATTAAACTTACAACAATTGGTGTGTGATACGTGCAGCCTTGGTACATATTAGACTACGCATCGACATCCTTCGGAACCTTACAAGTGCTTGTTCAAGACTTTTAAGAAACTTGGGATACTGGGGCTGATAAATTGGCATTAACAGGGCGACATATAGCACTACAGAGGCATGGAGAGCATGAAAGCTCCCAAGGCCGTATGTATACCACATATAAGGTTTGAAAATGGGCGTCTCGCACAGTACTTCGTGGATGTCCAGTAGCGCCTCAGCAGATGCAATACAGCGAATCTGCGAGGCGTTAGGTATTTCCATACCGAGGGTAGATTGTGTGAAAGTCGGGCGATGAAGTAAAAGGAAGAGTTGATGGGCATAACCATGAAGTATATGGAGATGAGCAGCATGGTGCACTGGCAAAGCTTCGAAAGAAGAGTCTGACAAATACCTTTCGTCCCAAGCTTCTTGAGTTTGACGAATCTTTTGATCAAGACGATCAATCACATCTTGAGCAGGTTTTGAACATGCAAACACTTCATGACATATGGATGCTGTAAGCTCGTACAACTTGAATTTATAGAGTAAGTAAGTCATCTGGGTAGGACTATGAGCACTTTCGATCATACCACTGGCGGATATATCAATGTCGTTGGCGTCAGCTGGTAAGCGTACGTTGGTTGGGGGTTTCCATGAAGGATCTGGGCTACCAAGTAATGTGTTTTGGATAGTGTAAAGCATCATCAACCCAGCCCAACACCGGCGTCGTTCTTCGGATTGAACCGGATTCAAGTCAAATTTGTCTGGATCGATATGACATCCCAAAGCAATAGCAATGTTGTATGTCATTCCTACACGTAAAGTCATTCTTGAATCTCAAAATTGATGTCATGATCATATTGATGTCTATAATGATAGTTTCACAACAGGAGAATTGAATCTCACCTAGTAAAGCCCAAGTAGGCTCGTGGTTGTGGCTCATAGCATATATAAGTAGGATTAATGCTTGCAATGACTCGATATTATGCTTGCCCCAAAATATCCCTTGCTTAACAAGACACTTCATCGCTACTTCACGATACTGTTTACCAAGTAATCGAGCACGACTATACACTTCTGGACTTTTGGACAAATCACGTAGAATTGGGTCCTCATCGTCCAATGACGAAACCGCTAGTGATATGACCACAGACAGGATCGCAAGCCAGGATAAAGACACAGAGGATGAGTCCTGAACAAATTTATCGTAGGATTCCAAGAATGTCAAATCGTGAAGAATATGGAAGAGCTGTAGCGAGTATCAGCAGTTTCATCCACTGCAGACAGTCATGCGAAACGTACCGATGAGAAGACATCAAAATAGACCCCCTTAAGGTACTCTATTTGTGTCATCGAAGGCAAGACGAGGAGCAAGTCATCTCGTGTTGGTTGTGGGGCTGATGAGAAAGGAAATGAATTGCTTTCAACATCGGGTATGGTATTGATACCGTGAGAAACAAGCGGTACTGAATCATCGATGTTGATGCCAGTATTCTCGAGCACTCCCATCCATTGTGAAGAACGAGGCTCGAAGCGAACATTGCCTGACGCTGTCGTTGATAGAGATCTGCTACTTCTAGGTCTTAGAGACGGACAATTTGCATTACTTTCCACATTGAAGCTACCATTGTGAGAATGAAGACCTAAATCTGACAATGTAGCGGAAGAGTCACCCTCTTCAGCTGGAGGGGATGATAATGGCGTATTTGGTCTATGAATTCCTAGTGGAGGTAGTATTTGCTCAGTCTGAGATTGTTTGACTAATATCTCTTCTAAAGTCCTAATCCGAGCTCGAAGCTCTTCTGCGGCTGTTAAAGAAATGCTGTCAACAGCCTTTGTAGTTCCACGGACATCGCTAAGTGTATAGTTGCAGAGATCGGCACATGCTCGTCGTTGACAAGTGTCGCAAACCGGACGTGTTCGCGAACATCTGATCTTGCGGCGTCTGCAGGGCTCACAGCTTATTGGCAGCCGTACATTAATCGTGCTCCTTGAAGACATCCTTCCTCTCTGTCCTTTCAATGTATGAAGCTAATATAGGTTATGATCCAATACCAACGTTGAATCAATCACAATCAGTGTTGTATATCATTGATTTAGCAGCATTGCTAGCAGGGTACCATTTTTTGTGTTGAGATGGAGGGTCCTGTATGTTTTTGGCATTGCTGCTAAGAAACTGCAGGAGATCAACCTAATATGATTTAACTTATATATGAGTGGCAATAACTGTGCATGTGTATGTTGACCACGCGGATACATCCGATTCTAGTGGAAAGATCAGGCGGAATAATGTGTTTGATCGCTGATAATACGCATTCCGAAGTTCAATCAAGTGTGAAACCGAGTTAACTACATTCATTGCCTGATATTATTAAGGTGATTGCGACATGTATCAAACACGCAAAAGGCGATTTGTGAAAGTGGGCCGGTTTTACGCCATAATGTCACGTAACGACCTGTTTTGCAAAATTTTGATAAATGCTATTCCGCTTGAAATCGACCTAGTGTACGACAGAGCCTGATACTTTGAAGGTTCCTTAGGTATCCTCTCATCTCAACCGTTTAAATACATGCACTCTTGGATCAAGGAAATGTCAATGTTGTATTCACCGCTTCGCGGTCCGAAATCAACACTCTCAACTCACATGACTTCTGAATATTATACTTCAATTCTCTATGTCAAGCGAACTCCCCTTCCACAAACTTATTTGGTCAACACAACGATCAGGATTTTAGATCTATAAAAATTTACTCCCACTGCCTTGAAAGTGAGATATCGAATGCACAGATATCATTACGTATCATAAGCAAAAGTTTCGAGGCGTGTTTTGACTGCAACTTCAAAAAGAACTATGCTAACCTAATTGTGTTTGATAGATATGCTATGATAGGTATGTTCTGAGGACCGAACATACTCCATCAACATCCTCAAAAACATGCCAGTGGCCGACGCCTGGCAGAACTTCAACTCTGGCAGATTTGGTACTTTTCGCAAGCTGCTCACATGTGTGAGGAGACGACACTTTATCATCCTCACCTGTGATGACCAATAAAGTTGCACTTATCTGATTCGAAGGAAGCACAGCACTTACACCAGCCAAAGCTGTACAACCTTTGGCGTAACCCTCTGGATCTTGACCCAACAATGACATACGAACTGCAGCAATGGCAAGAGGATTTTTAGCTTTTGTTCTGCTGGATGTGCCCCCTGTTACCACAGCGTCCACAACTGAAGCCATGCCAAATCTTCTCACACTAACAGCACGGGCTCTTGAACCAATCTGTCCCGCATCAGGTATCGGGGATGGTGGTGGACCCATAAGCACGAGTCTTGAAACTATTTCTGGACTTCGAATTGCGATAGTTTGAGCAATGAAACATCCCATACTGTGAGCAATAATCGTAGCATCATGGATTTTAAGACTCTGTGCCAAAGCTACAATGTCATCTGCATATGTGCCAATTGTGACGATAGACGAAGCACTAGTTGGTGACAGACCATGTCCCTCGAGATCCAAAAGGTGGATTGAATGGGTATCTGTCAGAGCCAGAGCGTTGATTAAAGGGGTAAAGTACTCTGATGTACCTCCTAGACCATGAATGAACAAAATAGGTGGCCCTGATGCGAGTCCCGCCTTGCGATAAAAAAGTCGTTTCGAATTGATCTCGGTAAGACCAAATCCACCGCAAGTCCTACCTATATTGTATACGGGTAATGAGGAGGCCTTTGCTAGACGAGCAACCGTCTCATTTTCAGCAGACATCCCTGCAATAGTATTTTTCAAAGTACCAAGACCAGTGACTGAGACTTCGACAATATCCCCCGACTCCAAAAACAGCGGAGGCTTTTTGCCAATACCAACACCTGCTGGCGTACCCGTAGCAATGACATCACCAGCTTGGATTGTCAATCCCTCGGACAGAGTTTCAATCAGGTGCGGAATTGAAAATATGAGATCTTCAGTTGTCGAGTTCTGCCTTTCTTCCTTATTAATATGCGTCTGAACCCTCAAAACTTTTGGTAGATTTTTTGCAGGAACAGCTATGGGGCCCTATAATCATGATGTTAGTCATTATGAGGAGACCACAAAGATGTACCACATGGATGTCTAACCATAGGACAGAAAGAATCTGGAGATTTGCCAATAAAGAACTGCTTATGGTCGCGCTGGCGCTCTCTTGCAGTCATGTCATTAATGATTGTATAGCCCCAGACATAATCCATAGCGTCTTCTTCCTTGATTCTGAACCCACTTTTCCCAATAATAACACCTATTTCGCCCTCGTAATCCAGGCTGTTGGTGAAGTTTGGATGTGGAAAGATGGGCTCGCCGCAAGCAATTATACTTGTGGCACGTTTAGTGAAGACGACAGGATGTGTAGGAATATCCACTTTGTCGCTTGAATCATAGCCCGAAGAATTGAATTCTTTAGCATGTTCTGAATAGTTTTTTCCAATTGCTAGGATGTCTCGACCATTAATGGGCGCAAGGAGCCGTACTGAGGATAATGGAACTACATCACCAGACGGCTTGATTTGAGAATCACCTATCTCTATGACTTGATACAGATTGGAAATAGCACCGCCTGAAGCAAAGGCTAATGGCTGTATCTCAGACTTGTCAAAGTCAAGAGATCCAATTCGTTCAATATCTAGTCCATCTCGTTCAATGTAAGCTACATAGTTTGTGTATGATGTTTGATGGCCATTGGAGTGGCCGTTGGAAGCCATGATGCGCAACTATCAGGCAAAAGTGAAGTGGTAACACCCTGATGTTCCGATGATAACTGAAAAATTGATCTGTGGTGAAGAATTCTCGAACTCCTTTGTATTTAGATGTGGATGTAGAGCATATAATATTATGAAGTAAAAGGGAGTTACGAATAGTTGCCTAGTGAGCATATGCTTCGTTGATCTATGAAACCCTCAGTATGGCATCCAATATCAATTGAACATATCAGGACATGTCTCATCCCGATGACTTAGAACACCAGCTGCGGACAGATCATATAACAGAGAAACCAAGAATAGACACAGAAGGATCGGCATGTCAAGTCGGGAATCGGAGACGAGGGCAAGCGTCGACAGCGACCACCGCTGTCAGCGTATTGGTAGAGGTTCTCATGCTATGCCTTTCTTCTTTCACTCGATTGAGAAGTTTACAACCCGTGCCACACCAACACATATACCAAAGAGTTCTCCATCGACTTTTTTCAAGGAGTTGGTTGTCGCGAACAGATTGCATAATATTCCCAACAATGTGAACTGCATTGCTTATGTTTAGTGAAACAATTACTAATCTGTTCCTTCAGATTTTGCTAACTGATGTGATCTACTTATTGTGATCAGATGCATCACGAGTACTGAAATCTCCTGCATCTGTACATATCAGAGCTGACTATTCCTATGAAGCTACGCGGGAAGATGGAGATCAAGGAAGGGGCACCAAGTTCGTTGACTTACCATCTCCGTCAACCCCGCCATCTCCGGTCATTGCATGTTCCCTGTGGGGTAGGGTGAGACATGTGGAGTTCAGCGGATTTGAATACTTGAAGTATTTACCGAGAGCGGAACACAACAGACAAACAAACAAACTCGAAGCACACAACACTGAGAATTCCCAATTGCAACACTACGCGTTATCCAATTTTTGATTACAAAGATCTATTGTTTTAATATATACAACTAAGATTGTAAGGTACATAATTTAATATTCGATGGTACTATGATACTACGCAGAGATGTCTTATTACGTTGAATACACAAAAAGTGAAGCTTAAATCAAGAATATATACATCCTTAAATTTGAATTAATAAAAGTACTATTAAGAACTTTATCAATTTTTGGGTATGACTTGTAAAATCGAAAATCACTCAAGTCATGCTTGAAAATCTTGAGATGACTTGAAACCTCAGAGTCAGACTTAACTAATCCTTGGGACTATATGATTGACCCCTAAAACTAGCGCTGACTCAACGGTGATTATAACCAAAAGATAATGACAAACTCTCCTTTCTCTTCCACGCTTCAATTTGCAATACTTAAACGGAAGTACTCGCACACGAAATTCAGATCAACCATCACCTACAGATACTTGGGTAGTCTAACACTTCACCACTCTTTTCCTACTAACGTTTGTCTTGTATAGCTGTAATACTTGCTTTGGTTTTATTACCCCAATTCTCCTTCTCATAGATCTACCTTCTTTGACCTAGGCCTGAAGTAAGGGTCACTTATATATGACTTCCTCGATGAACGATTCAGATGTGTTTGAACACACTGGCAAGCTTGAGGCCAATATCAGCTCTGCAAACAAACTGGATCGTAGCACTACGACTGGAGGTCATGTCAATGACACTTCCCAACCGGCACTTCCAGTGGTTCATCGCAACTTCGCCAATCCAGCACCACTAGGTCTCTTGTCATTTGCGACAGGTATGTTTTATTGAACAATGTGATGCCAGATGTAATAAAGTTTAAAAATCGTTGACTTTAAATCACTAGGCATCTTCCTCATCTCTTTATACGGGGTTCAAGTTCGAGGCGTGGCCACGTCGAACGTTTTGGTTGGAGTGTTGGTTTTTTTTGGTGGAATATGTCAATTCATTGCTGGCATCATGGAGTTTATCAGTGGTAATACGGTGAGTCTCTTATATCAAATTTCTTTATTATTATGGTTTGTTTTCTTTTGGTCATGAGATTGACTAACAACTTGACGGTCAAAAGTTTGGCGCAACTGTTTTCCCTTCTTATGGCGCATTCAACCTATCTTATGCCATGATATATATCCCCGGTTCTGGAATCCTGGCTGCATATACAGACAAGGCGACTGGAGAACTCAACTCCCAGTTTGCAAATGCCTTGTCGATGTACCTGTGGGCATGGTTCATTCTGACGGTCATCTTCACGATTGCTGCTATGCGTTCGTCATGGATTTTGTTCCTCGACTTGTTCTTCCTCGACCTCGTACTACTCCTACTTGCTTGTAGTTATATGCTAGATATGCCAAAATTGGCAACAGCTGGTAGTGGTCTGGGATTTGTGGTTGCTATTCTTAGCTGTAAGTCAATTTTCTATTCGTTGATTTAGGATGAGGAATATTGGTCGAACTCGTGTCTAATGTCCCTGTGCATGGATAGATTGGGCTGGTACCGCGGGTCTCTTTGCAAATGGAATCACTCCTATCAATATTCCTGTGTTCCCAATGTATACAGAGAAATGAAAACAAGATTTTAAGGATCTGAATCCTTGTCAACATGTTTATAGAGTTTCAGATCACTTCGGAGGCTTAGATAAAAATGCTATAGCATCGATAGATTCTTGAAGTGTGTTTACTCTTTCCACACGAATTAAGTGTGATATTTCAAGTTTAGACTTCGGCTAGAAGCTCTTTTTGCGGCTGAGGTATGTATATTTCAGAGCGTGCAGAACTGTACTCGCAGAAGGATATAATCTACGCACTGATTTTCTTGCAAAGAAAGATGGAAATGTAGTTTCTTGCTTATATTGTCGATATTATCTTAGTTTTGTATCATAGTGTACGAAGGCCACTCTTGCCATAAAGTATATTCGGTGCTAAGAATCTCGCAGTCATAAACACTCTTTCAGTACTCTTACTTTTATGCATACATTTATCCAATATGTAACTTAACTATATCTCTTACTCGAGGAGTTTGAGTCAATAAAGAGAGGGGCAATAAGCAACTACCCATACGCCTGTGACTACATGTTAAGTTTGTTAAAGGGGAATAACTATGAACAATCAATTTTCAATCTGTTTCCAATAATCTTGTGGTATCTACCAATCATCTGATCCTCTAGACCTCAATCCTACATATTGTGGTATTTCTGCATATCTGTTCTTCACACCATCTGTCTTTCCTACACGTAATCTCCGTCCAAATTCCTCCATCTCCTTCTTACCATGAAATCTCCAAAACTGCCAACTACAATCCTCACCAGCAAACGCCTTGACAACAGTCTCTCCACCTGGGTGTTCTTTGACAAAGGTTGTACAGTCGTACACAATTTTGTCGATGACTATTACTGTGATCACGGAAAGCATATCAATTAGTCTATGGATGTTGACTTGTTTTCTTTCAAAATCTGCTTGTTTGTACATCGTGTTCTTGGTGTGATTGTAACTATATATCACTGGAGAGCATCAGACGAATAAGAGGGAAGGGTTGAAGGAAGAACTGCGTACGAGAGGAAGGCATGTTAACCAATAAGTGGAGACTTGGCTTACATAATATTCCGTCTTGACCACAAGCATGTTCAGCTATTGAAACCATAGGAATGTGAGGTAGATCAGAGTCTGCAATTGAAATAGGAACTAGCGGATAGAGGCTGGTGGAATTCAAAGTTAAGACAGACAATGTCACCTCCTCCACATGCTGAGTCTCAATTTTTAGGTCTGTGTTGGCTATAAGTCCAGAACGCAGAGTACGTATATCGTTATCTGTTTTGTTCCCAATTTTCAGCCAACCCATGATACTTGAAAAGACTGTTTAGAAAGAGGATATGGAGTGTCCGACGGTGCCGGAGTTCGGAATCAGAGATTTAGAGAACTCTATGAATGTAGAGGAATAGTTGGACAGTAGTCTTGAAGTTTATGTGTTGCAAGAATGTGATGTTACAATGCGCTGAATGTGTTCGGATTGCTGCGAGAAAAATGTGTCAAGACTCTATGTATAAATTTACATAATATGAAGTTTCTAAATTGGTGATCTGTTGGCATGCTGATTGGTTTCACTCACTTCTGATCCTACACTTCACCATACCATTGTATGGTTTAGGTTCTCACGGAGTGTTTCTGACATTTATGAATCGTTAGCATGCTTTAATGTACTGAGTATAAGACACTGGATTATACATTTCTTGGGAACGGTAAAATTTTACCATGTCACCACGTATATGCATATGCTTGTGCAGTAGCTAAATGCGGGGAAGCGCTGGTACGGAGAAGACGGAGAACGCGGAGACAGTGTAAGCCAAGGTTTTAATTTCACAGTTTATACAGATTTGGGCATGAAAAGACCCATTTCCCCACCTTTTGCAAAACGTGGAGTAAGTGCTAGTCATTTTTTCAATCCTGGAGCTTCTCGACGATTGCGGGTCGAAATTAAGATTCGAGGACAAAGATCGGAGCTAACGAAATGCCATAGTTGAGAAGTTGAGAATTGTAAACTCAAAAATTCAATAGTATGGGGAAGGTGAGGTGGGGCTAGCTACAGCTCAGTTAACGCGGATTCCGAACGACATTTCCAATATACTGGCACTAATACTAAGCTTGATACAGTTTGAGGGAAATGGGTCGCCATCTCATTTAATACAAGGACTTTATGTTCCGTTCATCATCCGAATATCACTCGACTTGTTCTAGATCTGGATTCCGTCTCTTCAATATAATGTTGAATGGCCACCTCATAAATCTATATTAAAGCTGTACCCTTATAATTAATGCACATTTCCAAATATTGAGACCGTACCTTCAAGCACATTTGCAAGCTGAGATCAGCTCAAACTAAAACTCGCGCAAAGACAAAAAAATATTGACAGATGACTCCTTCAAGACTTGATCAAAGCTCCCATAGCTTTGCTGAATCACAAATATCACTTGAAGACCCAAATTCAGGCCCCCGCAACATTTCAAACATCGATTCGTTAGATTTTGCGCCAAATCTTCAGCCCAAGAGATATGAGATACTCGGTACTCATCCAGATTCCAAGATTTTATTTTTGGATGTCAATATCCTAGACTCCACAGGACGAGCACCCTACCGTGGTGATGTATTAATCGAAGGCGAGCGTATAACAAAAGTGGGAACTGTCCCGAATATTGATGTTCTCAAAAGCGACTCGTCTGTGAGAGTGTTTCACGGTCGTGGACGCACATTGATGAGCGGTCTTGGTGATGCGCATACACATCTGACCTGGAATGGCGGGGACCTCAATAGATTGGGAGATCTCGGAGTAGAAGAGCACGTACTCCTAACAGCTAGGAGTGCACAGTGCTATCTAGATTCAGGTTACACGATGTCCGTTTTTATTGACCCATGATATCAACTCCGAATCTTGACTGATGTCAGTCTAGGTGTTTCGGAGCTGCATCTGCAAAAGATAGGCTTGACATAGTGATTCGAGACGCTATCAATGCAGGAGATATTCCAGGACCCCGGTATCTGGCTAATGGCAAGGAAATTGCAAGAAGGGACGGCGACCTTGTTGCAGGCATCACAGCTTATGCTGATGGACCGGACGAGATGCGTGAAGTCATTAGACATCATGTTGGACTTGGTGTCGATCAGATAAAATTAAGCATGAGTGGAGAAGAGGTATATCATATTGTTAGACCCTGTCATCTGAGGTTTACACATAGCTGATATATCTCCTACGGCAGATCACTGAAATCAGATCAGCACAAGATTGCTATTTCTCAGACGAGGAAACAGCTGCGTGTGTCGATGAAGCACATTCTTTAGGCCGTCGTCTCTGCGCACATGCGAGAGCCCGCGATTCTGTCAAAATGTGCGTTCGTCATGGTGTTGATGTGATATATCACGCTTCTTACATCGATGATGAAGGGATGGACATGCTAGAAAAGAAAAAGACACAACATATTGTTGCACCTGGCATCAATTGGCTCATTGCCACTCGTATGTAAAAGTATTCCATCTCATAAGAAATTCAATTTTGACTGACTTGACACAAGTCGAGGATGCGGCTGCTTTTGGTTACTCGCATGAGCAAGCGGAGAAAGTTGGTTACAGAAAAGAGCTGAATGCAGCTATTGGTGGTTTGCGAGAAATGCACAAACGTGGCATTGTTGTCCTCCCTGGGGGTGATTATGGTTTCGCTTGGACTCCGCATGGTACTTATGCTCGGGATCTGGCGCACTTTGTGAATTTGCTCGATTTTAGCCCTATGGAAGCTATTATCTCAGCAACGGCTGGTGTCGCCAAACTCTTCATGCAGGGAGAGGAGCTGGGCAAGATACAAGAGGGATTCTATGGCGATTGTATTCTTGTTGATGGCAATCCACTTGATAACATCGAAGTCCTTCAGGATCATGATAAGTTGAACGTGATTGTGATCAATGGCAAAGTACACAAGGCGGGTAGGAAAGAATATATTGCCCCACCTGTAGCTGGTGCCGATAACAACGCGCACCCGATTGTTCCAGACTTTCCGGTCATCAAGAAGGAAATGCAGAAGAACTATTAAAGATACGATATAAGAACTTTGGCATGATAGTATAAATAAATTTCAATTTTACTGTCTCTATGCTATCAG
>Ga0160427_10000750_pt1 | contig 19696 bp, 21 predicted proteins | sample SolpanmetagenomL_FD_108194 | JGI IMG/M metagenome (GOLD analysis project Ga0160427, IMG submission 108194) | Solar panel surface microbial communities from Lawrence Berkeley National Laboratory, California, USA - L | ecosystem: Engineered > Built environment > Solar panel > Unclassified ...
CCATCGTGAGTGGCATGCGACCATTTCGAGTAGAATCACATCCCGCTCCGGCACAGCGACTAGTGCTCTTCGTTGGTAGGGCCAAGAGAAAGCCATTCTCTATCCTTCCCTGCTGAACTAACACCAATCTACAGGCGACGGTCTACGAGCAGACAAAGCCTTCCAGTCATTTCCAGATCCTTCACCTTCCGCTACAAACACCACCGACTCCCTTACTCCACGTCCGCTTGCTCCTTTCATCCGGTCTCGTGTCCTCTCCCACGGCACCTTTGGCGTCTCCCACACTCGCGTTCCTACTGAATCAAGACCAGGCCATGTCGCGCTCATCGCCGGTCTTTACGAAGATGTTTCCGCGGTCACAACTGGTTGGAAGCTCAACCCAGTCAACTTCGACAGCGTCTTCAATCGCAGCAGACATACCTGGTCATGGGGTAGTCCAGACATTCTACCAATGTTCAAAGAAGGCGCAGTTCCGGGCCGTGTTGACGCCGATACATATCCACCAGAATATGAAGACTTCTCTGCAGACGCGCTTGAGCTGGATCTATGGGTGTTTGAGCACGTTAAAGCGATGTTTGCAGAAGCCAAGGTGAATAAGACGTTGGATGAAGAACTCCGCAAGGACAAGAATGTGTTTTTTCTGCATTTGCTTGGGGTTGATACAACTGGCCATCAGTATAGACCTTATTCGAAGGAGTATCTGCATAATATACAGGTGGTTGATAAAGGAGTGCAAGAGATTACGGAGTTGATTGGAGACTTCTATGACGATGGCAAGACTGCCTTTGTGTTTACGGCTGATCATGGGATGAGTGATTGGGGAAGTCATGGTGATGGTCATCCGGACAACACAAGGACGCCGCTTGTGGTATGGGGCGCTGGTGCAGCAAAGCCAGTAATAAGCAAGAGTGGAATTGCTGCAGGACATGAAGATGGGTTCTCTTCTGATTGGGGATTTGATAATGTACAAAGGAACGATGTTGCGCAGGCTGACATTGCTACACTGATGGCCTATCTGGTTGGACTAGAATACCCCGTCAACTCTGTTGGCGAATTACCACTTGCGTACCTTGCAGCTACGCCTACAGAACAGGTGGATGCTCTTGCGGTGAACGCCGAGGAGATACTGGAGATGTACAGGATCAAGGAGGAGCAGAAGAAGTCCACGGAAATCCGATACAAACCATTTGCGCCTCTAGGCGATTCAGAACATTCACCACAGCACAGACTAGAGGAGATCAAAGCTTTGTCTGCGGAAGGCCAACACGAAGAAGCTATTGCTAAATGTAACGAATTGATTCAGCTTGGTATCGAGGGTTTACGATATCTACAGACATATGACTGGCTATTTCTGAGGACGCTGGTCACGTTGGGATACTTAGGCTGGATGGGATACGCCATCTCGACAGCGATTGATATGCACGTCCTACACGGTACAGTCGAGCCCACCAGAACAACATCGAGCATCATGTTCTTCTCCGCCATATTGGTTGCACTGTATTCGGCGCTTTTCATGCAGAAGTCTTCCTGGACGTATTATGGATACGCCATCTTTCCCGTCATGTTCTGGGAAGAAATCTGGGCGAAAAGAGGCGCAGTGAGGCAAGGAAGTGTCGTTTTGTTTGGCCATTTGCAATCTCCAGGCGACTTTTCTGTTCTGGCGATGAAAGTTGTTGCATCATTGGCGTTACTTGAGGGTCTTGTATGTTACTCTGATGGCAGAAGTTACTCACAAAGATTATACTGATATGGCTTTTTGCAGGTACAAAGTTATTTCCATCGCGAGATTTATACAATCTGCTATCTTGCCGCGATATCGTGGCCTTGTTTCTATGGACAAAAGTTTGTTTCGGATAATCTCGTGCTAATTATTCAATGGGGAGTTTGTTGCGCTACTATGAGTCTCTTTACATTGTTGGCTGCAATTAAGGTAGAGAGCATTACTTTAATGTTTGTATAGCCACTTTCGTTTCGCGGACTCGGTCGGCTAACATATTTTCCAGTTTAATTGGTGGGCTGTTAATGTTTGGCGTCGGTCTTTTGTATCTCGTCTCGGAGCGAAGCATTATCAAACCTGCAAAAGTGTCAAAGGATGATCTTGAAAAGGTTTCGAATGATGGGCTGTCAAGGACGATTCTTGGTGCTCAGGTATGTCTGGACTTACGCTATTGTTATAATCAGTATTTAATCACCGTTTCTAGGTGGGCTTAGTAGCACTTGCCATGCTCGTCACGCGCTCGAGTGTCTCGTCACTGCAAGCACGGCAAGGTCTTCCTCTTGGTGCACAAGTGACAGGATGGATTGTACTAAGTCAGTAATACAACGAACTTTCAGGGCGGCACCATGCTAACAACTTCCTAGTACTATCACTTGTACTGCCCTTCTTACACAGTCTCCAGCCGAACAGTCACTATCTACACCGCTTAGTGATTATCTTCCTAACCTTTGCACCCCTCTTCATCATTCTCACAATTTCCTACGAAGGACTCTTCTATTTCTTCTTCTCACTTACAGTTCTTACCTGGGTCCGACTCGAGAACCGGATACATTTGCTTGAAATACAGAAAGAAAAGTATCAAGCATCACAACAACATAATACAACACCTCTATCAAATGGCACGAAAACACAACAAACAGCATCAGCCAGCACTTCATCAACATCAACATCGAACAACACACACAACAAATCCACCACCACAACCATACAACAACACCGCAGCCTCACCCTCTCCTCCCTCCGCACCTCCCTCTTCTTCCTCTTCCTCCTGCAATCCGCCTTCTTCTCCACCGGCAACATCGCCTCCATCTCCTCCTTCAGCCTCGACGCCGTCTACCGTCTAATCCCCGTCTTCGACCCCTTCAGCCAAGGCGCGCTCCTTCTCTTCAAGCTGCTGACACCCTTCATCCTCATCTCCGCCAACCTAGCGCTACTCAACCGACGCCTGGGCATGGCGCGCAGCGCACTGTTTATGCTTGTGAGCGCGCTGGGCGAAGTCATGGTGATTGGCTTTTTCTGGCGCGTTAGGGATGAGGGCAGTTGGTTGGATATTGGGACGAGTATAAGCCATTTTGGAATTGCGAGTTTGTTGGGGGTGTTTGTGAGTGTGCTTGAGTTGGGGGGCGAGTGGCTTGTTGGTGGGGTTGTGTTTGGGGAGGAGGAGGATGGGAGGGAGGGCGTTGTTGGTGTTGGGGGTGTTGTTAGTGATGGATGATTTTAGACAGAGGAGGGGCAGGGAAAGAAAGAGTAGTAGTTTGATGAGTAGGCTGATTGAGTGAGTGAGTGAATGAGTATTGGAGAGGCAAGCTTGGACCGGACAGGTATTCGTGCTCATTCTAACACTATATACAGCGAGGCATCGTCGTCAAATTGAAGCAAGCAAAGATCTTCTATTGTAGATTATCAGCCGAGCAGCAAAAATGTAAGAATCTTTATGAAATCTTTTCCCATACCTTTTCGCCAGGTCATGTTTACAGCGCCTCACATGGTTTCACAATTACATGATCGGGTGTAGCGAGGACCGTCCGGTGACTAGGAAGGTTTTGGTTGACATACAAAGATGTTGGGGTTGGACGGGACTATTGCAGGAATGGTAGAGAGCGAAGAATTGGATCTGGTTGGACGAGAATGTTGGATTAATAAAGTCAAGTGCGAGGCTACTTTGTGGTAGGTAGAACACAGAGCTTGGAGGATAAGTTACACAGACAGCAAAGAACGGCACAGAGCAAAGACATGACTACAGCATTGGCAACCCATCGACGCCTATGTGAAAGATCCGTTCTCTGGTAAGAACGCCAGCCAGGATCTCTGGCATACACCAGAACACCGGGCGTCTCACGTCACGGATGACTGGTAGGTGAGACTTCTCAATCCAAAAGCGAAGAGCGAGCTGAGAAATGCCTTTTTCGAAACATGTGTGAGTGATGTTGATATGTGACAGCAGTCGACGCATTTGGATATGATAGGCAGATGCTCACCACCAGGTATATCCAAAAGCCTAAGAAGTGGAGGTGGCCTTCATATCAGATAAAGCTAGGAATATAGAGTACTGATGCTTTGCCGCCGAAAGGTACCTCAATCACGTCAAACAACGCCACACGTTGGTCGACAAGCCAGCCCTGGTCATGCGTGTAATGAGAAGAAAGACGAAAGTGCGAATGCCATAATGACCTCTATGGAGGCCGAACCAAAGCATGCCAAGCCAAACCAAAACTAGTGGTGAGGTTCTGCTGCCATCATAGAATCGCCTGAAAAGATGTTTCAATGAGCATGTTACATGCAGATTGCACTCGATGCTGGTATTGTATCATTAAGAACTGTGTGGTTTAAAATGTTTCGGCACAAGTCACAGAAGAGCGTTCTATTCCTCTCCAATTGTATACTCGAGATTGTCGGTTGCGTCAGGGTCATCTCGAGATTGTACGAGGATAAAGTCCCTCCCTCCCACGACTCTCGGTAAGATACAGATGTACGACAGGCAGAGCTATAATTCATGGATGTTACTGTTCCTGGGCTGGTTGTCGCTGTTCCCATCAATGCTGCTATACAACTCCGACATCAGGAAGTCGGAGTCCTGCCAACCCGAAGACCAGAGCCAATCGTAAGCGGAAGGGTACAGATCCAGCTGAGACGGTGGTAGTCGTGAGAAAAAGCACGCGCTGATTAGCACGCACTATGGCGTGAAAATAGGAGAATTTTTGTCTGAGCTGTTGACAGTGTGGAGTAGGCAGATATTGTAGCGCTTGTCACGAGTGATTCTTTGCATTTTACATTTTCACATCTCACTCTTCACCTTTTTATTTTTTGTGTTGTGCTCTTGATGTCTTATGCTTCACAACTCACTATTCACCTCATACTTTTTGAATCTCACATTTATATCTTTGACTCTTCGATTTTCACTCTTCTTCACATTTCACACACACAAAGCGAAAGGAAGGTTCAAATGATATTGTGATGAAATTCAAGTTGTTAGAAAAACTCCAAAGAGACCCGACCTCCCGCACCCAACCTTGTCATAAGCATGAACCCAACCCAGAATCACCTCGTCTCACAGACTGTTCATAAAACTCAAGCATGAGCTGCGCCCTTCTGGCCGGTCACGGGGCAGACAGCCTCCTGGGCAGCACCGTTCATGCTGGGATGTTCAACAACCTACATACACGATTGCCATTAGTCTTCTCCACCTACACGCGTGCTACAGAACAACATACCTTTCCCTTATGATGCTTAAGAGTCGCCTTTGTAACAGGACATACCGCACCATCCGCACTAGCCTCGGTGCTAGGATGATCGGGAGGCAACACAGTTGTCACAGGCCCTACGACGGGGCACACTTGCTCATCAAGCTGCTGTGCCTGTTGATCCTTGCTCAGGTTCTTGAGTGCCGGGCAAGCGGAAGCATCAGGGTAAACTTTCATGTCGCTGCCCGGGACGGACTCGTTGTTGATGGTGTTTTCGGAGGAAAAGGGGACGCTGGGGTGAGCGTGGAGGTTGGCGTGGTGGTCGGTGGAAGCGTTGGTGATTGGGCATATTTGGCCGGGCTTGGAGATGTCGAAGGTGGGGTGGGAGGGGGGGAGGTAGGTGTTGGTTGTGCCGACTACGGGGCAGACGTTGGCGAAGGTCGTCATTGTGGTGTTATTGAAATGGTAGTGGTGTAAGTGGGAGATGTTGTTGATGGAGAAAGGATTGAGAGAGAGAGGGCAGGAGGAGGTGAGGGGAGGTTGATAAGCTAGCTAAACCTTATCCCCGCAGTTGTAAATCAGTGCGTTTTGATTGGTCATCCCCTGTAGATTACCGGACACCAAAACCGCTCACCAAAATCTGAGACATCATCTGAAACAAATGTGACACAAGGGATCGTTGTGACGAAAAAGCGACCCAGCGTTGATGTATACTATAGACACTGCATCGGGAACAATCTCCATTGAAGTGTTTCCAAGAATAAGTTTTCAACAAGTTCTGTGACGGTGTGAGGTGTAATTTGCAGGCTGTAAATACCCTGTTAAGGTCGAGAGTGAGATACAAATTACAACTACAAGCACACGGTGGTTATGTGATTGACACGATCAGTCGACCAACTGATGATTGATATCTCGTCTGCCCAAGATGAGCGCAGCACAGATGAAATTAATTGACGGAATCAAGGAAGCAAATTTCCTGGGATGGTTCGACGTCTCCGGAGGAAAGCTCGATCCACGATGCCACCTCACATCTATTGAAGGCATGGGTCGTGGCATGCTTGCTGAAGCAGACATCAAAGAAGGCGAAGTTCTATTCGTCATACCACGAAAATCGCTGCTCAACCTTCAGACTACTGGTCTAACCGATGTGATCCGAAATATAGGTGGGAAGCAAGCCATGAAAAGCTGGTCAAAATTGCAAAACGAAGGATGGGTTCCACTGATTGTGGCGATGTTATGGGAAGACTATCATTCAAGTATGCCTTTAGACCGCCTTCAAGGTTCTCTGGAGACTTGGGGACCATACTTCGACCTAATGCCAAAGGTATTCTTCACGCCTATGTTTTGGCCTCAGGAAGACCTCGATCATCTCAAAGGAACATCGATCGAAGATAAACTAGGAAAAGAAGATGCTGAAGCTACTTATTACGAAAAGGTGCTTCCGTTTGTTCAGTCATTTCCAAAGGTGTTTGGAGGTGTAGAAAATAACGCAAGAGAGATCAGAGATTATTTCTCACTAGAACGGTATCACATGATGGCCTCAAGAATATTGAGCCGTAGCTTCCATGTGAAGAGACAGCTGAATGTTGCAGGACGCGCTACACACCATAACAATGACAAGAAAGAAGATGAAGAGGATGAAGAGGAGCACGAGGACGTAAGAGACATCAGCATGGTTCCAATGGCCGACATGCTCAATGCGCGGTCTAATAGTGACAACGCTCGCCTCTTCTATTACAAAAGGATCATCAAAATGCGAGCCACGAAGGACATCTCTGCTGGGGAGCAGATATTCAACACATATGCAGATCCACCCAATTCCGACCTTCTTCGTCGCTACGGACATGTGGATGAACCGAACGAGCATGACATTGTCGAGCTTGACGCTAGCTTGATATGCCACGACGAAGAGCGATTGCAATGGGCTTGCGAGACCTTTGACATCGATGAAGTCTTCTCTATGAGTCTGCCATTCGAGGTGGATGATGGCATGATTGTGCTTGCAAAGATCGCCTTAATGTCACAAGAGCAGTATACGAAAGCTGTGGAGCAAGAGAAATGCCCCAGCCCACGACTAGACCCAGCTACCACCGGAGAAGCTGTGTGTCAGATGATTATCGAAGGAATCACAGAACGACTGAAGCAGTATCCAGATTTGAAAGCAACCAACGACAATCAACGACGAGCTGAAGTTGTGCGACTGGGCGAGAAGAACATACTCGAGCAGTACAAAACTGGGTTTCAAGAGCTACTAGTGAGATTGAAGGACGAAAGGAAGCCTTCGCAACCAGTGGCGAAGAAGCAAAAGAGGTAATACAGAAATAGCCACTTTCAAAAGACACTCGCCTGCGCTTCACGGAGACCGAAGGAATAAGCGACAAGTCACGAAGTCTTTACGTGGTGCATCTGAACATGTGGCGATGTGCAGGGACGAAAAATAGGTCGTCGACTTCTCCACCAAGCTGCAAGCAATCCTTCGTCTCCATTCGACAATGCCTGCCTCGGCTACGCTAAACATGCACGATTTAGCATGATTATCAACGTGAGTCAAGTGGCTCAAACTATGCATTTGCAGTTCGAAGCCTGCCATGTCACATGCCTTTTGCAAAAGCTTCTGCACCTAGCTTGCAGGAACAAAAGGCTATCTCGCAGTGAACATCATCGTTAGAGCTGAAACTCTGTCGAGGCTGAAGATGAAAGAGGTATCACAGGCTGCCGTATAGGGCAGGTCCCAAATCGACGTCGTCCTCTTGCTCCATCTCTTCTGCACTCGCGATATTGCTCGAAGGAAGTTCACCACAATCACATCCATCTCGAGGTCGGTAATGATCGCGTGCCAACTTGCCAGGTGAGGAATATTTGTCCGCTTAGATGCTCGAGACCGTTATGTTGACGCCACTGACAAGCTCCGATCTGTTTCAAGTTGCGGAATGACATCCTCCGCTGAGGGGAAATCACTTTATCCAGAACACTACTGCACGAAGTATTCGACTAAAGATCCACCATTCGTAGTCTCCTGATGTCAACCCCACGAGTGAGACGCCAAAGATGCTGCAGCATGGTTCTTAGTGTGATGTCCTGATCATCAGTGTTCCTGCGGCTAAAGGCTTGATCATGACATACCTGATTTTCTGCAACGAAACCAAGCTACTTCAAGCTAGTCTATGCAGTAAGGCGTCCACCTAGGCAGTAAATAGTACAATGTAGAGGTCCACACGACATGGGGTACCCCTCACCCTGCAACCCCATTGCCACGTCTCTTTTGCTCTAGATCACTGTCTTCTTCGGCTAGAGGGAAGTCAAACATGCCGTCCAGCTTCCTGAGCAGGTCTATAAGTACACAGACGATCGCCCATCCCTACCTATCCCAGAACATCACGAGCATCACTCACTTTCTTTCTTTCTTTCAAATCATACAAGAAGCATGGTTCGCTCCACAATCGCAGCTGTCGCTGCTGCTGTCTCCATCGTCTCTGCCCAGCACATTGGCACTCGCGACAACCACCCTCGTCTCACCACGCAGCAGTGCTCCAGCCGTGGAGGCTGCCATGATCTCCAGACTTCCGTCGTCCTCGATGCACTCAACCACCCCATTCATCTCGCCAACGGTACTGCTTGCACCGCCTCAAGCGGAGACAACTGCATTATCGATGCTGTAAACTACACTGCTGCAGGTGTCTACACCTCAGGTAGTTCAGTATGTCTAGATCTTCCAGCATTTAATTAGCGACAGGTCTAACCAATGTTATCAGATGACTCTGCACATGTACATGAACGAGAGCGGCAAGATCAACGTCCCCGTCTCCCCTCGTGTATATCTGCTCGACCCAAGTGGTCAGGACTACGAGACTCTCAAGCTCCTAAATCAGGAGTTCACCTTCACGGTCGATGTTTCCAACTTGCCTTGTGGCATGAACGGTGCTCTCTACCTCACCTCCATGGAGCCAGATGGTGGACGTAGCGCCGTGAACCCCGCCGGCGCTGCCATGGGAACTGGATATTGCGATGCACAATGCCCGAAGAGTACGCATTTTGTCCATCTTATTTGTGCACCATATTGCGACGACTGATATTGTCTCAAAGGTTCCTTCATCAACGGCGCCCCTAATGCTGGAAACTACGGTGCTTGTTGTGCGGAGATGGATATTTGGGAAGCCAACGTAGCCGCCGAACAAACCACACCTCATCCAGCTTTGAAGGAAGGATTGTTCCAGTGCAACGGAACCGACTGTCTGAACACCAACATGGGCGGACTCACAGACGAATGGGGATGGTGCGTCATCATTCCCTCTTCCTTCCGCAATTCCCACAAAAGATCGAAAGCTAACAAATGGCAACGAAACAGTGGTTTCAACAGCTACAAAGGCTCCCCCGACTTCTACGCACCCGGAGGTGTCGTAGACACCAGCCAGCCCTTCGAAGTCGTGACCCAATTCCTGACCACCACCAACACATCTTCCGGCACGCTCAACGAGATCCGCCGCATCTACGTGCAAAACGGCAAGGTCATCGCCAACAACCGCATCCCCTACGGCAACAACATGACCACCGACTCCATCAACCCAGCTTACTGTAACGCCACCGCCTCGACTTTCGTAGAGGGTGGCGGATTTCCTCAAATGAGCGAGAATCTCGCTTATGGCATGACGTTGATTTTCTCGGTGTGGAATGACCAAGGTGGTAACATGACCTGGTTGGACACTGGAGCGTCAGGTCCCTGCAACGCCATTGAGAGCGGACCTTCAGTTATCGTTGCTGAGGACCCTACTACCTCTGTTACCTTTTCTAACATTCGTTGGGGAGATATCAACTCCACATACGGTGGAAACAACAACAACAACAACGGACATGGACCTGGTAATGGTGGGGGCTGGTCTTGGGGTTGGGGTAAGATGTGGGGAGGAGGCCCGGCTTGGGGGAAGGGCAAGGGATGGTGGTAAAGAGGGAACAGTGGGTGCTTAGGACTTGGTGAAAACGTGGCAAGGTGGTGGTGTTTGCAACGATAATCTTCGCTCCAATCAGCTCGCACGCACGGTATCAATAGTACAGTGCAATACATTAATCTACCTATTCTCTACTAAACGACTTGTTCATAGATCAAGATCTCTTCACACGGCTATCTCTGAATACTGTATAACCGTCGATCAGGCGCATGATTGATCCTATATGATGATAGCGTCTTCGTGTGGAGGTTTCATTCTCATACTGTACTATGAAACCCATGTCAATACTTGGAGTATCCTTCACTCAACCAGCTGATTAAACCTCGGGTATGGACACACCACATTGCTCAACCCCTCCCGCTCTCGTCGTCGGTCAAGCATTATTACAGGAGAGAAAAGCTGATCATAATCGAAGGATCGGGTCAAACATCGAGATAGGAGAATAAAGGCAACGTATAGCTCAGTGAGCAGCAAAGCTCATCATATGTGTCAATATGTACGCGCTATCTACTCTGCGCCTCCTCGGCTATTCCTTCTTGCGCACAGGACAAGATATATACAACCTCGATCCTCCACTGCTCATCCTCTCAAGTCCTCCTCTTTCTTGACCTGATCAAACCCTTGTAGTTTCAATAAGCAGCAGCAAAGAGCGAAGAGAGAGACAAGCATATTAGTCAATCCTCCTTGTTTGTCGACCAAGACAAGAGCGGTCGTGCCATCTCAGTAGTAATAGCATACCAGTGAAGCCTTTCCTTTCCTCACCAGCCACCCTTGCTATATATCCTGCCACTCTAAGCCCATTTACCCAGCAAGGCCATCAGGAAGCAACCCAACAACACGCAACAGGACATAAAAGCCAATCGCTTGCCATCCTTAGTGCGGTTGGGATCAAAGAGAAAGTCGCGTGCCAACAGCTCCACCAAACCAGTATAGATCAAGATACCAGCACTCAGCGAATCCAAAATACCACTCACCACATTCGCCGTGTAGCTGCCAGCGTTATATTGCGTCCTGACACCCAAACCAACAGCAATGGCAATCGGCGTCGTCAATCCGTACGCAATTACGAGTACCCATGGCATCCATTTCAGTCGACGTGGGAATGGGATAGCGGATAGTCTTGCACCAATACCAAGACCTTCGAATGACTGATGGAAGACGAGGACAGGATAGAGTGTTGAAAATTCATCACCAGCAGATCCGAGAGCAAGACCGATGATGACCGAGTGGAAGATGACGCCGAATTCGAGGACGAGAAAGGCGGCGATTTGGGTACGGAATGCATTTTCGATGACCACGCTTGAGGTCTCGGAGTCGGCGTCGTCGGCATATATGTCTGCCTCTTTCTTCGACACATAGCCTGCATTGCTAGTAGCACGGTTACTGCGGCGTGATTGTGCGAGCGCAAGATCGTTGTTGTGGTTGTGGCTGTGGTTGGCTTCGGAGTCGCCGTTGGCGTGTTCGTGCATGGGAGCGAGAGTGCCGGGGTTTCCGGCGTTGTCTGCTGTGATCATTGCCTCGACATTCATTTCGCCTTCATGGTTGAGACCGTATTTGTTCTCGACATAGCGTTCAGCGGCAAAGTCGACGAAGAAGGTGATGACGCAGGAAGCGAGGGCGAGGGCGGGAACCCATGAATACGATGCCCAGCCTCCAGTCATGCCAACGCAGGTTTGAGGTCCAATTTCAGAGTAGGCTGGGTCGAGAAGACTAGAAAGGTATGTTAGATAGATTTTGTGTTGGAGGATTGTAAAAAGCTCAAAGACGCGGTCGACGGTGATATCAAGAGGTGATGCATGAGAATGAGTCTGCAATACTTACTGAATGAAACCTGTTGCGATGATGACACCAGTCCCAAAATATCTGGCGAATAAATAGACGTAGACTGGGATCTTGAATCTGCGAATCCTTGTTGCAACCACAGGAAAGGCAGTCGCGCAAGTAGAGATGATCATGATGACAAAGAGGGCTGAGATGCGTGCGCCTGTTCATGTGGTTAGAGTGTGTGGTAGTTTTCGGTGGAGTTATTGTCACCCACCAAGAGCTCCATTGTACTCGTTGGTACCAGCTTGCAAGAAACAAGTAACGAGACGTGTGAGATCGTCGTCACCCTGCGCAGCGGAGAGGTTGAAGTTGCTGAAGTCGGGCATGCCAGGAGAGCCAGCAGAGATGCCATTGACATCTGTCGACGAGGTTCCAGTGGTGTCTGACATGATGACTGGCAGACGTGATGAATGGGACCAAAGTACGATGTGTAATGGTAGAAATTGTGCGATAAAGTGATCTTAGAGATGCAGTCAAGCAAATTCAAGCACGAGACAAGACGAGACAAGGTTTTTAAGCAAGCAAGTAAAGGGAGAGAATTGTTCGTCCGTATGCGTTGAGAGGCCGTTGACGCCCATTGGGTAGTGAAATGAGTACCGTGAGGGATTGAGGCTTACTTCGAGTCGATCTTGCTTTTTGACCATCAAGGTCCTCAGCGGCTAATTGTTGGAGAAACCCCTCGTAGCCAATCAAAGGCTCGCAATTGCGTCGACCTCGAATTATCACTGCAGAAAAGAACAGGACCATCAACCGATGATTTCATCTTTCCGTCGATGTCTTGTCAGTCTCGGCCAATCCTTCGCGCTTGCTATCATATCGTGCCACGCCGGAGCGTCTGATCGTGAGAGCTTGATTTGAAAACAACATACGTCCAGGGTATCTCTAAATTGACAAAGCTTCTTAAACGCCAGCCATGTACAGGGCATGAGATCATGGTTGAATTTCAAGGCAGATTTGCAGACTTACAGACCTCATCATCATTTTACTGGCTCGGTCTTGTGTCGTCTGCTCGATGTGATAACGGATCATGCTTCAGAGTCAGCACCTACGCCTCTCAACAACACTATCGTGTCTCCACTCTTGACGTTTGCGCCAGTCGACCCAAGCTTCTCTCCAAAGCCGAGCAACCGACCACCTTCAACCCAAAACACTCTCAGTCGATCTTCTTCCTTGTCGACACGATTGTTCACATTTCGAACTGACAGTGTCTGCGCTGCTGCATCGAGTACTCTCCCAACAACCCAATCACCATTGTAGAATGCGTCAGTACGAGGCACCTTTGCTCCAGCTGATCCTTCACGACCTTCTGCAACAGCTTCGACGTGAAGGTAGATCCGTGACGCAGCAGGTATTTTTGCGTCACCCCTTGCACTTTTCTTTAATGTGTTAAGTGCGACCAGGCTGGCTGACTGTGTACTCTTCTTGCTGGAAGTGAAAGGAGAGACGATTCTAGAAAGCTGTGACATGGGAGGTGCAGCGGCTTTTGTCGTTGTCGTCCGTGCTGTACTGTTATTCGCAGCGGCTGGCGACGTGGCAGCAGCTTTCTTTGCGGCTCCCCAAGCTCTGAGCTTTGCCATGGCATCGTTAAGTCCACTTCTTTCATTCTGGCCAATTCCAAGTGGTGTCAATTTTGCGCAGTCATGATCTTCTTTCATCCGGTGCTTCAAACAATACGTCCTCCTACATGTCGGGCAGTCGATGCCTGGTACTAGCGGTGTATTGACCAGGGTCTTGCATTTCGTTTCTGAGCATTGCGATTCATGTGAAAGGATGTGTGGTTTTGGTGCTGATGGAGCGCTTGATATCTGTAAACGTGCTGCTCGTGCTCTTGCCCATTTCCCAGCCTCAGGACACTGGTGTGAGGTCTCTGTCCGGTGCTCTAGACAAAACGTGCCACGACAAGATTCACAGCGAAAAGGTAAGAAGTCCAGCATGCGACAGTATTGCATCTGGCAGTGGCTTCCTATCGCGTCGACGTCACCTGTAGCTGCCATGGCTGTATAGTTTTCTTCTGGTAGAGGTTCTGTCGTTGAAGAAGACATCTTGGGCAAGGGGCAAGTCTTGTTAATGTACTGGCAAGCAATAGAAGGTGACAGATAGACGTAGGCTGTTTGCTCGTGATTGATTAGATAATGGCTTCTTGGAAGGTGGCAAATGCTAATGAATGCATTCTAGATCACAGCATGACTGCAGATCCTTTCTAGCAGCTCAATCACAATCAGGTCACGTCCCTAGAGACTTTGATCGTCTTCTTCATGCCCTGATGATGATGATGTTGCGTGCTCAAGGTGAAGGCGGAATTGGAAGATGTCTTAGAGCACGGGCCATTATGCCAAGCTTCTCCACAAACAAGGATCGTCCTTTGTTTACATCTGACCCAAAACCATTCACTTGCGCCGGACAACATAGTACACCATACATCTCGAAATACCTCTCAGATTACTGCCATTCCTGCTAATACTCATGGCATCAACTGAGAACGCGCCTGCCAAGCGTCGACCCGGGCGACCCAAGAGCAATGCAACAACAACAACAACAACAACAACAACAACAACCAAACGCGCTCCATCAGTATTAGGCACCAAAGCAGCAGGCGTCAAAAAATCCACCACTAGCAAGAGACAACCTTTAGACGAGATCACGAACAAAAGAAGCAACAGTGACGACGAAGACATGGACGACGATTTCGATATTCTGTCAGACGATAGAGGCTTTTCAGATGGCGCAATGACAATATTACCAAAACCCGCGCAGAAACAGATTGTGTCTCCAATTACTACAAATCACTCCGCAAAAGAGGACGAGGAGGCTCAGAAACCTCGTGGGCGACGAGGCAGACCACGAACAATCAAGCAAGAGATACCAGAAACCCAGCCGGAACCAGAAGTCATCAGCGCATCATCAAACTTTGGACAAGCAGCAGCAACTACAACTACGCGAAGAGGCAGACCAGCAAAACGCGAAATGATTCCAGAAACGCAACCAGAGCCAATGGTAGTAGAAGAGTCTGAACCACCGTCTACAGAACCAGCTATGATTGAAGAGCCAGTACTTAAAGCAGCGAAACGACAAACTAGTAGAGTGCCTTCCCTGACGAGGCAGCGCCAACCATCTGCATCGCGAGGACGCCAACCGTCTATTTCGCGCAGACGAGATATAAGTGGATCTAGACCGGAAAGAGGAGGCACTGATGTGACTCTCAGCAGGAAAGTTGGTGACTTGACCAAGAAATTGGAACTACTTGAGCTCAAATACGAAAACCTACACACTGTTGGCGTGCGTGAGGCAGAAAGCAACTTTGATAAGTTGAAGAATCAGACCGAACTCAAGTCCAAAGGTGAGACTAGAAGCAGTGTATAATTCTATATCGCGAATACTGACCATGTTCCAGCTGCGGATAATCTCATCATTTCCCTTCGTGCAGAGCTGGCTGCAGAACGTCAGAGGAGTAGCGAAGCTGAGCAGCTCCGCAAGGATCTGCAAGCACTGAGAAAGAATGCAGAATCCAGCCAGGCAGACAAAAAGACCTTACAAACTCAACTCAACGAAGCCAAGAACGAAGCAAAGAGTCTCCAAGCAAAACTTGCTGCAGCTAGATCATCTTCCGCCGACGCCGGTGCAAGCAAAGTCCCAAGCAGTGCAATCAAGCAGAACGGCGGACGTACTATCCTTGTCGGCGCCGCTGAAGGTGCCAAAGAGGCACAAAAGCGTCTGCTCAAGGAGGAACTATACCGCGATTTGACTGGATTGCTTGTAATGGATGTCAAACGTAGAGAAACCGAGGACGGCGAAGAAGACGTCTTCGATTGTATCCAAACAGGCAGGAATGGCTGTAAGTCTTGAAGTTGACATATCAGAACGCCACATGCTGACAAACACTAGCACTCCACTTCCACCTCGCCGTCGCAGTCCCTGGAACCAGTAACACAGCAAAGACACCATCAGCAAGCAACAACACAGGAGCACCATCCTTCGACGACACAGAGTTCCAATACGAGCCCAAGCTCAACAACGAGCGTGATCGCGACTTGTTCGATATCCTACCAGATTACCTCACCGAAGATATCTGCTTCCCCAGAAGCAACGCGGCCAAGTTTTATGCGCGTGTTGTGGATTGTCTAACTAAGAAGGTGGAGGTGGTAGAGGAGGATGAAGAGATGGAAGAGGTGACGACAGTGAAGGAGGATTAGATTAGGTTGGACAAGGAGATGGGTTTTGGCATTTTTTTTCAGAGTGGGTTGCTGTAGCTGAATTGGTTGGAGCTGCGGATTTTTGATACCCTGGCATGTTGGTGCATGGGAGGGTACGGTGTTTTTATTTCAACTATTAGAGAAATACGAATATTTGGTTTTGTTGCAATTGATCGCTAGTCTTTCTTCACGTCCCTTTTCTAGCTCGTCCTTTTTCCCCTTGGAAACGATCAATCTACAACACACGCTTTACCCTCAGTCGCCTACCTCTCTCTGACCAGCAGAACTTGGTTCCTGGTCCTGCAATTGATGTCGGAAAACTCTGTATAAATGATGGTGCTTCCTGCAATTGTTGGCATCAGGTCAAAATCACCAAACCAAAAAAAACGCAGCACATCCTAGCAAAAGAAAGAGTACTAGGGGTCTTTGTAACAAGCGTCGGAACTATTAGCGGTAGTCGGACTCATATAGTGGACAGAGATTGCCAGAGTAGCGGTTGGATCCGCTTGACATTGTTTGTGGATGAAGGATGCTTTTCGTTGTAGATGTGTGATGAAATTGATTTTAGTTTAGTATTATGAGGGCAGTGAGGAGTAATAGTTGGTTGGTCCTACCTGCTTACATGTACCGCCACATTGATGAAAGGAATGACGCGGCCGTGGCATGTCGAGGCTGTGCGTATGATTAGCATTATAAGGACTGCATGGTTCGTTGCACAACTTGTTAGAAGAAATCTTGATGAAACCTTTCGCTTTACCACTCATAATTTGGTTGATTCATTAATACATGTGAGGCAGTCAGGAGGGGAAGGTGCTAATAAGCTATAAGCTTCGGCCTAAGCTCTTTCCAAGAACTTATAAAGGATAAAGGAATGGCGAGTCAACCTAAGAAGAGGTGATGAAGGGAAGTGAGTGATCTTAGACGTGAAAAGGTTATCAGAAAATCATATAAATTCTGCATCAAGGTCGTTAGAATTCGTTCTGAAGCCTGTCGTTGCGCGTCATCACATTCATTCTGTCCTCATTTCATTATTTTCCATTAACCTACTCATTACTACGTCTGCCTGTTGTGATCTTTGACGAGATAGGACCCCTTTCTCAAACACTACCTCTCTTCATAGCCCACCGTTTTGCATGAGTGCTCGCAGCTCCAGATGTCTCTGCTTCATTAGGATAGTACTGTAATTGAAACATTAGCACAAGTCTTGCCATAAGAAAGTAATACACAACAGCTGATGACGTACGAAAGCAGCAACTGCAATGATAATATAGACAAGTACACACAAAGCTCCTTCGAGGTAGTTACTTTTGCCTAACAAAGAGATCACATTAGCATCCTCTATTCTCTTGCCTATGAAGGCCTTCAAATCAAAACTTACCGTCTCTCAAGAAGTTTCCTGCAACCAGAATAGCCAGGATGAGTACAATGGCTTCAAAGCCACGGAAAGACAGATCCATGCCAATGACATGATTACCAGAATGATCAAAAGTAGCTAGACCCCAACCGACAATGACCGCAATCGACGAGTTGAGCAAGGCTGTCTGGACACTTGCACCGAGAATGTGCGACAAGGCCATATTGACCGCGTTATCCCACGCCTCGTCGATAGCCGTCAGGTGCTCAGCTACCTTTTCGACGAGAGGGACAAGGATCAGACCCATGAACATGTCGCTGACGCCGCGTTCCTCCACGATATATTCGATCTCGGTAACAAGGAACACTGCCACCATTGCCACACATGCGAGAGCAATGAGAAGTGCAAGGAACGACTCAGTGAGAGTGAGCTTCTTCTTGGCCAAGTCGCGTTCACGGTCAAGGTCGTTTTCTTCATCCTGCTCAAGGACTTCGGCGATGAGGTTGTGGTGCGTCGACATCTGAAAGTAGACATAGACTGCGTAGGCAATGATAAGGAGGATCGAGGTGGCGCGGCTGATAGCAGTGACTCTAGCAGTAAATTCTGGAGCGACTTCTGTGCTTTGAGTACCTCCGGAGGAGCCAGTCGTTTCTGGTACGATCGAGGCGAAAGCTGCTGGGACAACGAGACCCACTGTTGGATGTAATCAGTACGAGAAGCTATGCTCAGAATAATATTGAACTTACTGCCTGCAACCAGCATCAAACCAGATCCCACTTCACTCACTGATTCGTGAAATACTTGCTCACGATGCCTAATGCCTCCAGCGATAAAGCACAGTCCCATGCACAAAAGCAGATTCGCAAGGATACTACCCAAGATTGCTGCTCGTACGACGGCTAAAGTCTATTAGAATGCCGTTTCGCCTGCCTGGTTTCCGATACTCACGGATGTTCTGGTCGCCTCGAACAACGAGGACAGTGAAGAGGATGATCTCGACAAGCGAACCAAGAGTGGTTTCCATGATTACGCCAAGCACTTTGGGCATCTTCCTCGCCAGTTCCTGGCCTGCAAAACCGATGGTGTTTGCAGCGGGGACCATGGCTATGTAGTTGAGAATGAAGATCAGGAGGTGGTGGTTCGGAAGTGCAAAATGCTAGATTGGTCTGTTAGCTCTTCTCACTCTTATTTTACTGTCCTGCTTCCTCAACGTCCAAGACTCACCACAGCAATTGCAGCAGGCACAACCGGCCACAAAACATTCACCATCCTCGACACATGATTACTGCTCATCCAGCAAACATGCAAAAAGTGAAATGGGTGAAATCCTGTCCTTCCACTCTCACCATCCTCATGAATCTTGTTCCAACGTCGAGGTCGGTTGCTATTGTCAGGTGTGATGCCTTTGTTGAGGTCTTCTTTGCCAGAACTGCTGGGCTGAGGTGAACGTTCGGAGGGGGGCTTGGGTTCAGTATTGTACTCGGTGTTGTAATTCGGTCCGCGTTGTCCATGGGAGCCGAAGCCATTCTGGACGTTGTTCTGGTGGTAGGACATGGTGAACGAATGGGTGGGTCGACAAGCAGGACAAGAGCTTGGAGGGAGGGTTGGCAGAATCTTAGGGAGAGGAAAGAGGAGAGACGAAACGCTTTGTTGCCAATGTCAGCTCGGCTACGCGGCGCAGGATCTACTTGCAAGTTCACGTACACGTCACGTTGTTGTATTGCTCTAGAGGATCGAGTGTTGAGCGTCTTAGGTCTCGGATAAACGACAGAGGAGAAGTAGAGCTAGGAGGTCATCTCGCGAAAGTGGGCGCAGCTTGTATGACGGCCAAGATAAAAACAACTTGTTTCAGCTGCAAGTAATCTAGAACGCTTGGCCCTTGTCATTTGGCGCTCTTGGCAAATTCAATTGGCACAGCACGTTCCGCTTGGCTTTTTCATGTTCACGTAGCGAGCCTTAGGCAATAATGGTGGGAGAGGTAGGAAGGAAGATGGAGGAGATGATGACTGTTGTTCCGTTTGGGGAAGTTGCACTTCGGCGTTGTTTACCATCACAAAGACCGACTAGTGCTTGCCACGAGCGGAGCTAGGGCCGGGAGATCTCCCACTACTCCACGAATACCTTACATAACCATGACCAAATTGCAGTCACGACGCAGAAGCAGAAGAACCAAGTGTGAATGTTCAAATTTTGTCCATTGTATAACG
>Ga0160427_10000751_pt1 | contig 19694 bp, 26 predicted proteins | sample SolpanmetagenomL_FD_108194 | JGI IMG/M metagenome (GOLD analysis project Ga0160427, IMG submission 108194) | Solar panel surface microbial communities from Lawrence Berkeley National Laboratory, California, USA - L | ecosystem: Engineered > Built environment > Solar panel > Unclassified ...
CCAGCCACTGCTGCACTTCCTGCGGAATGGCACTCATATGGCGCGTGTTGGCAATCTAACCCCAGCAGTGGGTGGGCTGGCTGTGGTCCTTGAAGTAAACCTATCAACTTCTCAAAAACCGTCTTGTAGTCGCTTCACTCCAAATAAAAAAGGCCCTCACAGTGCTGTGAGGGCCTTTTTTGTGGTCTCGTTAGTTCTTTGGGTTTGTCGTCCATTGCTACCGGATACCCTCGCTTGTGCGCCTGCTGCATTGGGAAGTGGTTTTGCCTAGCAGCCGCATACTGCCAACGACAAGGCGAGGCAGAAAAACCGCCGCCTAAATCGCCACCCTTAGGCCGCCTCGCGCCGGGCTGATTTGTGCATGAACTGCTGTATTATTTCTACTTCATCCATGCTCTCTTAGCATTGAAGAATTTTCCTAGCTAGGAGCTTATGTGATAGGGGTATCCGGCCCGGTGGCGTATAGTTGAAAGAAACTAATTTTTATTAAATATTTAAAAACGTGACCCGCAAACAGCCTATTTACTTAACATCACACCCCTAATTCTAAGAGCATTCTACTTAAAGTCTTTAGTATCTTAGCTCTTCTGATAGAATCACTACATTCTAAAAAATTATTCATTACTGCTCTTATTTCATCTTCGCTATGTAATACTTCTTGCCATCCAAATTGATGAAGGCGTCTGTTAAGTCTGCATGCTCCAATTGTAAAATGTCCTTTAACACTTAAGTCCACGTAGAATTCTCCATAAATTAAGATATGGTCTTCGTAAACATCAAAATGAGGATGAACTATCTTAAATCCGCCAGAAGTAAAGGGGTATTTTTTTCTGACTTTACCATTGCTCAATGTCAATGTATCTAAAATGCAATCCAAAGTTTCTTGCTCCCTTTTTATTTGATTGCAATCGGCACATATAACACACAGATTCTTAGGTTCAAATATAAAGTCTGGATGTTTAGACTTCGGCACTATATGCTCTACGTGACAATTGAGGACAGAAGTCATTGATACTTCCTTTTTGCAATATGCACAGTGCCCTTTCTGTTCTATTTTGTAGAAATCGCGCACAGCCTTACGTAGCGGCTCTAAATCATCATCGCTCCAATTTATATAACTAAATCCGTTATTTATTCGTGATAGCTTATTTTTTATGATTATTTTTAAGCCATCGTTATACTTGAGGATATTATTTATTTCCGGCATATGCTTTATGCATTTCTTTTATGGCAAATAATAAATCGCGTACAGGGTCGTTAGATTGAAGTAAATTTTCTTGTGCTGCTAACACACTATAGTCCTTGAGATCTGTTTCATCGAATTTTTTACTTCTGCTAACTTTAGAAAATATGTTTAATGCAATTCTTGACAAATATTCGTTTTTAAATCCAGGGGATTTAAAAACATTTGCTAATTGAAAATCAATTGAATTATTTATTAAGCTTTTAGCATCTTTCACTACTCTATCATCCATTGATAAAACAAAGCAGTTGTGGGAATCAAGCTTTGATATTATCTGAGGTGAGTGTGTAGCAATAATAAAATGGCAGTTTTTGTATTTACTAAAAGTGTCTATAAGTAGCTTTATATATTTTTCTTGCCACTCTGGATGTAGGCATATTTCTGGCTCGTCAATGCAGATGAGTGTATTGTTTTCTATTTGGCTCGCAATACCTAAAAAGCTTATTACTACAGATTGTTCACCTGAACTAGCATCTGTTATCGAATAAGCTTTTTTAGAATCAGTCCTTTCAAGATATACCTCACGCAATTTAACGAAACCAGCGTAAAATAGCATGAGGCATTCTTGAATTGAAAAAGTTCTAGATGTTGTGTCAACTATGCCGTTTCTATTCAGCTCTATATAAAAATTGCTAGCAAAATAATTAGGATTTATTTTGTTTACAGTGTTCACTAGTACTTGAGTTCTTTCATGATTAATGGTGTGGTCTTCATTTATAAAATATCTCTTGTTTGATAAAGAGATAATTGAATTATCATTTAGTATCGTTCTGGCATTTATTTTAGACAACCGGCTTTTATTCCCATATACTAAACCATAGAGCGGGGATTGCATCTGAAATCTAATTTTTACGCTATCTTCATATCCTAAATAATTAAGAACATTTGATGTGTCATGCATTTGGCTAGGGTTGACTAAAATAGTTTCTAACAGAGATGTCACTATTTTAGACATGTATGCTAATCCTAGATTTTGGCTTGACAAATCTCGCAGACCTAAATAGGAATAACCTGTGATTTTGACGCCTCGCTTGGGTATTGGAAATTTATCGAATGGACTAGTGGAGACAGTTATAGCTTTTTCTGGTATATTATCATAGGCTATTGCTTTAGTTCTAGGTTTAGCATTTTCGTCTCCTAGAACGCTTGTGCTCGAAGAGGTATTTATAAACTCTGACACAATAGCGCTCAATAGCCTACTTTTCCCTGTGCCATTTTTACCTACAATTAGTGTGAATACATTAGAATCTTGCTGTACGGCTTCCTTCTTAACAAAATTAAATATTTTGCCGTTAAATTTATGTTTTAATATCATAATTTCTTTGTATAATAAAAAAATGATGGTGTCTTGTTATTTGTAGGTTACTTCTAACTAGAGGGGCTTATAGGCAAATATGCTACAGCTTTGCTACGTAGCCTTTCGTATGTGTTAAGTTGAATAAAGTCCATTGTAAAGCGCCGTAAAAAGACTACTGTTACTAGGCCGCCCGGCGACGGGCTGCTTTGCGCATGAATTGCTGCACGATTTCCAACTCATCCACGCCCACGTAGTGGTTGAAGGCCTCCTCCGTCTGGTGGCCGGTGGCCTGCATAATGGTGCGGGCCGGCACGCCGGCGTAGAGCTTGAGCGTGACGAAGGTCTTGCGACCAATCTTGGTAGTGAGCTTGAGCCTGGTGATGCCCGCTAGGCGCTGCACCACCCGCAAAAACTCGTTGGCCCGGTAGCACTCGGGCACCAGCAGGGAGTAGGGCACCGGGTGCTCGTAGCGCTCGGCCAGCTCCACGGGCTTGAATAAGTCGTCGTCGTAGAAGGGGATGTAGACTGTCACGTCGCTCTTGGCGATGTGGTCGAGCACGAGCAGGTTGCCGCGCACGTTTTCCCAGGTGGCCCGGTTGGCGTCCGAGATGCGCAGGCCCGTGTAGCAGCACTGCAAAAACTTGTCGCGGGCCAGCTCCACGTGGCTGGCCCAGGCAGCCTCCCAGCCGGCCGAGTCGGCCTGCCCGGTGGGGCGGCCTAGTTCCAGGCGCAGCCCGGCGAGCTTCTGGCGCACTTCGGGCGCGGCAAAGTCGAGGCCAGCTATTTGACGCAGTTCCTTTTCAGTGAGGGCCTCTACCTGGCCACGCTGGGTCGGCACCACAAACTTGCGTACGTGCCGGTGCACGGATAAGTCTGCCTCGGTTTCTACCCAGTTCAGGAAGGTTTTAAGGCGGTTGATGTGCTTGCCAAATGTATTGATGCCCTGGCCCAACTCGTCGAGCATATAGGTGCGAAAGTCCTGATAGAAGTCCAGGTCTAGCGCCCCCACGTTGAGCACGAGACCCCGTGCCTGTTGGTAGGCCAGAAAGCGCTCCAGCGTGGCCAGGAAGCCCGCCTGCGTAGTCTTAGCCAGCGGCTTGCCTGTGCCCCGGCGGGGCCGGTTGACCTGCTCCTTTATCCAGCGCCGTTGCAGGCTCTCGAAGTCGGTGGCTGCGGCCGCTAGGGTGGGGGCGGTTAGCTGGGCGACCACTGGCGTGAGGGCCAGGGCCGCGTCCACGGCCGCCTTTAGTTCCTCTTTAGGTAGGCGCCGGCCCTGCTTGGTGGCCAGGGCCTGCGCCTCTGCTGCCGCTTCGGTGGCCCGGTTGAGCCGGGGGTTCACGCTGGCGTGGGGCGTACCCTTGCTCACCTTCACCTGCTGGCCATCCCAGTACTCGGGCAGCACGGCGACACCCGTACCTAGCCGCAGGCGGTTACCCTCCCACCAGATGGTGAGTTGCACCTGGGCAGTGCCGTCGGCGGCGAGGCGGTCTAGGCGCAGCTGGCGGGTGATTTTCATTTAAGACTTTTTGTTTAAAAAGTCTTCAGTTGCTTTCGCATCATTTATAATCTTTAGCCTTTCCGCTATCAACGGCGGGATAGTTTGTCTCACACTAAGGTTATAGCTGGTGACTGCAGTATTGAGTTGATTGACATAGTTTTGAAGAAAATTATCTCGTTGTTTTATGCGGTCGGCTACTTCATCTCGCAGCTTGGATGAAGCAACGATAGACTCTGGGAATTCATAAATTTCAGAAAATGAATTATTTGAAGTCTTGTCTGGGGAAGTGCCATCAGGAGCAGCGTAACCAAGTAAGGTATAATTTCCTTCGAAAATCCATACTACCGTAGCTTTATTAGGAGTATCAGGGTTGATAACAGCAGTATACTTTCTCAGCTCCAGAGGTTTTTGAATTAAGCGTTCAATATAATGATTGCTTAATTGTGTTGCATCCTTGCCCGCAGAATCCTTGCCTAGGTGTTTTATTTGATGATGAATAGGATTAAGTAGAGTTTCAAGATACTCTGTTACGAGTGTTCTCTTTTGCTTAGGCAATGACATGTCTCGTGAGGTTTTGTTAAAAAGGTTAAGCTTATAAAAGCTAATGACAAATCTTATAGGGGTTCATCTGCGCCTCGCTCAAGAGTAGCCGCATTCTTGTGGCCGAACAACATTATAGGAACCTATTGGCTAGCAAGATGGATCTGTTTCAGCAGTTCATTGTAAGGGATGGGCACGACCAGTGGCCCAGCAGCGTCTTTAGAGTGTAGCGTAATAATGGATTCCTTTTTATCCTTTGCTTTTACGGAAGCAATGCTGCTGATTGCTAGTAGTAAAGGAGCATCTTGATAGGTAAGGTTGAGGAATCCCTTTTGAGCTGGGCTAAAGGGGAATAACTTATAAAGGCCTCTGTCGATGGGGGCTTTAAAGAATTTGTACCAAAGCCAAATTGCTAAGCAGCATACTGCGACAATACAGGCAAGTAGGAAGAAAAAGAGGGGTTGATTATGCAAAGCAATATCTGCCACTTTCCTTATTAAGGATGGGAGGGTGCCGACGCTGTCGAGCAATAGGCAGGAATGGATTAGGTGGCGCATTAGAAGTCACTTGGGTCTTTCAAGCCAGTTAGCGTCATGGCCGCTTGCAGGCTTTCTACTAGGCGCCGGGCATCTTGCGTGCCTTGGCGCTTTATCTCGGCCCAAGCTTTGCCTGCCCCGATATCGAGAGGAAATAGGTGCCCGGTCTGCTGCTCCAGCGCGCCGCCCGAATATAAATTGGGGGCACCCGTCGCCTCGTGGGTCAGGCCGGTTAGCACGTACTTATACTTATTGTCCTTGACGTAAATCGTCAGCGTGTGCCGTACCACGCCGCCGTCATTGGCCATGCCCAGGCTCCGAATGGTTACGGGTACCAGGCCTTTCGCAATTAGCTGGCCCGCCTCCTTGTTCTGCATCTCGATAACGGCATTAGCCGAGCGGTACGTGTTGGCTATCCAAGCGTTGGCGCGGGCGTAGAGGGCCGCTTGCGTGACGCCTGGCACCGCTACTACGCCTTCGTATGTGATTAAGCCGGTTTTGGCATCGATTGGTGCAGGGGCGCCGTCGCCCACCGCGTAGCCAATTAGGTTTTGCCCCTTAATCAGGTAGAGCACACCTGTACGCTTCACAACTGCCCAGCGCGGGGAGTAGTCGCCCACCACGTAGGCCTCTTCGCCCGCTGAAAGGTATTGCCGCGATTTATTGGCCGTGTCGGCTGGCTCGCGGTAGAGGTACGCCGGCCCTGTGCGAACTTTATAAGTGATACTAGGATGGCTAGCTACTAGCTTTTGCGCGTTAGTAGCTAGGGGTAAGGATAGCAGTAGGGGTAGTAGTGCTTTCATTAGTTCGGCCGGTTAAACCCACCCTTCAGCAAGTCCAGCATCTGGTCCTTGCCTTCGATGATGGTCTTCTGCATCTGGAGCTGGCCGTTGAGTAGCTCTACCTGCATAAGTAGGCTGTCGCGCTCGGCCCGTAGGGTATCACGCTCTTTCTCGCAGTCGGCTAGGTTGTAGTTGTTGGTGGTGACGGTACCGTGGCCGCCGGCGACAGCTACGGTATTTTTCTTACCTGAAATATTTGTTTGGTTCTGGGTGGGAGTGGAGCCTTCCTTAAATGGCTCGCCTTCACCGGTTAAAAGCCAATATGCATTTACGTCGCTGAAGTGTGTAAGCACTTTTGCTAAGTATTCGTGCTTTGGGGCTAGTTGGCGAGAACCTATGTAGTTGTTTGTGTTGCCGGTGCTTTCGCCGATTGACTCGCTAAAAGCTCTGACACTCACTGATAGTGTCTCAATCAAAAATTTAAGGCGCTGATTGATAGTAGTTTCTTGCACTAGTGTGTAAATTTTACTGCTTATTATTCACTAGTGTGTATACACTTTTGAATAAAGCCCGTAAGTTTGTGGCGTGTACAGTACCGGGCTAATGCAAGTAAGCACCTGCCGGGCGAACTGTGCCAAACACGAGCCATGACCGAGCGCCAGAAGTACCTGCGGTTGCTGTCCATCGTCATCGAGGACTTGCCCACCAGCGCCATTGATGCGGCCATCCGGGCCGGCTACCCCGCCCCGGCCTCCATGCTCAATAACGTGCGCATCGGCCGGGTACACAACCTGGAGCACCTCGTGGCCCTGGTGCGCTACGGCCTGCCCAAGTACCAAATTCCGGCCGAGCTGCTGCCGGCCCCCGCGCCCATTTCCCTGCTGGTGTGATGGAAGACCGCGCCCCCTATCACTTACCCGAGGCCCCCAAGGGCCCCCGCAACCTGGCCCCGCACGTGGCCGCGTGGCTGCGCCGGCTAGGCTTCACGGCCACTGAGCACCTGCTGCCCAACTACGCCAGCGTGGCCGCCCACTGGACAGGCCCGCGGGGCGAGCACTTCCTCTTCGACTATACCTGGGTCAGCGGCCCCGTGCCCGAGGCCAGCTGCCGGCTGCGGGTGCTCTACGCCGATAAGCCCGGCCCCGAGCCCCTGTTCACGGCCCAGCGCGTGCACCGGCTCAAAGATGTGCGCCAACTGCTCACTGGCTGCGTGCGCCTGCACAACGCCCGCCTGCTGGCCAAGGCGCCAGTACCCACTGCCTGATTCTCTCCCTTTTCTTCTCACACCCCATGCACCTTAACACCGACCCAGTCGCCCCGGCCCGCAAGCCTTGCCTGCGCGACTTGCACCGCCTCACGACCACCCTCTTGCCCCCGGCCCTGGTGGCGCTGGTGCCGCTCGACGAGCTAGCCCGCCGCACCCAGGAAATCGACGCCACCCACCCGCAGTACCGGGAGGAAACGCCCCTGGTGCTGGCCTGGGAAACAAGCCGCCGCCAGCGCCTGCGCGGCCTGCGCGTAGTGCCGTCCACTGGCCGAAACCAAGTTGCCTAAGGTGATGGGCAAGGTCTTGACTTTCCCCCGCATTTCGCTCACCGATGCCGTGACCGGCAAGCGGGTGCGCGTGGCGGCCTTCCGGCCCGGTGATGCGCTGGTGCCCACGCCCGCCCCCGAGCCCATTCTGGGCTACACCTACCAGGCCGGCCACCTCACGGTGTACGTGCGCGGCACCATGCCGCCGGCCCTGCGCTCGGCCGCCCAGGATGGCCACCTCGAGCAGGAAACCTGGCTCGTGGACGAGCTGCCGGCCGGCATCAAAGAAATCGACTGGACGGACTGCCGCCGCGAGTTCCGCCTCCTGCAAAAAGCCGCTTAATCACCTCCCTAGCCATGTCCTTTGACCTCGCCAGCAGCCAGGAAATCGCCGCCCTCGACGCCAAACTCAGCCAGGTGCTGGCCTTACTCGCGCAGCCGGCCGCCCCCAGCGTGGAGCCCCTGGTGACCTTGGAGCAGGTGGCCAGCCACGTCAAGTTCGACAAGCGCACGGTGCGCGACTGGACGAAGACCGGCCGTTTCGACGCCCGGGGCAAGCGGGTGTATCTGCCCGCCTACGAATTCCGCGACGGGCACCTGCGCTTCAAGCTCAGCGAGGTCGAGGCCTTCGGCATCGGCATCGGGGTGCTCACCCCGAACCCCATCGTGGGCGAGCCGGCGCTGCCCACCAAAGCTGCCCCGGCGGCCCCGAACCCGAAGAAAAAAGCCGCCCCGCTCGACTCGCGCAAGGCGCTCAAAGTTGCCTGATTGTCTCACCCGCCTTTCTCACGCCCTCGCCATGTCGTTTCACCTCATCACCATTACCCAGCTCATGCAGCTCGACCGCGCCACCCTGGAATACGCCCTGCGCCTGTTTCAAAAAGAACTCGAAGGCACAATGGCCTTCCTCGCCGAAACGCCCGAGGCGGTCAAGGACGAGCCCACCATTCAGGACCTGGGTCAGCTGCTAACCCTGCGCAAAGTGTTCAAGCTGCGCCTGGAGGAACTGGCCGAGGAAGCGGCCGCGCAGGCGCTGGCTGGGGGAGTAGGGCAGGAGCTAGCCACCGCCGCCTAGTCATGCACTTCTACACCTCCCAACCCACTAGCAGCCACCTAGCTGAGCTGGCCCAGTCGCTGAGCCGCCGGGGCCGGCAAGTGCGCCTGCTGCCGCTCTGCGACTTACCCCCCGCCCAGCCCATACGCCTGGGCCCCCTGCGCCTCGAGCAAGGTGAGCTGCTCACGAGCCTGGCCTTCACCAACTGGGGCCTGGCCCTGCTGCAAAACGGCACCTGGCAGCCCGATGCGGTGCTCGAAACCACCCTCAAGCTCGATAAGGACGCGCTGGAAAAGCGGCTTAAAGAAGTCAACCAGTTGCTGTTTGTACAGGAAGGAGAGCCTGAGGACTAAAGGCGAGCTTGGTGCTGCCGGCAGCAGGGGGCCAGGCTACTTCTTCTTCGTCAGCACCATCGTCGTGACGAGGTCCCCGCCGCTCATACCTGTTAGGGTGTAGCCCTGCTGCAAGAGGGGTGCCAGGGCCTGCTGGGTGGCTTCCGCTAAGATTGGTGCTGCTTTGACGCTATTAAAAGTCACATCTAGTTCCTTAACCTGCGTGCTATTCGCTCCGGAGCTGACGGTGATAAGGCCACGGTTGCCATTATGCTCAACGCGCACGACGACTACTTCTGACCCACCCGTTTGCGCCAGCGCCGGCAAGGCAGTCAGGGCCAGCAGGCCCGCACCTACTAAGAATTTTTTCATACCCGCAAAACTAGTGCCCTGGCCCGCAGGCCGCTTGTTCCCACTTCCCCTCATTTTCTGCCCATGTACCGCCCTGCCTTTGTCCCCAAGCTGCGCCTGAATTACGCCAAAACCTGGGCGAAACTGCTGAGCCTGCTGCGCGACCCGCGCCCCATCCAGCCCGCCCCAACTCCAGCGCACCTAGTGGACGCGCTAGCCCCGCAAAAAACCGTGAAGCTGCCTCAGCTGCGCGGCAACCTAGCCCACACGCTCAAGGAAATCGTGCGCATCATGATGGCCCAGTGGACGGCGGCGCGCTCGTCCATTAACCTGGCCATCTTCACCACGCGCACCTCCATTGCCAAGGCCGGCAACAACCGCGACCCCAAAACGGGCTACCGCCACATTATGGCCCTCATCGAGTATGGTTTTCTGCGCGGCAAGGTGCAGGTCAAGGGTGGACTTCAGCTACTACTGGAGCCCACCCTTTTTGTGTTCGATGCGGCCCCTGCGGTGGCCCAGGCGACCCTTGCGCCCAGCTTTTCACCTGCCCCCGCTCCGGCGGCCGCGAGCCCCGCACAAGGCCTGGCTGGGCTGTTGGCCGTCGCCCAAAATTTGAACGGCAGTATGTGGAAAACCTCTTAAAAAACACAATGCGGGCATTTTCCCAGCCTTTATAGGTTGAGACCCCTCATAAATATTATGAATGATAGGAACGGTTGTTTTCCGACCGACTTATCCACAGCCCGGATGTCAATAAGCCTAGGCTAGCTGAAAAAAAAAGAGGGGGTAGGCCGCCGCGAGCGGGCCGCAGGCACCCACACCACCGCCCCTAAGCGCGTGGGCAGGGGCCGCTTTTGCCAAATTTTTAAAATCACCTCATGCAACTCACCTCATACGCGCCGGGCCTGAGCACCAAGGCCGCCCAGGCGGCCGACAAACGCGTTCCCCTGCGCAGCATCATGGCCAAGCTGGGCCACGAGCCCGCCGGCCCGCCGGCCGCGGGCGGCAACTACTACTACACCTCGCCCTTCCGGCCCCAGGAGCGTACCCCGAGCTTCGTGGTGTGCGAGCCCAAAAACGTGTGGAGCGACTTCGGCGGCACGCCCAAGCCCGGCAAGAAGGCCGACGGCGGCGACGTGCTGGAACTCATCATGCGCCTCACCGGCTTCGACTTGCCCAAGGCCCGGCTGGTGCTGCGGGCCTGGGCATCTGACCTGGTTACGCCGGCCGAACTGGCGCTGCCCCCGGCTGCGCCGGTGGGCGAAACCATCGTGACGGGCAAGGTTACGTTCACCGACGTGCGTACGGAGCATCTGGCTATGCCCCGGCTTATCGAGTACCTCATGAGCCGGGGCATCAACTGGGGCTTAGTGCAGCGCAGCAACCGTACGCTGGCCCACTTGCAGCAGATTGTCTACCACATCGCCGGCAAGCCCCGCCAGCAGCCCTACTTCGGGCTGGGCTGGAAAACGTCGGCTGGCTGGGAGGTGCGCAGCAAGGGCTTCCAGGGCACCATCGGCGGCAAGGGCCTCACGTGGCTGCTGGGTCAGAAGCGCGATGAAGTAGTCGTGTTTGAGGGCTTCATGGATTACCTCAGCGCGCTCACCTACTACAAACAGACCTACTTTGAGCAGACCGTGCTCATCCTTAATTCTGTCGGGATGCTCGCTGAGGCCTTGCCGACTCTGCTGGAAGCCAAGCTCGTGCACTGGTTTGGCGATAACGACCTGGCCGGCGAGCGCGCCCTACACCTGCTGCGCCAGGCCCTCACCCCCGCGCGGGTGAAGGCCCACAACGAGCTCTACCGCGGCTACAAGGATGTCAACGACTTCCTGACTAAAACCCCGCCGGCAAAACCGCTGCCGCCCCGGCGGGCCGAGCCCAGCAAGCTCAGCCAAACGGCGCGCTACTGGCTCTTCGTCGAGTTTAACGAGCGCGCCCCCGGCACGCCGGCCGCCGCGGGCAAGCAGCGCAAGTGCTCCTTCTACTCCTGGACCAACGACGAGACCGGTCTGGAATACCTGCGGGTGCTACGCAACCGGCTGGGCCACCAAATGAGCTACTACCGACTGTGCGAGCGCACTACTGGCCGCCAGTTCAAGATTTTAGAATGGGCTGGCCTGCACCAGCCGCTTCCCGTGGTGCCCCATGCGACTAGCGCACCTTGACCAGCGCATTGCCCTGCACTGGGGCGAGGCCCAGCAGCTGGCCTACGCCATCGAGTGGGTGCTCTGCGCCTTACTCGAACCCCCGGCCCGGCCCACGGCGGCCCAGGTGCTGAGCTTCGGGCCTCTCTACCGGGTGCGGGGGCGGCTGCTGGGCCGCCAGCTGGCCGAGCACCACCACGTAGGACCGCGCCCGGCCAAGCCCTGGCGGCTCACCTTGCGCTACGACGAAGTGGCGGCCCTGCTGGGCATACTGGCCCAGGCTCCGCCGGCAGGGCTCGCCTGGGGGGAGATTCAGCAGGCGGGCCTGCGGCTGGAACGCTACGTGGAGTTTGGCGAGTTGACTAGTGGCTAGTCAGCAGGTGGAGGCGGTCGCCGAGCAGCAGCTGGTCGTTGAGTTCTTCGCGGCTGCGCTGGCCCAGAACGTACTGGGTGAGGAGCTCAAGTTCTTGGCAAGTGGGCGAGCCGCTGGCGGGGTGGGCAAGGGCTTGCCGCACGGCGCGGATGCGCAGCGTTTTGGATTCCATGAAAAAAATAAAGTAGAAGCGGTAGGAGAGCGGGGTGACCGGCTACCCAGGGGAAGGCAGCCGGCCGATATAGTTGAGGCAAAATTGTCTCAAAAAAAGTATTCGCTAAAAACACTATCGCTGAGCGCCGGAATGGCCCATGCCAATACCTCTTTTTTGTCTCTCAAAAACCACCTGCTTATTATGACACAAACACTGACACCGCTCCCCGTTTATTGCGCTCTTTATTATATATGGTTTGGCTGTTGGTCGCTCGGCTACCTCGTGTTTATAGGTTGGGTTAAACCCGCGAAGGATGCGCTGGTGGATTGGATGATGGAATGGGAAAATTTTGAGTGGGCGAGTCAGCACCTGGGATTAGTGCTGCTGCTGGTGCTCGTTTGGCCCCTAACCTGGATAATGATTTTTCGCTATTGGAAATGAGTGAAACCCCGGTGCCCGTGGTGCTCTTCGCCCGGGTGAGCAGCGAGGCCCAGGACTTCGGCCGGCAGCTGCGCGACCTCGAACGCCACGCCGGCCGCGCCGGCTACCAGGTGGTGGCCACGATTGCCGAGAAGCTTTCGGGCTCGCGCCGTAGCCGGGCCAGCCGGCCCGACCTCGACCAGCTGCTGGCCCTGGCCCGCAGTGGGGCCGTGCGCCAGGTGCTCGTCACCGAGCTAAGCCGGCTGGGGCGCCGCGCCCGCGAGGTGCGCCAGGTAGTCGAGGAACTGGCCGACCTAAAGGTGTCGGTGTTCGCCCTCAATATTCAGCTGGGCTCGCTGCTGCCCGACGGCAAGCCCAACCCGATTGCGCGCCTAGTAATGACGGTGCTCATGGAAGTGGACGAAATGGAAACCGAGCGCCTGGGCCACCGCATCAGGAGTGGCCAGGAAAAGGCCTTTGCCGAGGGCAAGCAGAAAGGCCGGCCTACTGGCACAGTGCAAGATTCAAAGAAGTTGCTAGCTAAATACCCGAAAGTGGTCAAAAATTTGGAGAAGGGCCTCACCGTGCGCGAAATTGCTGAGCTGGCTCACTGTTCATCTAATACAGTGCTCAAGGTCAAGGCCGCACTTTCGTCCTAATTTCTGACGTTGCTAAGCCCAACCTTTGATGAGGAAATCTTTACCCCTGTCTGTGAGCAAGCTACCTATTTTCGCTATTCCGGTTCGCGCCCACGTGCGCCAGTTCTTACTAAAGGAGTACGGTCCCGACCCGTGGCCGATTCACCAGAATACGTTTATGGGTCGCAGCGTGCGCATGAAGGTGGAAAAGCTGCCCTACCTCCAGCTTAGCCGCCCGGAGGTGCTCACCGGGACGGCCATTCGGCTGACCCTGCCCACGGCCCTCAAGCACTACCGCCTCACGCCCGAGTCGGCTAAGCAGCTGGGCGAAATGCTCGACAAGCACTTTCTGGAGCAGATGATTCAGTTTGTAAAAGGCCAGGTGGCCGTGACCCAAAACGAACGGGCCGCGCTACGCTGCTTTTACAAGCTCTACGAAATCGACCCCAGCCACTACGATTTGGAGGAGGCCCGGAAGGTGTACCGCGACTATAAAGACCGCGTGCTGCGCAAAAACGGGCATTTCGAGCTGATGTACGGCGGCGATAGCGACCTGTTGAGCGACTACGCGATTGCGTCCTAAAAGCGGGGTAGGGGGCGGCGTTCCTTTACTTCATGGACAATACGCTCGCCGCCTTTCTGGCTTACTTCCGGCAACTGGCCACTGAAAACGTGGCCCTGCGCGACTTCGTGCACGGGCCCAGCGGCCGCATCATTGCCGGCTCGCGGGAAGAGTTAACCTACCCGCTGCTCTGGCTGGAAACCCCATCGCTGGCCCTGGCCGACAAGGATGGCACGGCCCCACTGGGCCAGCGCCACACGGCCCTCATCGTGCTCGACTCGGCTAGCAGCGACTATGCCGACCAGGATGCCAAGTGGGCCAGCACCGAAGTTATCGCCCTGGAGGTGCTCAGTCGGATGCGCAAGGATTACCGGGCCCGCAAGTTCGTGGCCTTCTCGCTCGATGGCACCGTGCTCGAGGCGGTGGCCACGCTCACCGTGGCCGGCGAAATCGGGTGGCGCTTCGAGTTCAGCCTAGCCGACTACCCCGCCCCGCTCATTTACGACGCTACCCGCTGGCACTAAGCTATGTACATCGAAGTAAACACCACCTGGACGCAAATCGGCAATGGCGGCGGGGGCAGCAATGCCAGCGGTACCGGCACGGCTTTCAATACCGATACCAAAGTAATTGAGCAGTGGACTGGCTCGCGCAGCCTGGCCATTCTTGACCCCCGGCCGCCCGACACGCACCTGTCCGTAGGCACGCTGCTTTGGTTTGAATGCGATGCCGACTATACGGTCACTATGTACTTCTACGCCGGTGGCACGGACGTGCGGACAGAAAGCGAAACTAAGAGCGTGGCCTACTGCGGCTACCCCGCGCCGCTGAGTTGCCAGTTGGGGGCGGTGGCAGTTACGCAGCAGCTGGTGGGTAGCCGCACCACGCTCACCGTGCGCTACGCTGGCCTCTCCAACGGCACGGCGTACTATTCGCTCGACGGCGGGGCGGAGCAGCTCAGCGCCGTATTCACCGGCGTGCTGCCCGGCGCCCACAAGGTGCAGGTGCGCGACGACGGGTTGGCCGGCTGCACGGCCAGCCTCGACGTGGAGGTAGCCGCGCCGGTGGCCGGCCCGGTCGTGGTCGCGCCTACTGTGCCGACCGGCCCGGCCCAGGGCATAGACTTTGTGCAGCAGCCGCTCTGGTACACGGTGGCCACCGCGCCGGCCGGCGCCCGCGTGGAGTTGGAGCTGTACGCCGAGTCGAGCCACGGCGCCGACGACTTTGGCCTGGTGCTGACGCTACGCCAGCTAGCCGACGCCGCCGGCCACGCCAGCTTTCGGCTCGATACGCTGCTGCTGCCGCTGCTCAGCGCCTTCGTGCCCCCCGTCGTGGACCTGGTTAGCCAGCTGTGCCGCACCAACCTGGTAAACTACTTTGTGCGCACGGCCACCTACGATGCGGCCGGCTCGGCTACCCGCACCCAGGGGCCGCTGCGCACGGCGCTGCGTGGCGGGCTGCCGGCCGAGTGGCAAAATACCGGCTATTTCCGCCTGCGCGAGATAGGGTTTCCCTTGCCCCCCTGCCTGAGCTGGCAGCCGGCCGGCCCCGGCACGTACGCGGCCGAGGCCCCGAAGGCGGTGACGCCTACCCAGCCCGAATGGCTGTTCTGGGTTTGCACGGTGGATGTGCCTGCCCTGCGCGTGGCCCGCGCCTACGACCTGGGGCCCGGCACCACGCCCTTCGTGGAGTACGAGCAATTGCCAGTGGTGCCGGCCCGGGGCTGGCAACAGAAGCTGCTGGCCGTGCCCCTGCGCCGGCCCGGGCGCGGCTTCAAACGGGTGATGGTGCAGCTGGAAACCGGGGATGGGCAGCCGCTGAGCCAACCCGCCTGGTACACGTTTGTGGCGGAAACGCCGCGCACCCGCTACCTGCTGTTTACCAACTCGCTCGGCACCACCGACACCTTGCGCTGCGAGGGCCGGCTAGAGGTCACGCTCGAAGCGGGTACCCAGCAGGCCGAGCGGCCGGCGCGCCCGGGTGCGCCGGCGCCGGCGCCCGACCGGCAGGTGAGCGACCTCGCGGCCAGCCGCAAGCTCAAGCTGGCCACCGGCTGGCTGGAGCCCGAGGAGCTGGCCTGGCTGCAAGAGCTGGTGCTGAGCCGCGAGGTGTGGCTGGCCCAGGGCGAGCAGCTGCGCCCGCTCGACTGGGGCAAGCGCACGCTGGCCACCTACTCGGATGAGCCCGGCCTGCGCGGGTTGCTGCTCGAATGCGATTACGGCTACGCCCCCACTGCTTATGCCCCTGGAATTTACTAGCGCCGGTCGGCCGGTGTACCTCTCGGCCGGCACCAGCGTGCAGCTGGAACTGAACTCGCCGCTTTTCGATGAGGATACGATTAAGGGTAGCTTCTCGTACTCGTTTGGAGTGCCGGCCGCGCCCAACGGCCCGCTCTACGGCTTTCCCGAGCGGGCCGATGGCGCGGGCCAGCCCGGGGCGCAGCTGCCGGCCGAACTCGCGCTGGATGGGCTGCCGCTACTCACGGGTTCGCAGCGCGTGAAGTCGGCTACGGCCAGTAAGTACAGCGTGAGCATGCAGGCGGGCCTCTCGGGGGCGAAGCTCAGCGAGCGTCAGCTGAGCTCCTTTGCCTACGGCGGGCTGCGGCAGGTGCCGCGCTGGCTGGGGCTGCCCGGCGCTGGCGTGCAGTACCCGGGCCTGGTGCAGCACGCCAACGACGTGGTGGCGAGCCCCGCCGACTACGACTACGTGTTTGCACCGCTGCGCAATGAGGAGCCCAGCGCCTACGTGAAGAGTCTGCCGGGCTTCGACCCGAAAAACATCGACGTGCTGGATTACCCTGGCCAGACGGTGAACACGTGGGCGGTGCGCGCGGGGCAAGTGCTGGGCATGCCGGTCGGGGGGAGCTTCACCTACTACATTGAGTTTACGGTGCCGGGCGGCGTGGTGGCCCACGAGTTTCGCCTGCTGCCGGCGTACTGCCCGTTTCCGAAGCTGCGCTACGTGCTGCAAGCGATTTTCGAGGAAAGCGGGTTGCTCGTAGACGGGGCCAACCTGCTGCCCGGTGTGCTGGGCGACCTGGTGCTAGTGAGCAACGCCGTGCTCGTGGACCGGGGCGACGCCGAAACGCTGCGCTTCAGCCTGGCTGACGTGCTGCCGGGGCTCACGGTGGCCCAGCTGCTGGCCGCGCTGCGCCAGGATTTCGGCGTGGTGGTGTACGTGGAGCCGGCCACCCAGCGCGTGCGCACGGCCTACCTGGTCGAGCGCGTGGCCGCTACGGCGGCCTTCGTTGACTTGAGCACCCGGTTAGCTGGCACGCCGGAGGTGAGCATGGACGTGCCGGCCGGGCTCACGCTCACTACTAGCGTGGCCAGCGAGGATGAGCTGAGCAAGGACCTGCTCACCTTGCAGCCGGCCGAGAGCCGGGTACTGCCGGCCGTGGCCACCGTGGCCGAGTTGCCGGCCACGGCCGTTATCCTGACCGAGAACCCGCAGGCGGGCCAGGTGCGCCTGGTGCAGGACGAGGACACTTGGTACGCCTGCACGCTCAGTTCTCTCGATGGCATCAGCGTGACCCTGACCTGGGCCAAGCTGGTGGTAAACCTGCCCCCGGTGCCGGTGGCCGGCGGGGGCGATGCGCAAGGCCAGGCCACGAGCTACACCCTGGAGCTGCCTACCCGCATTGCCGAAGACCCCGCCGTAACAGCGCCGGTGCCGGCGCTCTCGCAGGCGCCCTACCTGGCCGGCACCCCCGAAAGCACGCCCAGCAGCGCCCTACGGCTTTTATTCTACAACGGCTTGCAGCCGGCCAGCGATGGGGTGAGCCTGTACCCGCAGCTTTCGCACCAAAGCGCCGATGGGGCCTACTCGGTGCGCCTCTACGGCCCGGCCGGTACCTACGCGCAGTGGCTAGCCACCTGGCTGCCGGTGAAGCTGCGCGCCAGCAGCTACAAACAGCCGCTGCTGCTCACGCCCCTCGACCTGGCCCGGCTCGACCTGACCCAGCCGCTGCGCCTGGCCGGCGTGCCGTACCTGGTGCGCAAGCTCTCGGCCACGCTGCCGCTGGCCAAGCCGGCTACTGCCGAACTGGTACGCTTGTTTTAAATGGGCTACGGAATACGGAAAGCCGCCCAAAAGGTGAAGCTATTCTGAAAAAATAAATTTGCCAGTTCTTCCCCAGGATTTGCCAGTTCTTCCCCAACCGCCGGTTTGGGGTAGGGGATGACTTTGAAAAGTTGCCAGCTGACTTGCTGGCAACTGCCGGGCTAGCCCTGGCAATTGCCAACTTCTGGCCACCCGGCTAGCGGCCTACTACCCGCTGGGCGAATGTTGCTCCTTGGGCGGCATGAATATCCAACTACTTCTTGAACGCGCCCCCTCCGCCAATGGCTGCACGCTGGGCAAGCTATCCATTAACGGCAAGTTCTTCTGCTACACCCTGGAGGACGTAGTGCGCACCGGGGCCAAGGTGGCCGGTGAAACAGCTATTCCGGCTGGTGCCTACCGCGTCACCATCGAGCGCAGCCCCACCTTCCGCATGCTCACCCCGCGCCTGCACGATGTGCCAGGCTTCGATGCTGTGCTGCTGCACCCCGGCAACGGCCCGAAGGACACCCGCGGCTGCGTGCTGGTGGGCTTTGCCAAGCTGCCGAGCAACACGAAAATCTACCAGTCCCGCGAGGCCTTCGAGCAGCTCATGGGCAAGATGCTAGGTGCTAGCCTCATCACGCTCACTATTCGCTAGGCTGATGCTGCTTCCCTTGTTGCTTACGCTGCCGCCCAACGAATGCCCCAATGCGGGCGGGGTGCGCGCCCTGCGCGTGTGGCCGGCCAGCAACGTGCTGCCGCTGCCGGCTGAGCCAGGTAGCAACCTGGTGCTGCCCATCGGCCTGCGCGACCCCGACAACTACGCCGATATCTGGTTTCAGCCTGATTCGGCCGGTTTCGAGGAGCCCGAGGCCGACGACGCCCAGGGCGTGTACTACAAGCCCCAGCTGCAACTCGTGGTGCTGCGCGATGCCCCCGACCGGCAAGAAGCCATTGCCCGGCTGCGGGCCGTGCGCCACTTCGTGGCTGCCTACACCGATGGCAACAACCTGACCAAGCTCGTGGGCACGCCCACGCACCCGCTGCGCCTCACGGCGGGGCTGGAAACGGGCAAGAAGCCGGCCGACCGCAACGGCTACCCCTTGGTGTTGGCCGGCCTCACGCGCCAGCCCGCTCCCTTTTACCTCGCCCACGTGGTCGGCAATCCGAATCCGCCCGTGCGCCGGCGAGCCTTTTCACCTGGTTTCAACTTTGGCTTTAACTAAATGGCACAACTAGAACGCGCTGATTTACATGGAGAAATAGAATTGCGGTTTCCAGACAACACTACGGAGGAAATCACGCCGCTCGCCGTGCGTGAGTTCCTGCACGAGCTGGTCGATTCGGCTCTGCTGGCCGCCTCCGATAGCCTGGACCTGAGTAAGTGGGTCACGCTCCAGCAGGCGCGGGCGCAGCTCACGCTCAGTCCGCCCGCCTTGCAGGGCGGCCAGCTCTACGCCATCGGGGGGGCCTGGAACGCCGCTGGTACTAGCACGGTGTACGTGCCGGCCCTCAGTAACCGGGCCTTTCATCCGCAAGGCGTGCTCTTTGCCGGGGGTATCTACTCGCTGGTCAGCGTTGACGTGGTGGCTGGCACGGCCGCAGCGGTCGCTCCCTACATACCCATCCCGCAGGACAAGTGGGGCCTGAACGACCCACCGCAACGCTTAGCCACGATAAACGAGGCGCTGGACTATTTGCACGACCGCGTTGCGACTGCGCCCGTTACTACTACGCCGACCAAGCCGAACTGGACATACCTCAGTGGCCCTCGCACCCTGTCGCTGGCGCACGCAACGCTAGCTCCGAGCGAGTTGGAGTATACCCACGACGGCGGGCTTACCTGGCTAGCCTACGTGGGCACACTGAACATCGATGACGCCAAGCACGAGGCGGGCGACTACATCGGCCGCGTCAAGGCCGCCACCGGTCGCAACGTGAGCGCGATTGCTAACAGCCCGGCCATTGCTGCGGCGGCGGTGAGTGCACCTACGATTACCAGCTTTTCGCCGGCTTCGGGCCCGGCTGGCAGTACGTTCGTGCTTACGGGCACGGGCTTCACGGGCGCGACGCTCGTGAGCATCAACAGCGGCGCGGTGGCCAGCTTCCAGGTGAACAGCGCCACGCAGATTACGGCCACGCTTACCTCGGCGCAGGCCAGCGGCTTGGTGCGCGTGACCACGCCCG
>Ga0160427_10000752_pt1 | contig 19686 bp, 30 predicted proteins | sample SolpanmetagenomL_FD_108194 | JGI IMG/M metagenome (GOLD analysis project Ga0160427, IMG submission 108194) | Solar panel surface microbial communities from Lawrence Berkeley National Laboratory, California, USA - L | ecosystem: Engineered > Built environment > Solar panel > Unclassified ...
AATCAGAAGGATGCTCAGGATCTGGTTGTATCGCCACCGTCGGTAGTGTTCTTCTGGCGTGGTGGCCCTGGGAAGAAGGCCCAGTCCATCTTTCTGACGCCGTTCGATCCCGCTCCTTCGGTTGGCCTTGGAGGTCACCGACTTCTTTGGTACGGGCTTAACCGCGCGCTGCCCGTCTACTCGTTCAGCGCTCACCACCACCCCCATCACGCTCCGTCCCAGTACCACCGCTCGCTGTTCCTGCCATTTGGCATTCCCAACGGGCTTTTGATCAACTCTATTGATCTCCATGTCGTTCCACCTCTCACTTGTTGTCGACGTCGAAGATCTGCTTGCGGTTCAGGAACCGGTAGCCGACAAGAATCAGAGCGATTCCAAGCGCGATGGGAAAGATATCCAGGGCCATGAAGTGGTTGAGGGCGAAGCTCACCCCGGCGAGGAGCACCAAAACACCGAGGATGATCAGGATCCAGGCCCGAATTCGGTCGGGACGCTGAGGGCGGGGCGGCTTTGACATGGCGTAACTCCTGCGACCAAGATGCTATTTCTGAGGTCTCCCGCTGGCCGAGCGGGCGCGGTACAGCTACCTCAAGTCACCACGACACCACGCCCAATACTTTCTTTGGAGATACGACTATCAAAGATGCATCTGGGACAACTGTTTGCACCTCTGGCACGCGGTCGTATCGGATGAAGGGCAGCGCTCGACCGCAGGTCGCCGTGTCAGCGATATACGTACCACTAGTAAAGAAGGCAGCCCGCTCAGCTTCAAGGTCATGGCTGACGTACCGGCGCATGGCCGCAGACAGAGAGACTCTGCCCACGCGCATCAGCTTCAACACGGCTTCCGGGCTGTGACCATATTCCTTTAGGACGTTCTGAATCATCGGGTCGGGCATGAGCATCAAACCAGCCCCAAAGTTGGCGACGGCCTCGATGTGGGCGTCTGCATCCTCTTCGTCCACCTCGGCAGCAATGGCATCTTCAAGTTCGTACCGCTGCATCTCGACGTGATTAATCTCGTGGAAGATCGTAAATCGCTGCCGCGCGAGGTAGCGATCTTCGGTTAGTACGATCACGGCAGGAGGGCCAGCACTAGCACGGTTGCTCTTGCCTCTGATGATCCGGATACCCTTGAGCGCCGCTGCTCTATAAGGATCAGTGGTGTATCCGATCTTTTTATGTTCAGCCACCAGGCGGTTGAGGTAGGCGAAGGTGGCGTCTCGCACTAATTTCCGCCGGGTGTGATCCCGTGCTTGGCGAGGTCGCGATAAAGATCTAGCCACTCTTCTGGCGTGTCAGCTTTCGCTCCACGCGGGCGGAACGATTCCAGATAGTCCTGCCAGAGCGCAGTAGCCAAATCAGGGAACCGTCCGCCGTAAATGGCGGCGGCTTCCTTCAAGCTGTCCGAGATGGGACGCTTTGGTTTTTTCTGCTCGCTCTGCTTTTCGGCAGTCACCGAAAAGACGGCACTCGGGTTGAGTTCAGCGATGTCATCAACGGGTATGTCGAGCGCATTCACTAGGGCACGAAAGTAGTCGCTCTTCACCCAATTGACTCGACCATTCACCAACTGCGAGAGATAGGTAGGATCCATGCCTACCTCGTCTGCAACTTTGGCCTGTGTTTTGCCTGCCCGCCGGATGTACTGACGCAGACGATCTCCCAGCACGCGGGGATCGTCCAGCCCTGACTCATGCGTCATGACCATCGCATCCGCCGTGAGTGTAGAGAGTGGTATCAACATGGAACATACTATGCCAACTGTAGGCACAACTATCAACACCTACCAGGGTTCATGATTCAAGTATTGACCCTCAAGTGTTGATAATTGTATCTTGAGTCATGCCAGAAACTATAGCAGCACGCATCAAGGCGGCCCGCGCGGCAGCGGGCCTCTCAATGCGTCAACTGGCTGCGTTAGCTCTAGGAGGTGAAGGAAACGCCCGGATGATCGCTACGTGGGAATCCGGAGAGTTTTCCCCATCTCTCGAGAGCTTGCGCAAGATCGCCCCACACCTCAACGTTGCTGTCGCAGAGTTGATACCTGATTCAACTTTTAAGACATTGAGTGAAGAGGCGCAGGCCACGGCGTAAGCCGAGACGAAAACCCCCGCCGGATCAGGGCGGGGCACTCAAACCAAGAGGTGGATATGACGAGTATAGACGGCCAGAAACCAGAGACAACCCAGGCGACCAGTGGAGAGGCGGTGGTGACGCTGACTATCACCGAACAGGGCGTCGGGATGGGCACCACCGCCACGTTCCAGACGGTGACGATTACCGGCACTGCTGAGCAGGTGCGAACTGCTCAGCGGGTGATGAATGCCCCAGCCGCATCTCGGGTTCAGCGCTCCGGCGTATTGAGGCTGGTGTGATCAACCGGGCCACTGAAAACGCCCAGAACAGCCGAGCGCTGAAGCACCAGCCACGGCTGCACCTCAATGGAACGGCTTCCCAGTGTCAGCTCGACGTCAATCAACATCAAGAGTTGGTCCTCAGGAATGTCCTGAGCCTTCGAGTAGCCCGAAAGCATTTCCTGCATGCCCTCACGGTCCTCCCCCGGCGGCATGTCGGCAACTCGGATATGGCGTCCACGAATGACACCTCCCAGCGTCAGCACATCAATCAGATCCGGCACCATCACTTTCGCTTTTGTCATTTTTTCACCTCCTTTCGCCCAGCGTACTCGGCCAGCTGGCAGGGGAGAGCGGCATGACGCAGAAGGCCGCGTTTACCTATGACGAGGTCGCCCAGCAGCTGAGCTGCGAGAAGCGCCTAGTGCGCCAGCTGGTGGCGGACGGCGAGCTGATCGCCTTCACGATCAGCAGCAAGGCCGATGCCCGGAGCAAGCGTGTCAGCAGCCGTGAGTTGGAGCGGTTCATTCAGGGCAGGGAAGAGGCCGAACTGAGCAAGTTCGGCGGTCTCGGCCTCGCCACGCGCCAGCAGGCCAGCAACTAGCCAAAAAAAAAGGGAACGGCCTGTAACCCGTTCCCGCCCCTCGTAAGGAGCCACCTGCCATGACTTTACACCAGAACGCCAACAGCTTCTACGCCCCCAAGACTCCGCTCCAGGCAGCGGTGGCGACCATGACCACGGCCCGCGACACCTACTACGCCAGCGACATCTGCTTCGCCTCGCCGAACTCGAAGACCGCGAAGCACGGCATCGTCGTGACCCGTCTCAGCGACAAAGCGGTGGCCCCGTCCTTTACCAGTCTGCTGGTCAAAGGCAACGGCTACAGCAGCGTGGCCGGTCTGGGCAGCTGGAACACGTTCGAGGAAGCGGTACAGGCCCTGTTGGAGATCGGCGTGCGGCACTTTGAGGGGCTGGCGTGAGCCGCGCTGAGGGGTACATCCCCACCCGCCCTGCCGTTGATGCCTCCCCCCGCACAGCCGCCCAGCAGCGCCCGCTCTACGTGCCCACCGTCGCCGAGCGCGAAGTCTTGAGCACCCAGAGAGGCCCGCAGTGAACTGGCCTCAGTTCCTGCTCAGCGCGTGGCTGCTGGGCGCCACTTTGTTTCTCTGCGCCTCCACGGGCGGCGGCGAGGGGTACAAGCTCACTCCCGTGCTGAAAGAGGCTGCTCATGCTTGAAAAGCGCACTGAACCGCATTTGGGCTCGACGGCTCGCCCGATCTATGACCTGCTCGCTGAATACCCAGGAGTCGAGTCGTCAACGGCAGAAATCGCGGCCGAACTGAATGAGGCCCTGACCGACACGCTTATGAAGCTCCGGAACCTCTTAAAAGCTGGATACGTGCAGAAAACCGTCGCCTACAAAGGGCGCGGCGGTGTTCGGTGGTTCGTGAAGCCGCAGTCCGAAGCGAGCCATTCGTGATCACTGCCGTGATCGCCACCGCGCTGCTGTTCGGCCTGTGGGCCATGAACCAGACCAATTCGAGAGGGGACCACTGATGCGCCACCAAGAGTTTTTCGCTGTGCTGGTGCGCGTCGCCGTCTGCGTGTGCATCTTCCTGGCCCTGCGCGCCTCGGTGTGGGCCGCGTTCGATCCCCGTCACAACTCGCTGCTGCCCATCTTCCTTTGGATGGGCGCGGCCTTCGCCTGGGCCGCGCTGATCCCCGTGATCGAGCGTCCCTGGCAGACCACCGGAGAGGTGCCCGCATGACCCAGCTCGCCGAACGCCCCCAGACCGCCATGCTGGCCCCGGTCAGCTTTGACCGTGAGCAGCTCGACCTGATCAAGACCCAGATCGCCCCCGGCGCCTCCGACGGCGAGCTGAAGCTGTTCGCCCAGCAGTGCTCCCGCACCGGACTCGACCCGTTCTCCCGCCAGATCTACGCCGTGATGCGCGACACCCGCACCAATGAGGGCGGCAGCTGGAAGAGCGTTTCGAAGATGACCATCCAGGTCAGCATCGACGGTTTCCGGTTGATCGCCGAGCGGACTGGCAAGTATGCCGGTCAGGTCGGGCCGGAGTGGTGCGGCGAGGATGGCAAGTGGGTGGACGTCTGGCTGAAGAAGGAAGCGCCGTCGGCCGCGCGAGTCGGGGTGCTCCGACCGGACTTCGCCAGCCCGCTCTGGGGTACTGCCCGCTTCGATGCCTATGCCAGCCGGAAACAGGACGGCACGCTGATGGGGCTGTGGGCCAAGATGCCCGACGTCATGATCGCCAAGTGCGCCGAGGCGCTGGCGTTACGCCGTGCGTTTCCGAACGATCTCTCCGGTCTGTACACCGGAGACGAGATGGCGCAGGCAGGCAGTGCCGTTGCTGAGATTCCTCCGGCACAGAAGCAGGCCCGTACAGTGGACGTGACCCGCGAAGTCGCTCAGGCAGCAGGCATCGAGCCTCAGCAGGCCACTCCTGCCCGTCCTCCGGCCTTGATCGCCTGGGAAGAGAAGATCGGCAAGGTCGGTGCCCGCCTGACCGAGTTGGGTCTCCGTGATCAGGCCCGCGCCGTGATGACCCAGCACCAAGACTGGAAGACCGACATTGCCGCCGCCTCGGCGGTCTACACGGCCCTGAAGCAGATCGGCGAGCGGCACGCCGAGGATGTGGCCGCCCGCACCGCTCAGGAGAAGGCGCTGCCCAATCAGGCAGCACAGCCGCTCGACATTGATGAGCCGGTGGAAACTGAGGCGCTGATCACAGCCACCCAGCGAGGCACGCTGATGGCCCACATCAAGCGCACGGGCATCGTCAACGACAGCGGCCCGCGTGCCCGCTTCTACCACTGGTTCCTGTCCGCCGAAGTTCCGGAAGTCACGCCCACCAACGAACTGACCGAAGGCCAGGCGACCAGCCTGATCACCGCGCTGGGCAACCTCGACAATGACGCCGCCCAGCAGACCGGCACCGAGTTCAGCGACCAGGACGCGCCGTTCTGATGAGCGGCCTGATTCGGGGCATCACGCTCACTCACCCCTGGGCCTTCTGTATCGCCTATGCGGGTAAGGACGTCGAGAACCGCACCTGGCGCCCCGAGAAGCAGGGCGGGAAGGTCGGCATGTATCTCGCTATTCATGGCGGGGTGGTGCCGACTGGCGCCAAGAAGCAGGAGGCCCTGAGCGAGATCGCCTACATCGGCACGTACATCCTGACGCCCTCGTACATCCATCACGCGCTCAAGACCGAGCAGCTGCACAAAGTGCTGGTGGGACTTCAGGACGGCGGTGAGGGGCTGTTCACACCGGGCATCGTCGCCGTGGCCCGCCTCGCGGCCGTGACCACCGACGGGATCAGCCCCTGGAAGGCAGACGGGCAGTATCAGTGGGAGCTGGCCGACGTGGTAACCCTGGCCGAGCCGGTGCCGCACAAGGGCGCCCAGGGCCTCTGGGAGATTGAGCCGGCAGCGCTGACCCTGGTGCGCGAGCGCTGGGCCGCTGCGAGGCAGACAATGCCCGCGCTGGCCTCCCCTACCGAGCGTCTACCCGTGGTAGACACCACGCCCGCCTTGACCGGCCAGGTCTGCGGCACCTGCGCCAACGGCACGCCCGGCGAGTACCCGGACACGGTCGAGTGTCTTCTCGGTTGGGAGCGGCAGGACGGGGTGTTACGCCCGGTGCTCGGCGGCAGGTTCGAGTGGATTCCTGTTCCCCAGGGTCATGGTGGCCTGCCCGCGCCGATCATGCACCCTGGGCACTCCTGCATCGCGGTGATCGGGAACGGGCACCCGGGCTGGGCGGCACAGACATGAGTAAGAACAGTGCAGTCGATCTGGTGGTCCGCTTCATGGGTCGCCAGAACACCATCGCGGTGCCAGTGCCCTTCGTTCACCTAACGGGCGACTACGCCAGCGCGGCCTTCCTCTCGCAGTGCCTGTACTGGGGCGACCGGACCGCTGACGCTGAAGGATGGTTCCATAAGAGCCACGAGGAGTGGGCCGACGAACTGCTGTTGACCTCAGATCAGGTGCGCCGCTGCGTGAAGACCTGCGGAGGCATGATCGAGGTCAAACGCAAGGGCGTGCCGGCCAAGAACCACTACCGGGCGAACCGTGAAGCTATCGCCGAGGCACTTCAAAACCTGGCAAATGGAAAGCGGGATTCAACGGCTAGATGTGGAGAAACCCAACATCTAGAAGTGGACAAACCCAATGACTTGCCGTTGGGTTCCCCTGACAGCTTGTCGTTGGGAAACCCAACAGCTATATCAGAAACTACTTCAAAGACTACGCAGAAAGAAGAGACAGAGACAGAAGGCGAGGAAGTCGAGCAAGCAGCCCTGCCTCAAGTGCCGGTCTCGGCCGAAGGTCAGGATCAGGACACCCGCACCGGGGCCGCTGACACGGCCAGGGCCAACACCCCCACCCCGCCTCTCCAGGAACCTGACCTCCCCAAGGCGAACGGCAGAGCGCCCAGCGCCACGAGCCCCAAGGATGGACCCGGCGCGGCGCGGCCTGTGGAAAACCCTGTGGACAACTTCCCCGAGGGCCCGAGCCGGAAGTTCCTCACCGGCTGCTTCGGGGCCGAGTGGCTGGGCCGCCTGCTCGAAGAAGACCCGTCCCGGCGCGACTGGTTCCAGCTCGCTTCAGAGACCTTTCAGACCCAGAAGGACGATGCCCTGGCCACCTCAGCCAAGGGCAAGTGGAAATCGGCCCTGATCGGTCTGCTGGACGCCGAGACCGCCAGCCTACGCCGCGCCCGCCGCCCCAGTTCCTCTGGAGTCAAGCCGGCCCAGTCCGTCAACGAACTGATCAACGCCCGCATCGCGGCAACCCGGAGAGCCGAATGACCAACGATGACAAGCGCATCTCGCCCGAGACCCTGACGCTGGCCGAAATGCTGACCGCGAATCCGAGAACCGCACGCGCGCTCCAGATGGGCATTGAGAAGCGCCAGCAGGAACGCGCCGAAGCTCAACGCCGGGTGATCAATGCCAATTGCCCGTACTGCCAAGCCCAGGGCGTCGTGTACCTGACTCTGGGCATCAGCGAGTTCCGGCACCGCCGTGCGGACTGCTGCCAGCTCGCTCTGCGGGACGCGGCCGAGGTTGCGCTGCACAGCGCCATGAGCCAGACCAGCACCCTCGAGTCCCGGATCGAGGCCTCGGACCGGTACGACGCGCTGAAGCTCGCCATCACTGAGCACAAGCTGCTGCGCGAGCTGGACACGCTTGAACTCATTCTCAGGACCAGTGAGCAACGAATCTTTCCCACCAAGTACGGGCCCGAGCACGGCAAGCCTGTCAACTGACTCACCCATCCAGTTCCAATTCCAAGGAGCCGACCATGACCGCAACCACGAACACCGCCGCCGTCGAAACCCCCGCCAAGCGCAAGCCCGGCCGCCCGAAGAAGATTCAGCCAGAAACACCGAACGACACGGGCGACACCGCGGTTCCGGTCCAGGCCAACGAGATCCTGACGGAAGCCGCCGGCATGCCCAGCGAAGCCCAGTTGACGAAGCTGACGGCAACCATGCATGGGGCCACCGTCCCGCCCGTCTGGCCCGGCACGCTCGGCCTGCTCGAAGTGCCGATCGCCCAGTGCGTCCGCAGCGCCTGCAACGTCCGGCACCACTACGATCCGGCCGCCATCGAGGAGCTGGCCGACAGCCTGCACGCTCAGGGCCAGCAGCAGAACGCCAGCGGCCGCTGGACGGCCGACGGTCAGATCGAGATCGTAGCGGGCGAGAGCCGCCGCCGGGCACAGCTGCTGCGCGTCGAGCGGGGCCAGATCACCGACGCCGCGCCCTTCCTGGTCCGCATCTCGGAGATGACCGACGCCGAGGCGTTGGAAATCTCGGCGACTGAGAACATGCGGCGCCGCAGCATGACCCCACTCGAGGAGTGCGAGGCGATGGCCGCACTCCAGGACGCCGGACGCACCGTCGAGGCGATCACCGCCACCTTTGGGTACAAGAGCCAGCAGCCGGTGGCTGACCGCATCTTGGCAGCACGCAACCTGCTGACTCCAGCACGTGAGGCGTTGGACGCCGGACAAATCAGCTTGGCGCAGGCCTTCGTGATTGCTCGCGCGCCCGGCGAGAACCTCCAGAAGGAACTGATCAGCGAGGCCGGGTACCGCTCGGCGGCCCATTTGGCGAAAGCCCTGACGCAGGGTCAGTTCCTGGTGAAGACCGCCGCGTTCAACGTCGAGAAGAGCGGCCTGAAGGTGGTCAGTGACCTGTTCGATACTTTCGAGCCGTACTTCGAAAGCAAACCCAAAGCGCTCGAGGCACAGATCGCGCACGCGAATCAGCTGGCCGAGAAGCGCCGCGCGAAGGGCGACCGTGCATTCGTGGCGGTGGAAATGGGCGAGTACTCGACGATGCCGATGTACTCGCACAAGCTCTACGAATCCGCGAGCGAGAAGGCCGCTGACGCGGGCACGGTGTTCTACATCTGCACGGCCTCGGGCACGCTGGCCGAGGAGAAGGGCGTCAGGCTCAGGAAGGCTGCAAAGGCGACGGTGAAGGAAGACGGCAGTGTCGAGAAGGTCAAGGCCGAGCGCCAGATGCCAGAGAGCGCCTACCTGGAGGCGCATCAGCTGCGGGCCTACGCGGCCAGAGAAGCCGCTGTCGGCGACACACACCTGACGCTGGCGTTGACCGTCTGGGGCATGCTCGTGGGGCACACGGGAGAGATCGGGCGCGCTCGTATCGATAACGTCCAGGGCCTGCCGAGCAGCGACAAGATGGCCGCGCTGATGCCCACCCTGCACGCCCGGCGTGAAGCGCTGCGCCTCCAGATCTCGCCGGTGGAGAACAGCCGGTCACACAGCTCGCAGACTGCCCTGGGCGGGGCCACACCGCAAGCCGACCCGCTCCTGACCCTGCTGCTGGGCCTGGAAGACGGCGAACTGCTCGAGCACCTGAACACCCTGGTGGCCGTGACCGCCTACGACTGGTCCCAGTACGACCCGAAAGAGGCAGTCCGGAGTGAGTACGCGCAGGCGGCCGCCCGAACGGATGCCGCTTCGGTGCTGGCCCGCAGCTTCACGCTGACCGACGAGTGGCTGAAGCGCTACCCGCGCGCCGACCTGATCAAGCTGGCCGAGGAGGCCGGCCTGGGCCGCGCTCTGGTCGAGGACTGCAAGACCCAGAAGGAGATGCGTGGCCGGATCATGGAGCACGCCGAGCGCTTGCACGCCGAAGGCTTCGTGCCCGCTCTGGTGCGCTTCCCCAAGGTGAAGGCATGACCTCGTACTTCGATCCCTTCCGCCGGTGGGCCGCCCTGCCCGACCTGGCGGTGCTCGACACCGAGACCACCGGACTGGCCGGCGAGATCATAGAGCTGGCCCTGGTCGACCGAGAAGGGCGCACGCTGTTCGAGGAGCGCATCCGACCGCACTGCCGCATCGAGCCCGGCGCAATGGCGGTGCACAAGATCCAGGACGGCCACCTGGTGGGCCTCCCGTATCTGGATCACCACTGGCCGCGCCTGAAGCCGCTGCTGATGGAGCACACGGTGGTGATCTACAACAAGAGCTTCGACGTCGGCCGGCTCCGACACAGCCTGAACGCCGCGCTTCCGGACTGGAAGCACGATCAGGGCTCGCAGAGCGACTTTCAGCGCTTCACAGACCGCGCGGAGTGCGCCATGCACGCCTACGCGGGCGGTGGCCGGTGGGTCAAGCTCCAAGACGCCTGCCGCTTTGAGCAGGTAGTGATCGACGACCTGCCTCCTGCGCACGACGCCCTGGGCGACGCGTTGCGTACCCTCCGGCTGATCCAGGCCGTCGCGGTGCGAGTAGGTCATGACCATGACGGTCATGGAGTGCTTGCGTGAGATGCCTCCTCCTGGGGGAGGGCTCGTCTCAGCTGAGCCTGTTCCCAGGTGAAGAAACGTTTCAGTATCGTGCGCAGCGCGAAGGTGGCCACGAACAGGCCGATCTGGTTCCAGCTCTGCAACTGCAGCGTCTTCAGCAGCGTGGCGGCCACCTTGAAGTTCAGCCCGGCCAGTGCCCCCTCCGCGATGAGCAACCTTGCTTGCGCCAAGCGGTCAGGTCCGGAGCCGCGGATCAGCGCCCACACCGCCGCGATAACGTATCCCACGATGTAGAGGCTCCCGACACCCTCAATCAGCAGCGCGACCGTGTTGAAACTCCACCAGCTCGGCATCTTACTGACCTAGTTCTGGGCCTGAGTAACCGGCGTCGGCCCGCTGACGGCCCGTTGCCGCATGGCATTCTGCTCTATCTCCTTCTGAAGAAAGTAGTTCAGCAGAGTTCGCAACGCCGCGATGGCCGCGAGCTTGCCGATCTCATCCCAGCTGGGGGCAATGGCAGTGCGCAGGATGTCGGCCGCCAGCTCGAACTCCAGTGCCACCGCCAGCCAGCGAGCCAGGCGCAGGCGCACACCCTCCTTGGCCTCGTCGGGCGCGGTCGGGCGCACGAAGAACACGAGCAGCGCTCGCCACGTCGCCTCGATAGCGGCGATGGCGATGATGATGCCAGCCGCACCCTCGACCCCAGAGGCGACATAGCCGGTCCACAGCTTGAACTCCACCCGCCTACTGTAAGTGGCGGCGATTGGCGTTGCCCATCACCTGAACTTCAGGTCGTTCCATGAGCCGGGAGAACGTGACCTTCGACTGGCTGATCGCCACGAACCCGGCCGGGTTCCTGTGCGGTAGCACGGCCACCAACGACCCGGGCGTGGAGGCCACGTTCTCCAACGCTCACCAGCGGGCTGGGCACACCGTCACACGCTTGACCTTCCAGGAAGCCAGAGACCGACTGGCCGCCTGCCGCGCCCCGGCCCGCGAGTTGTACTACGCCCCGCGTCCGGCCGCGCCGATCGTCCCGAAGCCCGAGACCACCGTCAGCCTGCCCGCCGTCACCGAACAGGTGGTGGTTGAGCAGGGCGTCGGCATCGTGATGAGTCACCTGCGCTGGCCGGACCACCACCCGACCCACGCCGGGCGGGTGGCCGCGCACGTGGTCGGGGACGGCTTCGAGGCGCTCGCCTACCCGGGCCGGGCCAGAGCGTACCGGCCGCCTCCAGCACCAGCACCGACGGTCAATCTGCCGTCCAATCCGGTACCCGTCACGCCACCGATCCCGCCAGCTGCTCCGCCTTCCCAGCCCGCCCTGTTCTGAGAGGTCCCCATGATTCACAGCGAAGCGTATTGCCTGATGACCTACCGACTCGTCCCGCCCAACCCAACCGCCGCCATTCGCCCGGCCGGCACGCCCGACCCGAATGCACCCCAGACCTTGACGGTCTGGAACCCCCGCGACGGCGTGACACCCTTCATCCTGGGGCGGCATGGCTGCGAGTACATGCACGACATCCAGGCCATGCAGATAGCCCCGGGGCACGCCGGCAAGCTTGTGCCGGGCGATCTGGTGTGGGTGTCGGTCACCCCTGAATCTGCCGCCGAGTACGCGCTGTCGGCCGAGATGCAGGCAGCCTACGCGACAGATATGGCCCATGCCAGGGCCGAGGGCTCAACGTGGTGGATAGAGCTGTACCCCACTTACGCGCACTGGGCGGTGGCGAGGGCCCTCGCCATGTACGGCCGCGGCGACGAGCCCGACCTGAAGGAAGTCGATCAGACCTGGATTGACGACTACTTACGTCCTTGGATGCGGGCATGACGGCCGTCCAGGTGTTCGAACCCCTGACCCCCGAGGAGCGTGGCCGCCGTGAGGAGCTGGTCGAGATCATCGTGGTCGGCGAGGTGGCCGGTCTGCGAGAGGGCCGCGCATTGCGAGAGGTCCGCGACCGCAAACTCTACAAAGAAACACATACAAGCCTCGATTCCTGGGCGCGGGACATCTGTGGCATGAAGAACCGGGCACGGATCTACCAGCTGATCGACTTCGCCGACGTGCACGACGCTGCGGCCGAGCAGGGCGTCGAAGTCAGCAACGAGCGGATGGCCCGGGCGCTGGGCGTGATTTCCCCCGAACATTACGGGCTCGTCGTGGCGGTGAGTCGGGCGGCCACCGGCAAGGCCCAGCCGAGCAGCTCGGACATCCAGGCGGTCGGCGAGGTGGTGCGGGATATGGCTGCTGGCATGGTCGAGCACCCCGACACGCGCGAGCCCACCCCGTTCGCCACCCTGCCACCTGAGCGGAAAGCCGAGGCCGTGACCCGGGCTGTCCAGGCCGGGAGCAAAGACCGCCGCGACTTCCAGGGCACTGACGACCAGAAGCCGATGGACTACGTCGCGGGCCTGCAGCAGATGGGCACGGCCGGCGCGCTGCGCTTCGACCGGGCCGGGTACTGGCTGGAAGTCATGGACGCCAGCACCGGCGAGCTGCTCGAGGGCCCGAAGGTCAAGAGCATCTGGGACGCGCCCCGCGCCTGGCGCAAGAAGCACGAGTCCGAACTTCAGGAGGAATCCGCATGACCCGATCCGCTCAGAAGGGCGAGCGGTACGCCCTCACACTCTTGGCAGCCCGTGAACGCCTGCTGACCGCCGGGTTCAGTACAGACATGGCTGAAGCGGTCTGCGAGCAGGCCGCGATCGACTACCCCGGCTGGGGCGAGGACTGGGCGAGGGCGGTGGAGGGCGACGTCGAAGCCCTGTGCACCGACCCGACCAGCTTCGATGACGGCGGGGCGAAGTGAATCTTTCCCTCCCTAGCTCCGATGGTATGCACCCTAATTCAAACCAACTCATACAGCCCAAATCGGATGCGTCTGAAATCCTGAAAGTGCGAGGCGGAGGGATTAGTTGGATTCACGCACATCCTCGAACCGATGTAGAGCCGAATCGTATCTGGAGAAAACTTCGTCCCTCGAGCCAACATGCCCGCGACGATCTCCGCGACCGTAAGCGTCTTCGAACTTCGCTTAGACGCAATGTCACGGGCCATGTTCAGAATCTCATCGCGACAGCTCATAGCACCCATCGTGACGCAAATCGAGCAGCAAAGACATGAGGAAGGCTGCAGATAAGGAGAGCGGTGCTCGCTCTTCAGATGAGCAGGCATGAATCCCAAACCCAACCAAGCCGCTCTGATCGTCGAGGCGTACTGGACCGAGCTTCCGATGCGGAACAAGTCCGGTGAAGTCATGGCCACCACGAAACTCGATACTTCGGATCTTCACCTTGCCCGTGCGCATACTTGGTCTCTTACAGCTTGCGGGTACGCACGCGCCAGAAAAAACGGCAAGGCAATTCTTCTCCATCGCCTGATCATGGGGGCGAGCGCCGGGCAGATCGTGGATCACATCAACCACGACACGCTCGACAACAGGCGCGAAAACCTGCGGGTAGCCTCAAAAAGCCAGAACGCAGCAAATCGTAGGTCGCATTCCCGGAGCCACGGCTTCATCGGCGTTGTCCTGCGCAAGGAGGTGGGGCTCTACGTCGGCCGAGTGACGGTGCGCTACAGGATGAAAAGCACCGCGCTCTTCAAGGAGGCCGAGACGGCCGCGAGGCACAGAGACGTCCTGGCAGTTGCGTTCCAGGGCGAGTTTGCCTGCCTCAACTTTCCAATTGAGGAGTATTTTCCATGGTGACACAACCAACCCCTGCTGCACTGATCGTCGAAGGGTATTGGTCTGAGCATCAGCACCAGGTGCGGGTGGTGGATTGGTGCAGGTACGACGCTCCCAACCACCTGCGCCTGCAGGCCTCGCAGATCTACGCGATCCCGAACGGCGGCCATCGCAAGCCTGCCGTCGCCGCCAAGCTCAAGGCCGAGGGCGTAGTGGCCGGTGTACCGGACCTGCACCTGCCGATTGCCGCCGGGCGCGAGCACGGGCTGTACATCGAGATGAAGCGCCCCGGCGAGCGGCCGACCGCCGAGCAGCTGGTCCGCATGACCCAGCTCAGAAAGAACGGCTACCGCGCGGTGGTGGCCGAGGGCTGGAGAGCGGCCGTGGCGATCCTCATCGACTACCTGGAGCAACCATGACCCGCCGACGCCTGCGCCAGTACTGCGCGCGACTTCCTCACCCACGACCCCACAGGAGACAGGCCCGATGAGCAGCAGAGACCGCCGGCAGACCAGAACACTCGTCAAGCAGCAGCAGACCCGCGAAGCCCAGAACAGAGTCCCTGGCCCAACTGAGCGCACCTACACCGACCAGTGGGCGCCCGCACCACGTGCCCTGACCGACCTGGAGTTCGTGGCCCTGCGCCTGCACGAAGCTGCAATCCGTAGGGACGGCAAAGAAGCCCTGAACATGGAAACCGCGCTCGCCAGCGTGGACGCGGCGCGCACCCTGCTTCGAGCGGCCCGCGATGCCTGAACGCTCTTGGGGTGAAGAGAAGCGGTTCTTGTTAACTCCTTCGTTTGTTCATGGTCTGCTCGACCTGGCGGAGCATGAATACCCCCGTGCTCCGAATCAACGCCTCGGACAAAGGCCATTGGAAAGGCCCCAGAAAGGTCAGGAGTTCTTCGCCGTGCCGAATCTCCAGCCAGCATTTCTCTGTCTCAAGCGGGGATGCCGACTCTCGCCCAGAAACCTCGTCACGCCAGCGAAGGCTGTAGCCTCGCGCCAGCATTTTTCGAGCCACCTGTCTGTCCTCCGGTGTCAGGGAAGCAAGCCACGCCTTCATGAACACGATTCTACTCCTCAGTCAAATCGAGGCCAGGTACCCCACTGAAGTCCGACGAGCTCCTCAAGTTGCATCATTCCGAAAGCGTCGAGAGGGTAGGAAACGGAAGAAGTGTAATCAAGAAGCCGACCAGCTCGCCAGATTTCGAACATGTATTCATCCCCTGGCACTGGGGAAGTAAGACCGAACCTGTCAAAGTCACTGCGCCAGAAAAATTCGTACCCGGACTGCTCGAGCCAATCGATCCGAGCTCGGAGACCAGGGCTCAAATCATTGCGCCATTTCATACAAATAGCGTAAGCACACATTTTCTACCCATGGTCCGCCACCTCTTAGAAGGCCACGGGGTTGATGAATAGCTGATCTTCATAGCAACTCCATCAGGACTTAAGGTCTGCCCACGACATGCCCTGATCTCATGGGGCAGCCGATCCCGCGTGTCCCTCTCCCTACGCCAGTGTTCACCCACAGGAGACCTCGTACCTGATGCCCACCTACCCCGACGAGTACCGCCTCCTCAACGCCTTGATGGAAAAGCCCCTGCACACCATGGACGCCCTGCGCGCAGCAGGTCTGACCTTCACTGGTCAGCGCGAGCCAACCGACCAACAGCGCAGCCTGATCCACCGCATGTGCAAGACCGAGCAGACCATCCGGATCGTCAAGTGGGCGGGTGGCGGATACGTGGTCAGCGGTATCGGTGAACTGCGGCTCAGCATGCTGGAACGTCAATACGGTCCGATCCGGGAGGAAGCGTGAACCCTACCGACCTCGCCTCGCTGCTCCACGAAGCCAGAAGCCGCACCGGGTACCGCAAACACTTCCTGCCACTCGTCGAGCGCACGATGACCGCAGAGCCCGACCTGATCAGCTCCGAGGCCGGCCTGATCACTGGCAGCCAGGACGTGACCGACGCTGCCACGCGCCTCGCCCGCGCCGTCGCGCCACACCACCTCCCTGAGGCGCAGGCCATCCTCGCTCAGCACGTTGAGGCCGCCGCCGTGACCACGGTGCAGGAACGGCAGGCGAAGAAGGCCGGGAACGCCCGCGAGGCCCGCCCCCTGACTCGACCTGCCAAACTCAACCCGGTCGATTGGCTCCGGATCAGCACCGAGGAGCGCAAGCTCATCAACCTGATCGCGGCGAGCATCATCCGGGGCAGCGTGGTCGACCTCGACGAGCCGCCCGACGAGTTACCCCCGGCCCGCCAGCCGAAGGGTGACTCGCTGGAACAGGCGATGCGCGTCTCTGGCCGCCGCTCGTACAGCTGGGCGAAGGTGGCCGCACTCGAGTTGCTGAACGGGAACGTCGATCTTGCCCTGGAGTACGCCAAGGCCATGCAGCACGAAGAGCTGAAGTACAGCGATGCCCGGCGCTTCCTGAGCACCGAACCGGTCCGCCTGCACACCGGCCGCTATCACCGGGGGGTGATCTTCAAGATCATGGTGCCGAGAAGCGTCACTGAAAAGGACCCTGAAGGCGTGCCCATTCAGCGGCAGGTATTTGACCCGTTTTACTTCACGCTGGCGATCGTCTGGGCGGCCGATGGCTTCTCGCTCAAGGTGGCGAACACCGTCGAGATTGAAGCCCGCAGCGGGATCGACGTGGGCGAGAGCGGCTGGTCGGACTTCCTGGGCTGGCTGCACCATCAGGACCGCCGTCTGACCGGCACTGGAAGCGGCCGCCCGGTTAAGGACCTGAAGCACCTGATCTACAGAGACCATCAGGGAGCACTCAAGACTCGTGAATCCATCCGTGACACCTATCCTGGGGCCATTCGCGCCCTCGAAGCGCTACGCCGCACTCTGACCCCTGTACCTCACGAGAGCTTAGGTACCTTGAGCGCTTTCGAGGAACGCGACCTGGAGTGGGAGGAAAACGATGAACGTGAACTTGGAGAGGAGCCCACTTGACGCCACGTCCATAATTCGGCATCATCGACTTAACGTCACAGACTCTACCCAAAGCACAGCGCCTCAGCGGGCGCTTTTCGTTGTCATATCCCTGTGACATAGCGTGCTCTAAGCTCTGGGAGAAGACCAACCCAAACCGGCCGTGTGTTGCCGGTGCAAGACCGCCTCCACCCCTTCCCGGCGCGGAGGCTTTTTCATGCGATGACACTGCCGAGCTGAGCGCAAAGACTACAGACTGACGCTCGCCCCACGGAGACTCAAAGAAGTTCTCGCTTGATGAGCAACTGAGCAGCTCTGATTGCCTCAATGCGATTGCTCGCTGAACATTCAGTCACTTGGCCCCCCTGCTCTCTCGGTGCAATTCGGGAAATATATCTAACGACCGTTTCCGAGCCATGCCGAGCATTGACCGTGAACTCCTCCTGGAAAAGGGTAATCGTTCGGCCCCGATACTGCTCGCTGTGCAATTCAGTGAGCTGTCGTTCTTTACTCATGCAGCACGATACGCCAAAGCTGTCCACCGGTAGAGAAAGTGTTGCCCGCTTCAGCGGGTTTTTTTGTACCCAGACACGCCGCACCCGTTGCGAATCCTTGTGTCCACCCGGGTAGACATCGCGAGAGTAGGCTAGGGCATGTCCATCACCTATGGTCAGGAGAAGTTCAGCACGGCAATCCACACGTTGGCGACCAATCCCGGGAGAATCAACGAACGTCTGGTGGCCGCATGGATCTACAGCCTCAACAACCTTGACCCAGATCGCGACTTGCCACCACAACTCCAAGCAGATTTCAAAGCACAAGCGAGTGAAATCAGGAGCGGCAAACCGACTGGCGTGGAGGGGACGATCAAAGCGTTCATAGACGCTCTTTCCGAGGATCAGGCTATGGAAAGAGCATCATGGATTCTCCAAACTGCATACCAACTGGAAGAGTATTAGTTCGCAATCCTGAGGAGAGGCCCGCTTCGGCGGGTTTTTTTGTGCCCGGACACGCCGCACTCAGTGCGAATCCTTGTGTCCACCTGGGTAGAAACCCGGCCTCTTCACCGCCCCGACCTACCCGAGCTGGGGAAGGGCGGATGGTCAGGCTTCGACATTCAGGTGGACGGATCTTCCCAAGCGGTGCCTCCCAGGGAATAGAGCACTGGCCCACTCTCCTGACATCGGCGGATCAGCGCTTCTACGGCTTCCTCGTGGCCATACATAGATACCGACTGGTGAGCAGCACCGTATGAAAAGCTCGGTTCGTAACCGAAACCGAAGCGTTCGGGATGTTCGAAGGAAGCGGTGTACAAGGGACTGTCACGCCCGAGCTGAATCTCAAAAGCGTGGGCGCGACCGGCGTCATCTGTGAAGACGACCTTCATACCCTCGCTTCGAACAAACGTCAAAAATGCCATGCCCGCAGCCTACAACCCAGGAGGTGAATCCATGCCCCAGAAGACCGAGACCGCCAAACCCAGAGCCGCCAAGCCGAAGGGAACTGCCCCGAAGTCTGCCGGGGGCAGGCCACCCAAGTACGACTGGTCAGCCATCCGGCGCGAGTACATCCGGGGCGACGAGACGTGCACTTTGGAGGCAATAAGTGCCAAAACCGGTGGGCCCTCCCTCGACACCCTGAAGAAGCGTTCAGCACGCGAGGATTGGGCTGATCTGCGCCGCCAGTTCGTACACCAGACCGGCACCAAGTTTCAGGAGATCGACGCCGACCTGAAAGCGGAGGTCCGCGGCCGTCACGCGAAGATCGGGAAGGCCGTGACGATGCTGGCTGTGCGAGGCATGGCGCACTTGAAGCCGGAGAACATGGATGCCATCGACGTGGCTCGCTTTCTGAAGATCGGCACTGAGATCGAGCGCAAGGCGCTGGGCATGGAAGAAGTCAACGTGCGCCTGGGCCGCATCAAATCACCGGACGACCTCGACAAGCTGAGCGAGGCCGAGCTGTGGCAGGTGGCGGGCGTGTTGCCCCCGGAGGACGACGAAGATGACCTTTAAGGCCCCAGAGTGGATGACCCGTGAAGTGGTGCTGCAGGCCATCGCCCGCAAGCGCCTGCGCCAGAATGGCAAACTGCAGGAGCGGAGCAAAGGCAGCGAGCAGGACCGCTGGAACAAGTACCGCCACGACCTGGTCGGGTACTGCGAACGGATTCTGGGCATGACCCCCTGGCGCGGCGTGAACGGGTACGCCGGGCAGCTCGACATCCTCGAGGACATTCAGGACAGCGTGAACCGCCAGCTGGCCGGGGACACCGAAGCCCCGTACATCTTCGTGGTGGAGGCCGCGCACTCGGTCGGCAAGACCTACGGCATCGAGGCCCCGGTGGCCACCTGGTTCTACCGCTGCTTCGCCCCGAGCGTGATCATCACCACCGCCCCTACTGACTTCCAGGTGACGCGCCTGCTCTGGAAAGACATCCGCACCCACGTGCAGGCCGCCCGCCAGCGCGGCCGGGACGTGATGCCCGGCCTGCTGCCGAAGAAGAACCTCGCCGAGCGTGGCGGCAACCACTTCGCCCTCGGCATGACCACCAGCGATGCGGGTGGCCAGGGCTCAGAGCGCGCGCAGGGGCAGCACAACGACTTCCAGCTGGTGATCTTCGACGAGGCCGAGGGCGTGCCGGACTTCATGTACGACGGCGTCTCGCGGCAATTCACCGGCAACCTGGTGCGCATCTGGCTGCTGCTCGCCAACCCGAAGACCGACAACAGCACCTTCCAGGGCATGAAGGAGCACCCCAGGGCCAAGGTCTACCGACTGAGTCACCTGGGCTTCCCGAACGTCTGGAACGGCACCAACGAAGTGCCGGGCGGCATGCACCGCAGCACCTTCAACGACTGGATCGAGGACCA
>Ga0160427_10000753_pt1 | contig 19661 bp, 21 predicted proteins | sample SolpanmetagenomL_FD_108194 | JGI IMG/M metagenome (GOLD analysis project Ga0160427, IMG submission 108194) | Solar panel surface microbial communities from Lawrence Berkeley National Laboratory, California, USA - L | ecosystem: Engineered > Built environment > Solar panel > Unclassified ...
ATTTGTCCGTGCTGGACACACTTTTCACCTACAAAAGAAGGTGGGGAGTGGAATGCACGTTTTCGGCGATGAAGACCCGTGGACTGGGACTCGAAGACACCCACATGACGGCTCCAGACCGACGTTCCCGGCTGTTTGGTGTGCTCTGTATCGTGCTGGTCTGGATGGTTCGGGTTGGGGAAGCAGCGCAGGAAGTGGACCCACCTACGCCCGATAACCGGGGGCGTAAGGCCAGAAGTACGGCGCGAACCGGGTGGACACTGCTCAGTCAGGCGGTGCGCTGGGGTTTGGACGTGTTCTGGACGTACCTGAACCTCTTGCAGGCAGCTTTCCCCTCTCTAGGAGAGGAAAAAACACGAAGTGTCAGCTGCTGAGGATCGCAGTGAAACAGGACGTTTGAACTCTGCGGAGGCGTATTCCCCCTTATCCTTATGGCACTGACGCGCCCAAGAGCGACCACACACTGGGCCGACAGGATCTTCAGGAAGTGCCGTTCCGCGGGCTGGTGCGGCTCCGTGAAGTCCAGCATGGTCATTCCAATGGGCCGACCATCCAGGAACATCGGCAGCGTGACGTTGGCGACGGGGAGGAGACCCCCGGTGCGGCTCCCGAGTTCCGGTTAGGCTGCTTTTAACGCACCTGCGTGCTCGAAGTACAGCGCTTCACGCATGCGCAGGATGTCGGCGATCAGCATATTGTCCTCGATCGGTCGTTCCTGCCGGAGGGTGGGCGGGCCGTCCTCGTAGCCCTGGCTACCGGCGATCTTCATCTGCTGGTCGGTGTGATCGACCAGCAGCACGATGCCGGCTGGGGCGAGGAGGATCTCGATCACTTCCCGCTGCGTGTTGCTCGCGGCGAGTGCTTCGGTGATTTCCTGGAGGTGGTCGGCCAGTGGTGTGAGAGGCCCGAGGTTGATACCAGACGGTGAAGTCCTGCCTGAGAATAAGGGTTGCGCCCAATGGACACCATCCTAAGACCTTCGAGGCCTTGCACAAACGGTTGTTTCTGCAAGGGTTTCAAGCTCCTGATACACACAGCGTCTTCGCCCTGCATAAACCTCTTGCGAAACCTAGATTAAAGGCAAGACCTTTGTGCAACAGGAGAGCACCATGCTCATCGGATATGTCCGCGTTAGCAAACAGCAAGAGCAGGACACAGCCACTCAGGTGCAAGCGCTCAAGAAAGCTGGGGCTGAGCGCATCTACCAGGAACACGCCTCCGGCGGTCGCTGGGACCGACCCGAATTGCGCAAGCTGCTTGAGCATCTACGACCGGGGGACATGCTGGTGGTCTGGAAGCTCGACCGGCTCAGCCGCAGCCTCAAAGACCTGCTGCACCTGCTTGAGGGGCTGAACGACCGGGGGGCCGGGTTCCTGTCGATCACCGAACACATCGACACCACCACACCAGCAGGCCGGATGATGCTGCAGATGGTCGGAGCCTTCGCCGAGTTCGAGTGCGAGATGATCCGCGAACGCACTCGGGCCGGGCAGGAAACTGCTCGGGCACAGGGCCGAATCGGGGGTCGCAGGCCGAAACTTACCGCACAGCAGCAGGCGGAACTGGTACGGGGCGTGCAGGAGGAACGATATAGCATGGCAGAGGCTGCCCGGTTATTTCAGATCCATCCAGCTACAGTGAGTCGCCTGATGGCCCAGCAGCGGGAAGGGTAAGTAGTGTCTATCAATGCGCCATTCTCCGCTGCCGAATCAAAAGGGACCAGAACGTCTTCCAGCACGAATCTCCTGAAGTGTCTCCATTAAAAACGTCGCCAGCGTGGCGGCTGAACCAACAGCCAGCCGGGCATGTTTGCCAGTGATCCCACTTGGACTGGGAGCTCCATGTCCCGTACCATAACTGTTACGCAACTCAGCAATTCCTTGCACAAGTTGCCCCAAGTTGCTCAATGTACGGACGATCGTTTCGTAGCCTTCTGCTGTGGGGGCAACGTCAGTCCGGTGTAGCTGCAGATATGCTTGTACCCGACGCATAAGCTGCAGCACGTCTCCCGCAGGGTTCTGCTCTCCCGCCTCAATCAAAATGTTTTTCAGCACGGCCTCAACCATTTCCTTCGCCGAGCCGATTGCCGCCTCAGGATCTGTATGGATGTCGTCAGTGATACGAGTAATGAAACGATCAATATCTATCTGAGTGTTAAAGCTGGTGGTCTGAGAAGTAGTGATGAGAAGATGGCCGGCACCGTACAGAATCGCATGCTTAGAAGGATCATTTTTACGTAACCATGGTTCAAAACGTTCGTCTTCAGTCAGAAGGTCGAGTATACCGGGTGTGTCCCGCCTAAGTTGGGTCAACACCTGAACAATTGCGAGTTCATAGTCAGGGTCACCGAATCGCAAACTTCTTAGCAGTCGATCGTGCCTCAGAATAACTGAGCCCAAGTCTTCACCGAGATCAGAGGCTAAGATTCCCCAATCTGTCTCTGAAAATTCCCCTTCAAAAAACTGTCTCAGACTGGCGGCCAATATGTCATCCCGAGTTGTTGGCATGCTGCATAGTTTATCGAGCCCTGAGCGTCACAAAAAAGAGTTCAGGCAGCCAAAAAAGAAGTGGCATCTACCAGGAGCACAATCCGTCTTCAACAGGCGGTCAAACCGCAGAGCTCAGAAAGGTTCCCTGTCATTTGCTATCAAGAACGAGCTGCTTTAGGGCATACTCAGGCTGTGCTGCGCGTTCTCAGTCTCTTTGCCTTGCTCTCCATCGGCCTAGCCGAAGCCCAGACTGTTCAGTCCAGCACCCCTATGCACAGGTACGAGTATGCCTACCTTATACAGACCAATCTCGACAACCTGATGTTCTCACACAGTACAGCGGATGGCCTCAACGAGGGCCTATGCCCATACCTGCACGCAGACCCTAGCAACCATTGCACGGTGCCAGTGGATCGACTCAATGCCCTGGGGCAGGCCGGGTGGATGGCACTGAACTTCGATCTGCGCAACCCAATCAACTACTTCATGCGCGAGGTCAAGTAGCTCAATTCATGCGTCCTACACGTGTGGGACGGCAAGGCTGTCTTACCATCCTGCGTGGCTCACGGGTCAGGATCGGCGATCAAGCATGTTCAACTTTTCCAACTCTGAATCTGGACCAAATAAAAAGCGACCCCGAGGTCGCCTTTATTTTTCCAAGATGGCCCGATATGTACCGGGCGTCAATCTTACCCAACTCTTGCACATCTACATAGCCCTGTGTAGGATAAGGTATGTCCGAGTTCCGCCTGACCATCCAGACCCTTGCCCTCCTCAGGGTGCTGGTCGACCTCCAGACCGGGCCGGTTTACGGCTACGATCTGATGCGTCAGGCCGACCTTAAGAGCGGCACGCTCTACCCGATCCTCGCCCGCCTCGAGCGCCTGGACCATCTCAGCAGCGAATGGGAAGCCATCGACCCCGTGCAGGCCGGCCGACCTGCACGCCGGGTTTACGCCCTGACGCCTGAAGGCCACGCCTTCGCGACGGAAGCGCTGCAGAAGGCCCAACGGGCCCTGCGCGGGGGGCTCGCCCATGCCTGACCCTGTGTTCGCCCTTCCGATCGAGCGCCTGATCCGCAAGGCTAGCCGGTGCCTGCCGCGCGCCTACCGTGCCGAGCACGAGGGGAACTTGCGGGCATAGAGACCTCGAAGAGCAGCAGAACTACACGCAGGACCTCTGGGCCAACATCGGCGACCTCTGCCGGGCCCTCGACCCGGAGATGGCGTACGTCAGCCAGCTGCTCAGGTGGACCCTCTCTGGTAGCGTCGCGTGTCTGCTGCTGTCCTTCCATGGGAACGCGCCGGCATTCCTGCAGCTGGTCGCGTTCACCCTCGCGGCCGGGATGATCGTGCTGATGTTCAGTCACCTCACTACGAAGTGCTGCTGGTGATGCGTGAAGTGCGGCGCGTCTGGTGGCGCCTCGTGCTGAACCTGGTTCTGACCGTCTTCTGCGCGTACGTCGCGTTGATTGGGCTGGTCGGCTGGAGCGTATTGCATCCCCAGGTGTTCCTGATGATGGTGTTGTCCCTACTCCTGGGCGTACGGACCGCGCGCCGTTTCCACCAACCGCGGCCGGTGCTGGTCCGGTAGGCGGAACAGAGTCATGCCCAGTCCGGTCGATCCGCTGCACGAACGTTCCCGGCACCAAGGCGTAGCTTTCGCCGCTGACTTGGCTGCCAGTAGGCAACACGCAGACTCGCTGAACAGGTATCTCCGTGATCCCTGTTGGTGTGGCACCATGTTTTGCTTGGTGCCAGCGCTCAGCCCAAGTCTTCCGCAGCGACGATGCGGTGGGTCCGGCGGTCTTTCTCTCAATGTCCCAGATCCGCGTATGACACTCTTTTCATGACCCTGTATATCGCTTAATTTGTAGGTATATTAATATACAAATTTTTATATATATCTGTATACAGATTTACTGAGCTACAGATTGACTGCTCAACTGACTGATCTGTATACTACCGGCTACATGAGCAGACTCCTGATTTCACTCGCCTCTCTCAAGGGCGGGGTGGGCAAAACCACCTCTGCTATCCACCTGGCGGGGCATCTGACTGATCGGCAGAATGGTGGTGTAGCTGTGGTGGACCGAGACCGCACCCGCAGCGCGACAAGCTGGAGCCGAGGCGGGCATCTGCCTTTCTTCGTCGGCACTCAAGACGCCGTGTTCAAGAGGGCTGATGAATTTATGACGCTCGTGATTGACTCGCGTGGTGGTCTGGAGAACGACGAACTGCAGGAGATGGCCGAAGCGTCGGATTTCCTGCTGCTCCCAACGAATGTCGAGTATATGAGCCTGGACGCAATGGCACAGACAGCTGAAGCGCTGGGAGAGATGGGTAGCCGCGCTTTCGCGGTGCTGTTCACGATGGGCCGTCCAGGAAAACGCTTGGACACCGCACGGAACGTGCTGGAAGAATTGGGATTACCTGTCATGACAGCGACCATCCGGCAGAGCGACGCCTTCAAAGACGCGAGTGAGCAGTCTCTGCTGGTCCGCGATGTGAAGAGCAACAAGCTGGCCCGCAGCTGCTGGCAGGACTACGAAGCCGTCTCGGCAGAAATCTTCTCGAGAATGGAGGGCCTGAAATGAGCCTCAAAGACCTCAAAAATGCGGCCACACTCCGTCAGCAGGAATCAGAGAAAGCACCTGTCGCAGTGCAGCCTGAAGCGGCAGCAGAAGCGGCCCTGGTAGCTGTGGCCAACGTCTCGGACGGTCGAACCAAGATGCTCGGTGCCCGTGTTCCACTCCTCGTTCACCGCGAATGGCAGGGCCACCTGTTCCGCGCACAGGAGATGCAGCCCGACCTGACGACACAAGGGGCAATGCCAGCCCTCATCCGACTCCTCAGAGATGAGACGGTATGGCAGAAATTCATTGCCGAGCTAGACAGAAGCCAATAAATTCGCTGGACCACACAGAACAAATAGAGACCTTGTCTGCCTAATCGGTTGCACTGGAGCACAAAAATTATGGAACTCAGCACACTTGAGAACTGGCTCTGGCGAGCCGCCTGCGCTATTCGTGGCCCATCAGACGCCCCAAAATACAAGGACTACATCCTGCCTCTGATCTTCCTGAAGCGTCTGGGGGACGTGTACGAAGACGAACTGATTCGCCTGACCGAACAGATGGGAGACCGTGAGATTGCCGAACTGATCGCCCAGGGCGATAAGGCAATGGTTCGATTTTACGTTCCGCCCGAGGCCCGCTGGGAGGAGGTCCGTAAGCAGAGTGCCCGTCTGGGTGAAGCGCTGACTGGCGCGATGCGCGCCTTGGAACGCGAGAACCCCACCAAGCTGAACGGCGTTCTGGTCACCGACTACAACGCCAGCAACGCCGGGGAGCGGGTCATGCCGGATAGCTACCTGGTCAATCTGATGAACGTCCTGAGCGAACATCGCCTTGGCCTGGATGATGTGCCGGCCGACCTGCTGGGCCACGCCTACGAGTATCTTCTGCGCAAGTTCTCGGAAGACAAGGGGCAGTCCAGCGGTGAGTTCTATACCCCACCCAGCGTCACTCGCCTAGTAGCGCGGCTGATGCGGGCCGATCCGGGCATGAGCGTCTACGATCCGACCTGTGGTTCTGTGGGTATCCCGATCGGTGCCCATCTTGACCTGGTCGAACGTTATGGCGCTTTCGAGGAGGGACGGAAGGTCCTGCCGAAGAATGTGCAGCGCCTGCGTTTGGCCGGACAGGAGTTTCTGTCGAATACCTACGCCCTGGGCCGCATGAATATCGTGCTGCACGATATGGAAGCTGATATTAGGCAGGGCGACACGATGGCCAAGCCAAAGCACCTGAACGCGGACGGCACTCTGATGACCTTCGACAGGATCGGGGCTAACCCGATGTGGAACCAGAACAACATTGCGGCCGGAGTGTACAAAAACGACGGCTATGAGCGGTTCAAGATCGCCACCGTTCAGCCGCCGCAGAGCACGGCCGACTGGGGCTGGGTACAGCACATGCACGCCATGCTGACCCCGACAGGTAAGGCGTTCATCGTGCTCGACACCGGGGCAGTGAGCCGGGGCAGTGGTAAGCAGGGCAATGACCGCGAGCGCGACATCCGCCGGGCGTTCATTGAGCAAGACCTCATTGAAGCAGTCATGCTACTGCCGGAGAACCTCTTCTACAACACCACCGCTGCGGGCATCATCCTGGTGATCGCTAAGCAGAAAGCCCACCCCGGCGAGATCATGGTGATCAACGCCAGCAAGCATGTCGCCAAGGGCCGCCCCAAAAACTTCGTTCCTGAAGAAATGAGTGACACACTGGCCGAGCTGTACCACACCTGGCAGGCACAGGAGGGCGTCAGCGTCATCATCACCAACCAGGACGCGGCGACCAACGACTACAACCTCTCGCCCAGCCGCTACGTTAGTCAGGGCGTACAGGACGACGTCTTGCCTCTCGAGGAAGCTGTGGTGCGCCTGCGCGAGGCCGAGGAAGAACGAGAGGAGGCCGACCGTGCCCTAAGCCGAGTACTCAAGTCCCTAGGCCTGGGACCGTTGCGTGCTTAGCCTACCCCTCACCGAGGGTGAAAGTCTGGAACTGAAACGTGACTGGTCGGGCCCACAGAACGCGCTGAAAGCACTAGCCGCCTTCGCCAACACCCGCGGCGGCGTGTTGGTGCTCGGCGTGGAAGACGACGGCGTGACCGTCGGGGGATTCGCTCCTGACGACAACATGGAGCGCCGGATTATCGGCGAAGTGGTGAGTCAACTCAACATCAGGCCTGAGCTTCAGCGCGTCCCTACGTCAGACGGCCCAACTGTCCTGACCTTGACGGTGCAGCCGTCCCCGACACTGGTGACTTACGGTGGCCGTTACTTCATGCGTGTGGGCGCGAGCAATCAGGACATGACGCCCGCCGACGTTGCTCGCCGTACCCTGCAGAACTCCGGGCGAAGCTGGGATGGCCTGCCTGGTTCTGATCACTTTCGGCCGGATGACACTGCCCCGGCCATTGATCCGGCAGCGTTTCAGAAATTTCTGCGGCTCTCTGCGGCTCGCCTACCGCAAGCTCGGTTCAGCGATCCGCAGCGCCGCACCCTAGAGAATCTCGATCTGGTGGCCGATGGACAACCCAGCCGCGCCGCCCTGCTGCTGTTCGGTAGGCGACCACAAGACACTTCCACCGGAATCGGCGTGCAGATCGCTCAGTTCAAGGAAGGCCGGTTGCTTCAGGACAAGACGATTAACGGACCCCTGGTGGAGCAGCTCAGCGATGTACTCGACACCCTGCGGCTCTACCTGGGCGTAGGGTACGACATTGAGGACCAAGCCACGCCGGAACCAGAGCGCGGTCTCAGCGTGCTGGAACGCCTTCAACGCATTGACCGATGGCCCTATCCGCTGGCAGCTCTGCGTGAAGCGGTGCTCAATGCCCTCATTCACCGCGACTACACCAGCGGAGACCGCGTTCAGATCCGGGTGGACACCAATCAGCTTAGTTTCTGGAATCCCGGTGGCCTGGTGGCGGGCATCAGCCTGGAGTCTCTAACGCAGCCCGGCCACCCCTCACGCAAGCGCAACCCACACATCGCCGAGGCCTTCTACCACATGGGTTTGGTCGAGCGCTGGGGGACCGGTACCACCCGAATGATTGAGGCCATGCAGCAGGCTCAGCTTCCCGCGCCAACTTTCGGAGAGGACGGCAGCGGCTTCAGGTTGGTATTCAGAAGTGACCTGTTCCCGCCCGAGCGTCTGGCTGGGCTAAATGACAGGCAGCAACTGGCCGTCACATATCTGCGCAATCACCCAACCATTACTAACGCGCAGTATCGAAAGATCACTGGCGCCCCACCCAGAACCGCCACGTTGGATCTCCAGAAGCTGGTATCGCTGGGCTTCTTGGTGCTTGAGGGTAAGGGTCGGGCGGCCTCTTACCGACTTAACCAGCCAGGGAATGCGCAATGAACGCGCAACGAATACGCAATATGACCAAGCTGAGTACAGTTAAACTTCGTACTAGACACAGTCGAGCTAAACTAAGGAACGCGCAATGAATACGCAAGTAATGACCGAACCCATCGCCATTTCTGCTGTGGATCTTCCATGGCCTCTCGTACCTTTAGGACGGGTCATCCAGCAGCGCAAAGAATTTTTTACCATCAATGATGACCAGCTTTACAAGCGTCCTCGTGTGCAGGTAAGGGTTCAGGGACTTGTACTACGTGATGAGGTCTTGGGCTCTACCATCCGTACCAAGCGCCAGCAGCGTTGCAAAACCAGTGATTTTCTGGTGGCTGAGATTGATGCAAAGATGGGCGGCTTCGGTGTTGTACCACCTGAGTTGGAAGGCGCCATTGTAAGTAGTCACTACTACCTCTTTGAACTTGATAGGAGTCAGCTCGACCCAGAATTTCTGCACTACGCCGTACAGATGCCTGACTTCCTGGACCAGATTGAAGCGCGGGGTTCAACGAATTACGCTTCCATTCGGGCAGCCCAGGTCTTGACCTATCAGATTCCACTTCCCCCACTCGCAGAGCAGCAGGCCATTGCGATGGCACTGCGGACGGCTAAAACAGCACGTGACGCTTCGGCAAACGTTCTGGAACAGACCCGTGAGCTGAAACGCAGCCTGATGCGCCACTTATTTACCTATGGCCCAGTGAGCGTGCAGGACGCAGCAAAGGTGGAGGTGCAGGAGACAGAGATTGGAATGATCCCAGCGAACTGGAAAATGACTAGTCTTGCTGATTTCGCTCGAATAGGTAATGGATCAACCCCCAAAAGAGACAATCTTTCCTATTGGCATCAGGGAACTTTTCCATGGCTCAATAGTGGGAAGGTCAATGAGGGGCGAATCACAAAAGCGGAGCAGTTCGTTACTGCCTTGGCGCTAAAAGAATGTCACTTACCAAATGTGCCTGAGAAAAGCGTGCTTGTAGCTATAACAGGGCAAGGCAAAACCTTGGGTACTGCAGCCATAACTGAAATACCAGTGACAATTAATCAGCATATAGCATATATTTCATTTTTTGACCCCCCTAAATTTGCAGAATACGCTTATTATTATTTAACTACACAATACGAAAACATGCGCAAATTGGGAAGTTCAGGAGGAAGCACGAAGGCCGCCCTAACCTGTAGATATATAAAACACTACCCATTTCCAACAAGTGAAGAGAGTGTTATGAATAGCATAGTTTCTAAACTTAGAGTCGTTGATCAGCAAGTAAATTATGCTGTGTCTTACAGAGATGCAAGTGAGTCTCTTCTCCAGTCTATGCTTCATGACCTCCTGACCGGGAATATCCGCATTCCCATGTCGCTAGAGGTATACGCATGACCTTTGCCACCGAGAATGCCACCGTCCAGAGCCCATTTATTAAGTACGCGGTCGAAGCGGGCTGGACTTACCTGCCCCCTGCCGAGGCTGAGCGGCTGCGGATCGGAACCGATGGATTGATGCTGCGCGAAGTATTTCTAGAGCGGGTTCAGGCACTCAACGCGGGTCTAGTCGATAGCTCTATCGCTGAGGAGTTGGCGCGGCGGCTGATGCAGGTGCGGCCTTCGCTTGAAGGCAATATGAAAGTCTGGGAACTGCTGGCGGGCATGGACTCGGTGTACGACCCGGTCGAGAAGCGCCAGCGCAATGTGCGCCTTATGGGCGTCGGCCAGGATCTGAACCTGAACAGGCTGCATGTCACTCAAGAGATGCGCTTCACGGGCGGCAGCAAGAACATCCGCCAAGACATCGTCTTCTACATCAACGGCATTCCGGTGCTAGACGTGGAGGCCAAGGCCCCGCATGTCACCGACGCGATGACCAAGGCCCGGGAGCAGGTCAGGCGTTACCACGAGGAAGCGCCGAACCTGATGGCTCTGGAGCAGATGTTCGCAGTCACGCACCTGGTGCAGTTTCACTACGGTCCGACCTGGAACCATAGTCGCAAGGCACTGCTCAACTGGCGCGACGAGCAGGCCGGTGACTTCGAAACGCTGGTCAAGCACTTCATCTCGCCCGAGCGCCTGACCCGCATCCTGGGTGACTACGTGCTGTTTTCACGCCGGGACGGCGAGCTTGGCAAGCTGGTACTTCGCCCCCACCAGATGCGGGCCGTCGAGCGCATCCTGCACCGCGCCAAGGACGACGCACATCAGCGGGGCCTGATCTGGCACACCCAGGGCAGCGGCAAAACCTACACTATGATCGTGGCTGCGCGGCTGATGCTCAGCCAACCGGTCTTCGGCGGCGCCACCGTACTAATGATCGTGGACCGCAACGAGTTGGAGCAGCAGCTCTTTCAGAACATCGAAGGACTGGGGCTCGGAGTCAGCGTACAGGTGGCCAACACCAAGCGCGAATTACAGCACCTGCTCCGCACCGACTACCGGGGCCTGATCGTCACCACCATCCACAAGTTCGAGCGCATGCCGCAGGAGATCAATACCCGCGACAACATCTTCGTGCTGGTCGACGAGGCACACCGCACCACGGGCGGCGACCTGGGCAGCTACCTGATGGGGGCCATTCCCAACGCCACCCTGATCGGCTTCACCGGCACCCCTGTCGCTAAGAGAGCCAGTGGACGCAGCACCTTCGATATCTTCGGCGGCGACGATGAGGCGGGCTACCTCGACAAGTACAGCATCGCTGAATCTCTTAAAGACGAGACCACGGTACCGCTGCGCTACACCCTGGCTCCCAACGACCTGCGGGTGGACCGCGAGGTGCTCGAGCGCGAATTTCTGGAGGCCGCCGAAGCCGAAGGGTTGTCCGACATCGAGGACCTCAACCGGGTGCTGGAGAAGGCCACCACTCTACGCAACATGCTCAAGAAACCCGAGCGCCTGGACCGGATCGCGCAGTTCGTTGCTCGGCACTTCAAGGAAAATGTCGAGCCACAAGGGTTCAAGGCCTTCCTGGTGGGCGTGGACCGTGAGGCCTGCGCGCTTTACAAGCAGGCGCTGGACAAGTATCTGCCACCAGAGTACAGCCGCGTGGTGATCAGTGGTGGTAACAGCGATTCGGCCCTTCTCAAGTCGTTTCATCTCGACGAGTCCACTGAGAAAGCCGTGCGCGACGACTTCAAGAAGAGCGACCGCCTACCCAAAATCCTAATCGTCACTGAGAAACTGCTGACCGGCTTCGACGCGCCCAATCTGTTCGCCATGTACCTCGATAAGCCGATGCGGGACCACGTGCTGCTTCAGACCATCGCCCGCGTCAACCGTCCACAGGAAGGCAAACGTGCCGGATTGATCATCGACTTCGTGGGCATCTTCGAGAAACTCGAAAAGGCGCTGGCCTTCGATTCCCAGGATGTGGTGGCGGTCGTTCAGGAACTCGGCGTGCTGTTCGACTACTTCGCCGAGCAGATGGGAATTGGGAGCACTCAATTCCTGTCTCTGATCAATCCCCAGCTCAGTCCGGACAAGCAACTTGAAGCGGTGTTGGAAGCCTTCCGCGACGACGAGCCGCGCCGCGCCTTCTACATGTACTTCAAGAACCTCTCGGACGCCTATGAGGTGCTGTCCCCGGACGCCAAGCTGGTGCCGTTCCTGGACGATTACGAGCGGCTGGCCCGGATGGTCCGCTCGCTCAAGGAAGCCTACGAACCGAGCGTGTCACTTGACGAAGACTTCGTACGCAAGACCGAGCTGCTGGTCCAACAGCACACCAGCGGTGGCACGGTCCTCGCCGACTTGAAGACCTATGACCTCGGTCCAGAGGCGCTGCGCCGCATTGCCGAAGGAAAAGGCGCCCCAACCGTCGAGGTGTTTAACCTGTTGAAGACCCTGGCCGGAGTTGTGGGAACTGAAGGAGGCGATCGCCCTTACCTGCGTTCCATTGGTGAGCGCGCAGAGGCCATCGCAACGCAGTTCCAGTCTCGGCAGATTGAGTCTCAGGAGGCGGTACAAGACCTGATCCGCCTGGCCCAGGAAGTGATTGACGCGCGCAGCGCGCAAGACGCCACTGGCATGGACCCCTTCACTTTCACGGTGTACTGGCTTGCCCAGCGCGAGGACATGCCCGATCCTGCCGGGTTGTCGAAAGCGGTCAGCGACGTATTCACCACCCATCCACACTGGGCGTCGGATATCCGGCAGGAATCAGCCGTGCGCGGCGTGCTGTACGCCACCCTAGCGAGAGCGGGGGTCAAGGGAACGAAGTTAATGAACTTCGTAGACCGACTGCTGAAAACTCTCAAAGGGCTCTCGTGAACACCAGCCTGGAAGCAGTGGTCGGTTCGGCACTGCTCAAGTCGGAAGTGGCCGTCTGGGCCGGCCGGATGGGGGTGAAATACCGCGAAATCCATGTTCGGCCGATGCGGACGAAATGGGCCAGCTGTAGCGTGCGCGGGCGACTGACGTTCAACACCGAGTTGTTCACCCAGACGGCCTCTTTCCGCCGGGAAGTGATCCTGCACGAGTTGCTTCATCTCAAGCTGGGCGGTCCCCAGCACGACAAGCGATTCAAAGCGATGCTGCGCGCTTACATGGCGCTCGCCGCTTAATATCATTATTACAGCGTGAAACTCTCCCTCTCTAATAATCAAAAGTGGCGAGGAGCCGTCTAAAGCTTGATCCAGTGTTGCTTTTCTCACCCAGCCCATTGAATAGGGCGTTCTAGAGCGCATTGAGCCTCATACGGAACAGATTCTTGGCAGGATACCTATGCTTCAAAACCTTCAGTGGCGCTTTTTTACGAAGAAAGCGAAACTTAAGCAGCACCAGACAAATGACAGAATCAAGGCCCAAAAGAGTAAGCTGAGTCGCGTATCCTGCTTTAACTGTATAGTCTCCAAATCAAAAATTGGCCCTTATTACAAAATAATATATGGGCGGTTAGCTAATTCCCAGTCTTTAATCTCATTAAAAACGTTGGTCTTCATAAAATCTATAGGCGAATAAGCAATTCGAGCCGACGATACCAATGTGTTAGGATTAATTACTTTACTCCCCCATAACCGTTCAATTCCTCTGGAATATATTTCCATAATATCATGACCTTGAGACATTTCTCTTACATCCCATTCTAAATCGGCATCTAAATTTGCCTCTTGCATGACACGATCAAAATCAATCGTTCTTCTAGAATTTCGCATGATTTCATCTTCTAGCATGTCATAGTCAATGTTAATACTGTCCGCTTTATCCATCGTGGAGCCTATGTCCATACCTTCAAATTTCATCCGAAAGGGATTTGAACTGTATTTCATCTCGCATTTAGCGGAGGCGAGCCGATATAAGCCGATTTTAGATGCTTCGAAAAGTACAGCCTCAAGAATCTTCTCTTCTTTTCCTAGAGTGAGGCTCTCGTCACAGAATTCAATGTTGAGTTTTTTAATAACATTGCTTGTTAAAAGCATTCGTTCTAAGTCTCCGTCTAAAACGTAAATTAAGTTGTTTACCTCTTGTTTTTTTGCAAGTATAATATCAAAGTCAAGATCGACTATACCCAAATATCCAGATGTTTTTACATCTCCATTCAATATTTTTATACACTCTATAACAATATCTTTTCCTTCACGTCCATAAAGTGCACATTTACTATTGTCTATGTGGTGCGTATAGAATTTATGATCTGATCTTCCTTCTACCAATAAAATTGCTCGCGCTTCCCCATTTCGTCGGGCCATTCGAATCTCGTTAGCCAAACCAGCAGCAGTCAGCAAACTACGCATTCTCTAAATGTTCCCCGATATCATATGTTAAATCCCAACTATTATTAATTATTTGTGGGGAGTGCGTCATTATTAAAACGTCCATCGGTTGAAGATTAGTAATCTGCGATATATCATCTAAATACCTTTGCTGCCACACAACATGAAGAGAAATTTCTGGCTCGTCTATCATTATAAGAGATTTTGGTTGAGTCTTAAACAATAACTCATAAAGCATGACTATTTCATGCTGTTCTCCTGAGGATAATTTTGAATATGCCAATTCATTTCCGTTTTTCGAAAAAAATATAAATCCCTTTCGAACGTCAAACACCAGTGTCTTTCTGCTGAATTTCGAATTCACTATATTTGATAAAATCGTCATCTTTAGAATTATCTCATCAAATAAACCAAGTTTCTCACTCACATCTTTTATGTACAATGACAAAACATTTTCAGATCCATCAATCTTACTAGACTCTGAAAATGCGATAGCCCCGCCTTCTTTAGGTAGAATACCCACGTTCATAATAGAATTACGCTTTAGCTGAAGGTTATTTAAATCTCTGACTATATCCTCTCCGGAAAGCACTTTATATCCAGACTGATTGACTAGCCTAGTCGGAAAAGTGCTATCAAGTGATTGGGAAAGTTCTGCATATTTAGATAATGTTTCGCTTATAATTTGTGTTAAATCTTCTGCGAAAGAAGCTACAGCGTTACGAGTTTCCGCAGAAGATTCTGTATAACGCGATCCACGATTTCTTTCAATATTAAACAACCTTTGAGTTTCAATAAGCTTAATATCTGTGCTTTTTATGACTCTTTTAAACCAATCAGGTGTTTTTACTGCTCGAGAAAGTATTTTCGGTGGTAAATAATTTCCATAAGCTTCAATAAGCTCATCAAAGCTAAAACTTTGGTCGATTCTACGATCATGCCAAGTGTCAGGTCCTGTCTGTATAACAGCCGGTATATATCTTTCTATATATGCGTTGATATCTCGTCCACCAGATTTAGTAAAAAAGCCTACATCTATTTCGAAATGATCGTTACCTTGCTTTCCATCTCTATGGTAAGTGAAATGAATCTTATCTTTTTCATCTTTATTTAATCTGTTAACTGATATAGCATCTCCGTTAATAAAATCAACCGTCAATTCTTCAAATGGTACCCTTGTAATGTATAATAAATTGCCCGCAAATAATGCGTCGAGTAATCTAAGAAGAGTAGTTTTGCCAATTCCGTTAGGTCCGTAAGCAATAGTTATTCGCTCGTCCGTATTTAAGTTAATCGAATAAGTTAAGTCGCCGAATAATTTTCTAATTGAAATTTTTCCAACACGACTTGAACCTTCATCTATTTTATTCGTCTCTATCATATTTTCTCCTCGTATTCATAATTCAATCTAAATTATTACTGCTGGAATATAAATATTCTTCCTACGGTCTATTCTGCCTCTCCAGGGGCTAAAACTAAGTACTGAGCATTAAAAGCCAGCTCCTGTGCAGTGTTTTCTGAGATAAAAGACACTAGGAAATGGCTCCTACAGGATACCCTGCACGCTCATCTCGAAGTCGAAGTCGTATTTTCACTCGACCCTCGCCGCTTCATGACCTTGGCTTCGATGATTTTGGTCCTCATTGAATAGCTTACTATCTGCCTAGCGTAACTCGTCACCTATGCCTGCCTCCCCAGTCCCGAGGATCTCACAAGGAGTCAAAAGTGGTCAGGAGCTGCTTGAAGCTTGTTTCAGTGGAGCTTTTCTTCTGGATGAAGCGTCCTGAAGCGCATCCGGTCCCATGTGGAACAGGCCTTCGGCAGGATAGCCATGCTTCAGTTTTTCGGTGGCGCTTTCCTCTCGATGAAAGCGCCACTCAAGCAGCACCACACAAAGGCGAGCACTACGACCCCGAACAGCACGCTCAACCGCGCCCCCTGGGTCAACCCAGTCGCTTCCATCCCGAAGCCCTGACCCTTCACCACTTGATATGTTTTCTATGTTCCAGCGCCAAGAGTACCGAGGGATGGCCCTGTTCCCGACGCCGTGATAGGCAAGTTAGAGTGTTGTTCCAACGTGGTTCTTGTAGGCAAGAACCCGCATATGCATCCCATATGTGTCTATTGCCCGGTGCCAGCTCATTGGGCTTCACCTTTTTGAAGCAAACCCACACGGGTACACTATCAACACGGCTGGCGGCGAGCAGCTGGATTGTCGGCTGCACGCCCAGACACTTGAGAGCCTGAAACTGGTCTTCACCGATGAACTCCCTGTCTGCGAGCAGCAAAACCTTTTTCCCAGTGAGCAGCGGTATGGCGGTTTCGACCAATTGAACGCGGCTCTGCATATCACTGCTCCCACCGTATGGAAGCACCGTCCAGCCCGGGGAAAGCTAAAAGAGTGCCACAGAATGCTAACAACCAAGAGCTTAAATGGTTGTTTTCCCCAAGCTCAGTTGGTACAGTCCATCACCTGCAAGACTTCCGACTCCTGCCGGAAGTGCTGGATGATGGAGTAGGCCGTCTGCGTCTGCCGAGCGGTCCAGTCGAATCAGACAAAGCGCTTTAACCGTCGATACACCATCTCCTCGGTACCAGGAAGACGAATACGGGTGACCAGTGTCGCTAGGTAGATCGTGTGCTGTGCTATGAGGCCTAAGATCAGCCAGCGAAGACGGTCAGGCAGCGAGGAGAGAGGGGCGAGCGAAAAAACTGCTTCGAGGCGAGCATAGAGAATATCCCCTCTAAGAACACTTAGGTGGGAGAAACAGTGAGCGGCGTACTTTCTCTGGCTGTCAATTTTTATAAACTGTCAATATGACCGAGACAGCCTATCAGCTGGAAGTGAAGCCGGACGGACGGGTGCAGCTTCCACTCGAGCTGCGCAATCAATTGCAGCTCAAGAGTGGCAGCCGCCTGATTGTCCGGGTCCGGGATGCCGGGCACGCCGAGCTGGTTACCACGAGCGCTTTAGCCGCCGAGCTCCGCGGCTACTTCGGTCAGGATGGCCCCCCGATGGTCGATGAGCTGCTCGACGACCGCCGTCAAGAAGTTCAGCACGAGCAGCCTTGAAGGTGCTCGACGCCAGTGCCCTGCTCGCCTTCCTTGGCAACGAGCCGGGCGCCGACCAGGTTCAGGCGGCGCTGGCCGAGGGTGCCACCGTCATGCACACCGTCAACTGGGCCGAAGTGCTGACCAAGCGGGCGGAGCGCGGAGACGATCCGGTTCAACTCGAGCTGGCCCTGACGCAGTCCGGTCTGGTCCACCAGCTGCTCGCCATCGATCCCGGGCAGCCCGTGGACGCGGTTCAGGTCGCTGCCCTTCGTCTGGACACCCGCGCCGCTGGCCTGTCGCTCGGCGATCGGTACTGCCTGGCCCTCGGGATCCGGCTGGGCGCCCCGGTGCTGACCGCGGACCGCGCCTGGAGCCGCCTGACCCTCGGTGTTCAGATCGACCTGATCCGGTGACCACACGATGACTCTTGTTCCCTACCGAGGCGACCTGCTGACCCTTACCCACGAGTGGACCAACCTGCACGACGACGAACTGAGAAGGCGCGCCGTTCGGGCTGCCGGGGACAAAGACTTGGCCGAGCTGGTCTCGCTGACCACTGCCTACCTCGCCCACCAGGGTGGGAGCGGCGTCTTGACCAGCCACCGCACCGTTGAGGCCTATGCGCTAGGGGTCCGCCAGTTTACCGAACACGCCACGCAGCAAGCCATCAGCCTGCTGCGCCCCGGACGACATGACGCGCAGAACTACGTCAATGCCATGCTGGCCGCTGGCCGCGCCCCGGCTGGAGTCGGGCTGAAGGTTGCGGCGGCCGGATGTCTGTACCGCGCGCTGCGCTGGGCGGGGGCGACCGAAGCCGACCCCTTCCGGGACGTGCGCATTCCCAAGGACCTGACGCCGGGCATCGTCAAGCGCCCACCGTACAGCGAAGACGAGATCGCCGACGTGCTGGCCGAAGCTGACATTCAGGCCAAATTCCTGATCTTCCTGACCGCCCATGCCGGACTGCGCATCAGTGAGGCCCTCGCCCTGGAGTGGAGTGACCTGGACGACGCCACCCGTCGCCTGCACGTGCGAGAAGGCAAAGGGCGCAAGGGCCGGATGGTGGCAATGAGTGGCAGCCTGGCCCGCGCCGTCAGACAGTACCGCGCGCTGTACGCTCCGGGGGGTGCAGAACATACCGACGGCAAACGCACCACCGAGGTCAACCACGTCTTCCGCTACGCCGATCAGACCACGGCCCGGTATCACCTGAAGAAGGCCTTCGCGAAAGCGGGGGTGACGTTCCGTGGCTTTCATCCGGGGCGGAAATATGCGGGAACGAGGTTGCTCCAGCAGATCAAGGACTTCGGCCGAGTGGCGGCCCACCTGGGACACGCCAGTGTCGACACCACCCGGAAAGGGTATGCACAGCTCGCCTCGGACGATCTTAAAGATGACCTGGCTGGCTGGTGAACGAAAGAGAGTTGGTGTTGCCTACTTTCGACCCCTAGAGATGGCTTCTACTTACTACTTAGGAAGTCAAATATTAAAATTCTCTGGAGAGTATGTTAGGCCTAATTGCATGGCAAATGAACTGTAATCCTCTTTTGTGTTGCTTTCGTGCCAAATATAGTTGAGATTTGGCATTTTTCTACTTTCACCTAAATACTTCCATTTATAAAATGGACTAATGTCTAAAGTATTCAACTGGTTCAAATACATGCGCTTATATATTTTGGTAGCTATATAATTTATAAGGGCTTCTACATAAATTATATCCCCAGAATCAAAAAAAGCCTCTAATAACTTGTTTCCACGCATTGTCCTCCAATCATCAATTTTCATCGCCATTGCCTCAGATCTAAACGGAAGTTTAAAATCTAAGCACTGTGCCGAACATGTAGAGAATTTTGAATCTATAAAGCTTTTTTGAATTTCCTCTATAATATCTGTTTTTGGTATAAATCTTCTGGAGATTTTAATAACCACATCAAGATTTTTTTCTACGCCCCAATTATATCCAGCAATGATTCCCGCGATATCACCACGAACATGACCGAGACGTTCTTGTGTTGAAATCAGTTCAACGCCATATAAATCGCAGATTCTTTTTAATTCCCTGTTTCCGCTACAATCATCATGTACTATAATTTGAACATCCTTTTTCAATCTTCTTACACTTTCTAGTGTCAAGTGAACATAAGCTGGACCACTATAGGTGGTAATAATTAATCCTATTCTAGACATTCTCTAAATCACTCAATCTCCTCACAAAAATATACAAAGATATAGATAGCAACATTCCGATCGTAGCCAGAAATGCCATCGTGACTCTTGGACTAATCGTACTATAAATAATACCGTCCATAATTCTCGGTTGTCCCGAAAGTTTTTTAAAGCCTTCTCCGAAAAAGTTTATTAATAGAGGAGTAGAAATATTGGCTAAAGGAATAGATATCTGTGCAAGTAATATTCTTGCCGAAAATACCCTACCTTGCACAACAGTTTCAACCTTTTTTTGCCAGATTGCTTGGTTGTAATTGTTTA
>Ga0160427_10000754_pt1 | contig 19652 bp, 32 predicted proteins | sample SolpanmetagenomL_FD_108194 | JGI IMG/M metagenome (GOLD analysis project Ga0160427, IMG submission 108194) | Solar panel surface microbial communities from Lawrence Berkeley National Laboratory, California, USA - L | ecosystem: Engineered > Built environment > Solar panel > Unclassified ...
AACCCAGGTAATCAGGCATGTCGTCCTTGACTCTGCCCATGAAGTCGGCTATCCATTTCTGGCCGTTGCCGTCGTTTGAGCAGCTAGGACTACAGAGCTTCTTACCCTTTTGCTTTCGCAATGGCACCAGCATTTTGTGCCATGTGTCCGCAGCTTCTTGCGCGCTTGTGTTGGCGCGCTCGGGCTCGTTGTAGAAGATGATGATAGGGGAGGTGGTGTTGGCGATCATGGCCCATTCGTTACCGGTGAGGCGGTTTTTGTCGTGGAGGAGAGCTCTGAACGCGATGCGGTTGTGGTTCTCTGGAGGATCCTTTGTAACGATATGTTTGGTTAGTGAACATCATTACTGGTTTCACGGAAGGGGGTAGTGGAATAGAGGAGGAGAATAAGCAAACGAAAGAGGTAAATTACCCAGGCGTTCCAATTGCATAAGGACACGGTAGGATGGGAGGCATCATAAGGCACTTTGGCGAGGTTCTGAGGGGTTGAGCCTGCTCCAGTCGAGTTCGTCCAGTCCCACAGGAGCATGCGCTTGCGGATAGTCATCGTGTTTTATGATATTGAATGTGAGAGGAAGGAAGTTGGTGATTGATAAGGCACGGGAGTGGGATTGTGGATGGAGTATATTATGAATGAAACATGCTGTGGTGGAGGGAAAGTGATTGATATATCATGATGGAGAAGCTGAAACGCAAAGGCTTCTGACCACAACACTGCGCCTTGCAATGAATGAGACCAGATGTTAGGCCTCGCCCCATAAGCACTAGAGTAGACATGAAACTCATCGGCACGGTTTTTGGGGTGGCTTTGCAGAAGAGATGCAGCAGTGTACAGGATGCGGGAAGGTAGTGTGTATCCTATGAAGGAGGAGGTGTCGTCTAGACCTGCTTACAAATCCTTGTCGGCAGCAGCCCCAAGCACACCTCGACCTATCAACCGGTCCACGACCTCATTGCATTTGTGGCATTAGCAGCCGTGCTTATTTTTGGCGTTTATTATACCAGCCTAGTGTCGCGAGTACCAAAAGAAGCGAGCTGAGGCTGGGCCTGTTTCACGCTTACTTCTGATAAGCCTCGTGCTCCGCCCCCACACGCCTATTCTTGTCTGACCACCTGCAGCAAACTATCGCGCAATCGTGCCGTTCTTATGGCTTGCATAGCTCTCAGATGACTTGCATGAGGCTGTGAAACTGGTGTCAGACCCTTGACCCGCGCATGTACCTTGACCAAAAAAGACACGCTTTGCATGCTGACTACCAATAGACGCTCACTAGTAAAATGAGTCTAGTGCTTTGAGTGTCGGTAATTAGTTTGTCAGCCTCTAGGAGGTTCTTATTGAGTCACGGCATGGGGGCTGAAGCGATTTTGAAACGTATCGTCTTGAGCTGCGCTGCCTCTTCACGGCTGAACAAGGCTGACATAAGAGTGTCACAATTGTATAAAGAGCCGGTAGCTGCCAGCACATAAATGGTCCACAATCTCCTCATACAGAAACATCCCACAAAAACACACCCACTTACACATATCTACTCACATATATACTCACATATCCACACTAACCCCTTGCATCAATCACATTCATCTAGAAGATGGCACACACAACCACCATTCACAACAAGTCCAATCACGAGCAGGAGTTTGAGATCCATGGCTACAATGGCAACCGCAACCAAAAGGTGTCGGCGAACGGTGATTTCAAGTTCCAAACACCGGATGGTACAAGTGGTGCCGTCATTACCCTCCATGAAGGCCACGAAGGAGAACAAGTCGAGATCACCAAACATGGTTATATGGGTATGTCATGTCACGCCTCCAGATATACCAAGGTACATCGAAGTTAATTCATAATCACAGGCAACGACACCATCGACACCAGCGTGATCGTCGGAGCAGGAGGTAACATCACTGTCCAACAAGTCAACGACCCCTCCACACGCAAAGGGGCTCCTCATTTCATGCAAGATGCCAATGCTACTTGGGCGAAGACGTCTCAAGCCGACAAGGACAAGATTAAACGCTTCATCACCTTTGACCATGAAGGCCATATCATCCGCATTGGGCCGCCCAAGGAGAACCAGGATCTCGAGAAATGGGTCCGTCGCTTTGCTGAAGGCAAGACATATATCGGCGTTGGAGCGTGGGCGGGCAGCAAGGGTGATCCAGGTGACAATGCGCAGAGCTCGGCTGCTCATGGATCCAAGGATTTATTGTGAGTGGAAGGAGTTGCTTGAGCAAGATTTAGAGAGAAGAACTGACTTTTGTCTGCAGGATCACGTATTCGGATGGTGATGCGACTCCCGGAAACGCTGTAAACCACGCTGTTAGCCATATGGCTATGGTCCAGCCCCATGAGCTCAATGCCGCGCCTCCTGCCAAAGGTCCCGGCATCTTTCTTATGAACAAGTCCAACAAACCTACAGAGTATTTCTTCTACGACAACTATTGGGTGAGTCATAACGAAAAGGTCAGTTGGAAAGGGAAAGGGAAGAAGCTAACATTTGTGAAAACAGAATGGCAACGGAACCGCAGGCGCAAACTTCGACCACCCACTCAAATCAGTACACATCAACCCCGGCCAAACACAATTCGTCTCCCTGCCCGCCACCTTCAAAGGGCGCGTGCAGCGTGGAAAAGAGCTGCCCGCAACCTGGGGCGAATTCCAGCTTGACGCCAGCAACGACCACGGCGCACATGGGGACATCAGTCTCGAACAAGGATGCGACGGGGCTGCTACAGTTCGGTCGACTGATGGCAGCAACAGAAGCAACGGTTTCACCAATGAAGTTGTGCATGATGCGCCGCAAGCTGCTATTCGCAACAAGCCGAATGGGGAGAGGGCGATTGCTAGTACAGCGGGTAATTGGCTTGGAGGGCCCAACCAGGCAGCGATTAAGTGGTTGGAGGAGAAGGTTGGACAGAAAAAGGCGTATATTGTGGGAGGGACTGGGGTTCCGGATGTGGCGAGTAAGAGTCAGCAGTTGGCTTTTGAATTTTATTGAGGGGGGATGGATTTTGGGGTTGGAGTTGGGGTAAGCTTTTGATTTTGGTTGATGAGAATGGAGTTGGGGTTGCAGTTTGGTCCTGTATTGAGTTTAGCTATAGAGAAATCACAAAAATCGAACTTGATGATGCATAACCAGCTATCTATATCTTGCCGATCTCGCACACCTCCTTACACTCAACCTGAGCAGCCGCTGAGCGAGTAAGAAGCACTACAAAGAGTAGCGAAAAATGTCAACCCACAAAGTAAGCTTCGAGATGCCACAAGAAAAACGTGTTTCAACGACAGAATGCACAGCAGGTTTATATCATTCTAGACGAATTGTTACGGCGAGGGTACTTCAAAGGAATGAACTGGCGACCCCTGCTAATTGATTCGACGTAATGTATGATTTATGTATTAAGCAGCAAGGAAGAAGAAGGATTCGAGGTCATTCGCTAGGGTGAGGGTTGTGTTCAGGTATATAAAGGACGATGACAAGACCTCTTCATTCCTTTCGGACCTTCTGTAGCAGAGAAAATAATATAGTATCAGACAGAAATCGAGGCGATCTAGTGTGCACTCACGATTTTCTATATCAAGTGATTCAACATGCATCCCACCCACATTTTCATCTCTGGCGGAGCTTCCGGCCTTGGCAAAGCTTTTGTCAGAGCATATGCAGCACAAATCCACGACAACTCTTCGGCTCTCTTGTCTGCGAACGGCATCGTCTACGTTCTTGACCGTCAGCCTGAGCCATCAAGCACGAATCAAGTAGCACAACTGTTGGATCTATCATATGACTCGAAATGGATCAAAGAGCATATCGTCTACATACAGGCTGATGTCATCGATACTGCCTCATTGCCGGAACGTCTCACTGGCGTGAAGAACATCGCACTTGTCATTCATAGCGCGGGTGTTCGTGGACTCGTCCCAAGTCTACCTCTCAAGAAATACAGCGATGTCGCCAAGGCTGAGACGATGGAGATTATGGATGCTGAAACCATGAGAAAGACTTTTGAGATCAATTCGATGGGGACTTTCTTCCTCCTTCGAGCTCTGCTACCTGCTCTGCGGCAGTCTGCTGGTTTAACAAATGGCTCAATGCCCAAAGTCGTTGTAATGGGCTCCCGTCTGGGGTCGATAGGGCATAACACTGAACTTGGAAAGGCATACGCGTATAGAGCTTCGAAGGCTGCGCTTAATGCTATTGTCAAGGCTTTTTCAGTCGATGTGCCAGAAGTGATATGGACGATCATGCATCCTGGGCGTGTGGAGACTGGATTGGTTTCGATAAAGGAAGATGATGCTATGCCTGCGGAACAAATAGTGGGCGAATTGCTGCCTTTGATTGAAGGGTTCGAGAAACAGGACTCTGGCCGCTTTGTGGATCGATTTGGTAAAGATATTGCTTGGTGATGGAAGGCATTTGTCAGGATACTACGACTCGTCCCACTGTGTCATCATTCTTTTCGCGATGTCGAGTTCGTGCTGGAAGCGATCGGCAAGGTTTGACATCGCATCTGTCATGTGGTCATTAGTTTGGGTACGAGCCTGATCAAGGACCTCTGTAGCATTCAATTCCACGGCACCTATCATTCGTGTGGAGCTTTCCACACCACGGACACGAAGCATCATGCCGCCATCTATTGCATTGCTATTATCTTGGAAGGACGGTGCCAAGCTAAGTTCCGTGCTCAAGATCTGCCAGTCAGGCGAAAGGGATTGAGCAGACACAACGTTGGAGCCAGTAGGGTCGAGATCAAGGAGAATGAACCGTTCGGTATCTGTCGAGCTTTGGTCGTTGCTAGCTGTCGAGCTTTTGGGAAGGCATCCGGGCTTGATTGGACTGGTCTTCGCCTCAAGCGCATGTATCGCAGCATTTGTAACAAGATCGTCGTCATCATCTGTAAATATATAATGTATATGAGGATGATGCTGTTCGCCTGAGAGCTCATCATCTATCAAACCGAACAGGGGCTGGAAATCCTTGGGATGAGGATACATGTGCTCCTCTGCATTAATAGCCTCTTCGTGCAAGCTTGAATCCGTTAATGCTGGACCTCCAAAATTGTCTGATGCTATGTTTAGTCAGTACAATAGATATATAGATACATAGATACGCCTGGCTAGCTTACAATCGAAGAATACAGAATTCAGCTTGCGTGGACTCGTGATAGGCTGGTGGTCTTCTTTGTGGTCTTCCGACTGTCTTGCGGCCATCTCGCTAGTAAGCAGTTGATGGGCTGCTCTCACTTCATGAATATGTGTTTTTCGACTTCCATGGTGGCACAAGCACAAATTATGATAATAGCAGCAGGCAGGAGATGATGAATTGACGAGGAAGCAGGATGATGGTAGTGTTTGTCGTGTTGTTTGGGGACGACGAAGTCGTGCTTGCTGCTGCCGTAGACATTCGGGTAGAACTACTCGGCCCGACACTTACCATCAGGGTCCTCGACTTTGTTTTGACCACTTCGTCTTCCAACAACAACAACAACAACAACAAGCATATTCACACCATCACCTCCTCAACATGAAAGTCAAGTGCACCAAGTACACTGCTGTGGCAACCTGGCGCTGGAAACAAGGCGCAGAGGACGATGTGTGCGGCATCTGCCAGATGGCCTTTGAGTCCACCTGCCCAAACGACGCCTGCAAGTATCCTGGTGAAGGCTGTCCTGTCAGTAAGTATACATATCGAGAATGTCGTCATAACAGTTCACTGATACGATCACTGCCTAGTCGCTGGAGAATGCACACATACCTTCCACAGGCACTGTCTAGAAGGCTGGCTGCAAAACAAGAGCGAGTGCCCTATGTGTCGTCAACGTGAGTTGTTGCCGTGAATCCAGCGCATGACATATTCGCCATATATACCATAATCTCCACCCATTCCCTAACACTTCTTCCCCAACAGCATTCAAGCAGGTCATCCTGCCACCTCCTCCTCCAGTTGATGAGTCTGCCCTTAGATTTGCGGACATGACGCAGCAGTCCATATTCAGTACACCACAACGACGAGATCCCCGTCCACATAATACGAATCCTCCTTGAGAGTAGCCAATATCATACTCAAACCCAGGACCATGGGCTCTGCAATATGAAAACCTTTATTCAAGACGTCTCTTCTACACAGTAAGGCTAACTCGACATTGATGTAGGCTTCAAACGCTCTGTGGAAAGCTACAATATTATGACAGCACAAGACAAGGATGGCCTGACATACGCCACAATGAAGGCAGAACTCCAACTTGCACATTTCTTATTCGAGTTGATCTGGCAACCTGAGAATTTCACAAAGCTTCCCAAGGAGATGGAAACGCGATCACTGCAATGGCTTCTACACTGGCAGCACAGGCGTTGGGATAGCGACTATGATTCGTTGAAGGAGCTGTCGAAGTGGAAAAGCGAGATGGAAGAAATGGGATCAGTTCGTGATGCGTGACCGGCAGGAAGCATACAGATCGTGGCCACGGGCCTAGCTACGACGGGGTGGGTGTCGTGTTGAGCGTCAGCAAAAAACACCGTATTAATTCAACGAGGACTAAGGATAAGAAAACAAGGGAGCGAAAGGTCCACAATGGTACATCATTATCTGCTTGACAGAAAAGACCCGATGACCACAAAAGAGTCATCAATTTTGGAGGATAACTCTACTGCTTCAGATAACGTCTGAATAGTGTTACGTCGTGCTGAAGCATAGCTCAGAAATATATCAGGCTAGTTACAACGGCCACAATGAATCCACCAGCAACAGAACACCAAATTCCGGATATAGCTCTAGCCGCTTCACCCACAAATGGCACAACAGATGAAGTCGCCGTTGTCGAAACAGTGCCCACAGCGGCTGCCGTACCGAAGCCTGCAGTCTGCAAATTGTCAATCTCAACTCAACAAGTACGGGTGAACACTTTACTTACTGTGATCACACTCGTGTGTGCTGGCAGAACTGTGCTGACTGTCATAGCATATCCGGAAATGGTAACAATGCCCGTCAGTGTCATATTTGGTGGTATTATTGGACTCGCGCCGGTAGCTTGAGGAGTCATTGTAGCGAGATCCGTGAAGGGCAGGACTGTGCTGAATGTGATAGCATTTCCGGAGATGGTAAGGATGCTCGTCAGCGTCACACTTTGTGGCTTTGTTGGAACGGCGCTGATGCCTTGACTTGCAGATGGAATCACTGTAGTGAGATCCGTGACGGGCAGCACCGTGCTGAACGTGATGGCATCTCCGGAGATGGTAAAGATCTTCGTCAGCGTCACACTTTGCGGCTTCATTGCACTAGGGCTGATGCCTTGATATGTAGCTGGAGCCACTGTGGTGAGCCCCGTGAGGGGCAGCACCGTGCTGAACGTGAATGTCGAGCCCGATGCAGTGTCAACACCTACAATGGTCACGCTTTGAGACTGCTGAGCTGGCGCGCTTGTGATCGGATCGGATCCTGGTGTGGTAAGACTCGCGATAGGCAGGACCGTAGTGTACGTAAACGCAGAGCTCGATACAGTGGCAACGCCTACAAAGGTCACACCTTCAGGCTGCTGAGCTGGAGCGCCCGTGGTAGGACCGGAGTCTAGAGTGGTAAGACTCGTAACAGGCAGGACCGTAGTGTACATAAATGCAGAACCCGATACAGTGCCAATGCCTACAAAGGTTACACCTTGAGGCTGCTGAGCTGGTGTGTTCGTGCTCGGAGCGGATTCTAGTGCGGCAGGACTCGCAACAGGCAGGACTGTACTGAAGGTGAAGACAGATCCAGAAATAGTACCGATACTTATGAGTGTCACACTTGTAGGCGCTGGTGGGAAGGCGACCTTACTTTGACTTGGAACAGCCTGGTTGGCAGGATCTGGAACTGGCACGACGGTGCTGAATGTGAACGCAGTACCCGACACGACGCCAGTGCTTGTTAGTGTCACACTTCCGGGCAGAAGCTCTGCGCCCAAGCTTTGGCTTGGTAGAGGAATGACTGTGTTGTAAATCAACGTTGTTATACTCGGTACGGTGACGAGCGTATTGAGAGTTAGCAAGGTTGCTGATTGCGCTGGCACCGAGGTTTCAGGCGAGAGACTGATGGTGGTGGTGAAAGGTAACGTCGTCACGCCTGGCACTGTCACCACTGGAGTTATGACCACGTCCGAAAGCGAGGACAATTGGTTCGTCACTGGCAGAAGGGTGCTTAATGTGACAGTCGTGACGCCGGCAAGTGTAACAGCTGCAGCCACGATCATGCTTGATGATGTCGCCACCACACTCGGTCCCGGAACAGCTGTGTTAGATGTTAACGTCGGTACGCCTGGAATGATCGCAATCGTTGCAATTGGCACAAAGGAGTCTGCCGTCTGTGGGACTCCAGTAGAAGCAGCAGGCACTGTTGACTCGATGGTCAACGCCGTGACTCCAGAGACAGTTGTAATCGTGCTTGAGGCGAGGAGACTCGACATTGGTGTCTGTATCCTTCCAGTTAAAGGAGAAAAAGAAGGTACATCTGCTTGACTCGTCTCCGAATCCTGGATTGCAGGTGCACCCTGACTGGAAAGTACTGCGATGGGCGTGAGAGGAGTCTGGGTTGCGACATCGTCCCCAGTTGGTGCTTGAGCTGTAGGAGTCAGGACAGCGACCATTGAACTCTGTACCTCAGAGGATGGTGAGGCCATAATAGTTGGCACAGATACTGGCAAGGATGCAGGCGCCGAGACCGCTGTGGTTTGTGCCGTTGCAGCCTGCACAGGTTCTGACTGAACAGAAGTTGTCTGAAGAGAGCCTGGCTGCACTGAAGATGAATGTACAATAGCTGACTGTACAGATACTGGAATGGGCGTAGGCACTAAGACAGCCGTGGTTTGCACCGCCGTAGCCTGCACAGGTACTGACGGGTCTGAAGCTGGCTGAAGCGGGCCTGGCTGTACCGAAGATGAAGCTACAATAGCTGGTTGCGCAGATACTGCAATAGGCGCAGGCGCTACTACGGCCGTGGTTTGCACTGTGGGAGCCTGCACAGGTACTGACTGAACAAAAGTTGACTGAATAGAGATCGGCTGTACCGAAGGTGAAACCACAATAGCTGATGGCACAGAACTCGATTCGCTATCAAGAGGTTGTGATGCGATAGGCCTCGATGTGGTTACTGAGATGGTACTGGAAGCTGCTATTGCCGTCGCAGATATAAGGGTTGGTACTGGTGAAGTCGCAGCGGCCTGTGCTACAGACTGTGTCGAAGCTGTTGTAATGGGTGTGGCAGCGCCAGGACATTGGTCTGCAGGCGTGACTGCTACAGCCGGCCACGTGTCCACAGGTATAAGCCAATCCGATGACGTTGCTAACCCCATATACAGTGTGGTAGCTTGTCCGCAGCCCATCGATATGATACTGGCAGTGAATGGTCCATCCCAGTCAACCCAGCCTATAGTCGTTATTGTTGTGGACGCGCAGACATTCGCAGGAAGAGCTGGCCAATTCGGCATACAGCCACCATTGGGGTACTCAGCGTACGAAGGATCCACTATGGTAAGGACTCTTGTGACGGTTGTTGTCCCGAGACATGTATCTGTGGATGCCAAGCCGTTGAAGAACGCTGCGAGTGAATGCGGGCATAGACTGCTGATTGAGGTTGTAAGATATGCTAACGGGTCGACAGTGCTTTCCGTCCCAGTGGCGGCAGGCGAGGTGACAGGTATCGAGGTCAACGTAGACGGTGCGCTCGAACTAGGCCCGCCTAACACTGTTCTGGTGATTCCCAATGTGATATAGACGTAGCACACTCCTGGTGCCTGTTTAGTAGTGGTGGTGAAGAATTGCGAGAAATAGGAGGACGTGGTCGTTCCTTCCACAACTTCCACGAGTTCTCCTGTGACCACTTTTGTGGTTGAGCAGTTGTTTACAGGTCTTAAAGTCGCTATCCGTGAATCAGTGGATGTGCTTATGGGTGCTGTAACAAAGCAGACCCCAGAAACGTTAGACGATATCCCCAATGTGGCATACAAACTGTTGTAGGTGGTATCAGGCTCTGCAATTGTAGCCATCAAGGCAGTGGAATGAAGCGTGATAGTCGAAGTACAGCTCGCTCCCATGCTCATCGTCGAGGTTGCATTGGCTGGAAAAATAACTGTCCGCGGGACTCGGACAGCAGACCTCACGAATGGAAGCCATATGCAGACCGCAAGTAGTATCGCTTTACATGCAACCATTGTGAAAGTATCAAAAAGTGATCAGTGTGGTTTAAGTATTGACAAGAGCGCCTAGAGTCACTACTTAAGTGCGGTCCACGTTCATCTAGCATCAATCAGGTATTTCATGCAGGCCACGAGGCTGTACAATCGGCCCTCACCTAGAATAGGTTGAAGCGCCTTGGCAGCATCGGCATGTACCTCTATATATCTCACCCCCTCATTTACGACACCACAAGGCTGCGTATACATATCAGGCTAACACAAGCACCATGCTGGATGAGTAATTGGGAAAATAATACTGTGCTCGATATTACGCTCGTCGCTTCATAACGACGAAGGATTAGGGTTTGAAAGATATCACCTTGAGCCAGTACCTCTAGCTGGTCCCGCTCTACCCCGCACCAGTTACCCTGCCTCTTAACCCTGCCTCTTATCCCCATTGGTCAGCTATGTGATGACAACAAGGCTGAGCAGTGAGGACGAGACTGAGGTAACACAAGCGTGCCATGGGGCCAGCGATATCTCAAGCTATTCAACCGGAAAAAGTGTGGCTGGCGTATCACTATCGTCATTCTGTTCCCTATATCCTGATCTTGTTTCTGGAGACAACTCACCCACTACCTGTGTAGCAATTTACGCCTTCATGTCAGGCCAGATATACGTCGGATACTGGATAGATTGGTCCTACGGTCCAATCAGTGGCGCGAGACTCACCATTCCAAGTGAGACTGCAGGTTTCTTGATAGCTTTCATAGCTATTTTCAGTGGTTGGGTTGGCACAGCAGTATGGAACCTCGTCGCATTTACTGTACATCAGTGGCGATGTACCGTACAACCTCGCGATGGTCTCTACCACCAGTTGCAATCGGCACTGTGCAACAATACAACTCACATCAGCTTTGCGATAACGGCATCACGAATTGGTTATGCTTGGAGAAACCACGCTACTCAGGCGTTAGGAAGAGCCGGTGCCCTCAGCTCCGTCGCTGTGATGATTGGAGTTCTGTTCGCCGCAACAGGAACTTTTTCGGCAAGAATAGCTTCTAGCAATGGTAGTGTCTTGCTAACAGGTACAACTTGTGGATTTCCAGCAGGTATTGCCGCATTGGGTTTAGACAGTGTGGCACTTACTCTCGGTGAGAGTATGCAGAGTGGTGTCACGCTCACCTTAAGCAATGCATACGCCCAAGACTGCTACGTCAATCCAGTAAGTGGAAACAGCTCCATCCAATACCTGGTATCAGGAGATGCTACAACTTGTACTGGCTATGCTCGACCTTCACTTGGCTACAACGTCACAACAGGTGTGGCATGCCCCTTTGAAGAAGCTTGTTCTGTTGACGCTTCACAAGTGTTGCAGCTTGACACTGTATTCTTAGATTCCAACGACGACCTAGGCATCAATCAGCCATTTGAGAACAGAGTCCTATTCCGGAGATTGACGACTTGCTCGCCGCTTCAGACAGCTGGATTTTCCGACAACAAGTTTAGCCACATCGCTGGTTACGAATATCTGGGAAACGTGTCGACGTATGCTTATGGCAGAAACTCGTATCAACCCACCAGATTTGCTTTCACTCAGCCAGTGCCATACTCAAATACCACCTTTCTCTATACCCAGAATACATACACGGCATCAGAAACGGCTTACTACTTGATGTACGCTACGCATTCTCAATATTCACCGCGGGATGTTAACATACACTACAGGATAGCAACAACTATGCAACATGGCAGTAGTGGACCGGTCTTTACGCCAATACCGGACATCAGCCCAGATCCACGACGCCCAATGTCGTTGATATTCCTCGCAAATCGTGCGTTCTACCAGGACAGTGTCGATGATGCGTGGTTCAATGCAAGCCGACCTCTCAATCGAAGTGCTAATCGAGGCACCCTTTCAACCTACTATCTGAGTGATTATCCTGGAAGTGTACTCGGGTGCATCGAGCAGGTACAAATCTGGTAAGCTATTATCGAGAAGTTATTATCGATAAGATCTTCAAGGTATAACTGACTTCAATCAGTACTGCAGACATGCAGAACTGTACACACCTTGATGACTGGCATACTTGGAAAGGCTTTTTATCTTACTATACCGGCATTGATGAAGCCAATCTTACCGCTATCGGTCTTAACGACATTCAGAAAACGACGGCTCTAATGATCCAAGAAGCTGCCTTGAGCAGCTCAGTCTGGAACATTATCGACCAATTAGGGCCGAAAGCACTCCTAGCATCTAGCTATCTGAGCCAACAGGAGTTCTTCTATTCACCTGCTCTTCCCAACACACAATGGCAGCGAGAAGTCGCCAACTGGTTTTCAATAGGCTTGGCCCAACTCCAGCGTTCTTTGGCTGTTAGCTATCGCAGACCAATAGCACCTATCCTCCAGCAATATTGGCAAAATTTTCCAGCAAACGCAACAGCGATTAGGAGTTTCTGCGATAGCCAAAAAGTGCACGATGCTCGTTTCACGACTTTCAATGTGCTTGGACTTGGTATTGCTCTCGGCCTCGGCCTTCTGATCCTCATTTGTGGCCATGGAGCTCCTTTCTTTGTCCCCAAAATCCAGCGGAAGTTTGCTTCCAGGAGACAACAACGTTCAATCCCACGTGACCAGTGGATTGCAAGCCATCACCTTCACCTTCAGCGCATGGTGTTTCAACTCACTGGCCAGGGATCATGGAGCGGCGAGGAGGACTCGGTGCCTGTCACAGCGCACCGAGAAATGCTTGAGCCGCTACCTTTGTTAATCGAGAAATCGAACCTTGATGGTGATCTACTACCATATCAAAGTAGGACGATTCAGCCTATGCAGCATTGGGAGCAGCGGGACGTGCTGAAATCACCTGCCATTGAATCGACTGACACGCGGTCGACGAGCGAGGAGCGATGAGATGACAACCTTGGAAGTGCTCGAATTTGGGACGATACAATAGCGATGCCACAGCGCGACTACTTTCGCTTAGAAAGGGTGTGAAGCACAAATGATACACGGTGATTTGCCGGCGGACCAAGGATCCCCAACTATCCTGCTAAGAGTAGTGAAGTGAAGGCGTGTAGCGGCTGATATATCTCGTGGACGATTTTGTCGAGTGGAGCACTTATTCCGTCTTAAGCTAGGAAGTCAAGGTTAGCGAGCCCACGAAACGCTAATGTGTCTCGGCCGCAACAGCAGGGCTACCTGTTCTATCCAAAGCGGTGAAGTGACAGCGCGAAGCTCACGATATATCTCGCTCGCGCTTTACCCCTGAGTCTTACTCATTTCTGATCTTTTGCCATCACTACATCTCAATCCACCTCTCTCAACAATCACACCCACCTACACCAACTCCTTCCTCATATAAACCGCATACCAACTACTTCCAGCATCGTGATACCGCAACCTCTCCTCTTCATACCTTCTAAACCCCAAACTTTCATACCACGGGATATTACTCCTCGGCACTTTTTCATATCCAATATTCCTCCATAACGCTATACACTCAGGATCGTCGGGTTTGTTGTACCGGTCGCTTAGAGTATCTAGTGTTACTGCTTTGCAATTTCTGGAGCCGTATCTCGGGTCACTAGCGTATTTCTGTAGCTCTAGCATTGCCCAGCCTGCTAGTCCGACGGAGCGGAAGCCTGGAAGGACTAGGAGGTGTGTTAGTAGAAGTACGAGAATGGGAGTGGAGGTATGCAAGGGCTTGAATACAAAGTATGATTTGAGAGGAACGCCGCTTACCAAATAAAGTCGTAATAGTCAAAACACTGCCATCATCCTCCGTTAACCCCGTATCCAAATCGCCATAATGCTGTCCTGCAAAATCTTCCTTATCAAGCGCTAAATGTCCAACCACATACACTTCTCTTACTTCTCGCACTCCTTCACCCTTTACCTTTTCCCCGTCCTCCCCCTCCTTCCTCTCATCGTCATCCTCCACCATCAAGCTACCCACACCATCTTCGAACCGCCCTGCAGCACTTCCCCTATGCTCTCTCGGATTACCAGACCGCAACGCAATCCAAAACATATTTCGTCGTCCTTGTTGACTGTACCTGCGCCATTCGGCATGAGCTTGGGCGTCGCTTTTCCAACCGCAGATGATGCGTTGGGCGAGGAGTAGGGAGCGTTGGTGCGAGGATTCGAGATTGATTGGGATGAGGCGTGCGTTTGGGGGTGGACGTTTGGGTGTGGTGCGTCTTGGGATTTCTGGAGTCGGGATTGATGTTGTGGTAGTAGTGGTGGCAGTTTCTGTTGTTGTGCTTGTGGGGAGTGCCATATTCGCAGATGGGGCGAGTTGGATGATGGCGTGGTTGGGTTACTGTGTGAATTGTACGATGTGACTTTACTAACCAGCTCTTGCGAAGTGATTCTTTTCTTTCGGATATTTTTCTCTTCCTCAGCTGGCTTGGTCAAGATAATTATCACAAGAGAACGCATTTAGGATGGAAAAAGAAGAGGCTGAGATGTGTGCAAATTACCAGAAGGAACAGCGAGATAGTGGACTTGTTTATTGAGATTGGTAAGAGTCATAGGACTCGAATGCCATGCACATGCCACCTGCTTGATTGAGGTAGTATACCCGTTCTAGACAACAGCTTCTGATTCCACATTCTCTAGGTTTACTAACCCTCTTGCTGCCAAGGCTATGACCGCATACAGCTTGGACGTCATTGATTCGACTTTCATGAAGCTATAACAATCTCAACCTCCCACATCACAATCTCAACTCTTTCACCAACAATCACATTGCAATACTACCACAAGTTTCACAACCATCAACCATGTCCTTCCTTACACGCACTCTCCGCACCGCCGTCCTCCGCCCTCAATCAACCCTCCCTCGCACCTCAATCCGCTACGCCTCCAAATACCCCAATGTAGCTGGCGACCAGTCATTTCCCTCCCATCCAGTCACTGGCGACCCCAATGATCCTCGCACAGGCAAGAACCTCCGTGGAGACCAAGTCGAAGGCATTGGCAACCCAGAGGACTTTGCCAATCCGCACGTTGTAGCCCAAGCAGAGCAGACTGGGCACGAAAGCACTGCCACTACCATGACACCTTCTTCTGGATCAGCTGGAGAGACATCAGACGCTGCTGCTGGTTCTGGCATTCTTTCATCTCTTGGCATTGGCAAGACACATGCGCTCAAGGATGGCGAGGACTCTATTGTCCCCAAGGTGATTCAGAGTACGTTTTGAGCACGACATAGGCGTATGATTCTAGCTGGCTGATATTTGATTGTAGAAATTGTACCCGAGGCAGTCGAGCGTATCCTGCCGAATGCAATTCACAACACTGGGGACTCGTCACCAAAGAGGACCGGTATGGGTGAGACTCATGCCAAGGATGGTGGCGAGGACAGCATTGTGCCAAAGCCGATCCAGAAGGCAGTTCCCGAGACTCTAGAGAGGGCTTTACCTAACTCCATCCATAACACTGGCAACTCTTCCTCCTCGTCATCAAAGAGCACCGGTATCGGGGAGACTCACGCGAAAAATGGCGGTGAGGATAGCATTGTGCCAAAGCCTATTCAGAAAGCAGTTCCCGAGAGCTTGGAGAGGGCTCTACCTAACTCCATCCACAACACTGGTGACTCGTCGCCGAAGAGGACGGGTATGGGCGAGACACATGCTGCCAAGGGTGGAGAGGACAGTGTGGTGCCGAAGCCAATTCAAAGTATGTCTTTCTTGTATCTTTGTATGAAGCCAGATTACTAACAACACTTGTAGAAGCTGTGCCTGAATCAGTGGAGAGGGCTTTGCCTAACAAGATCCTCAACACCAAGGACTGATGGATACTTGGTTTGTGCAAATGACAGGCATGCGTCAGGTGCCGAAACATACTAGCCAGAAAAAGGCAAAATAAATAATATTAGTCAGTAATGAAAAACCAACTCACTTCTGCAACTTAGTTATTGTATATCGAGATGCGCTACAAAATTATGAAGCCTGCAAAACAATTATGTGTTTCGGCTGTTATGCCGCCACACTAGCCATGAATATTGCTAGATCAATCGCTTGTATCCTCCGTCCTGGTCGACCTGTCCCCCACCCTTGTACAACTTGAAGATATCCCGCTTCAACAACACAATACCAGATCCCGATCCTTCTTCGAAACATCCTTTCCAAATCCACCCAAGGCAAACTACGTCCCTGGAATGCGAAAAGTTCGTTTCTTGTATTATGAACGATACAGTCGTTTTCTCGCTCCACGTTGCGTGTTATGTATTCTCATGTAGTCGTCTCATTAGTGACGTGTTCTGTAGAGAGGTTTGTGACGAGGAGAATGTTCTTGGTTTGTCTTAGAAGATAATATCTTTTGCTATGTGGGTTAGCTTGAGATACAGCAAAGTCTTCTCTAGACTGGTCCCATGACGCTTTTAGTACATGCTCGTCTGTACATTGTAACCAGACAGATGTGTTTGATTAAATTGAATATCCAATGCCCTACCTCCAGGACCATTCGAGCAGATATACCTCGAAGAACTCATCGCATTCTCTCCGGCCGCCAAAAGCACCCTCTGCCACGCCCACGCTCCAATCCTCCTCCACCCTCTACCTCAAGCAACACCATAGCTCACCCTCGTGGTGCCTTTGTTCCTCGAAATCTTCTTAACATTCGTCTTCCCACACAACTTGGTCGTCGCCACATGCGTCCCACCACACGGATACACCTCACACCCTTGAATCCTAACGACTCTGTATCTACCCTCTTCATCCGCCATGGCTTTATCCGGTTTATTGCTGACACCATTCGCGTCAAACTGATCCCACGTCCAGAATTCCACAACCACAGGCATGTCTTTGGTGATATACTCGTCGACTTTTTCCTGTATAGGTACCTTGTATTTGCCGTCGATGAGGCCACGGAACTCACACGCTGCGCTGATGGGGTCATGTGAAGCTTTTAGTTCGTCGAAGTCGGGGATGCTGTCTGCGAGGAGGTGGCGGACTGCGGCGCCGAGGACGTGTCCAGCCGTATGAAGGCGAGAATAGAGAGTGCGCTTTTCAACGTCGAGTTCCTGGAGGATGGACATTCCAGCGTGGAAATGGTGCGCAGGGTTGGAGAAGCGACCGAGGTGGAGGACGAGACCGTCGTTGAGGGTGGAGGTGCGGGCGCTTGTTACGGTGAATTTGGGGGGTGTGACTTGCGAGTTCTCATCTGTTTGTGAGGAAATGGCCGTCATGGTTCCTTCATCTGATGGCTGTCCGCCGCCTTGTGGATGGAAGATTGTGGCTTCTGTGATGACGACATGGTCTTCTTCTGTGCCTTGCTTGAAAAGTGCGCGGTTGGAGTCTTCTAATGAGGCGAAGGGACGGACTGCTTGGATGGTGGTGCGGAGGGTATGTTGGGTCGAGGTGTGGAATGTGAGGATTGTGCGGGCGATGGCTGTGGTGGGAGAGGCGGACTTTGGGGAGAGAATTAGTGATGGTTAGTGGATGAGAGTAATAAGGTGTTAGTGTGGAAAGAGGTATACCATTGTTTGAGGGATAGAAAGTGGGAAGACGTAGTTGACGAATTCGTAAAAGTGAATGGGAGATGCATGGTTGTTGATCACCGTTCGATGCTCGATTGGGAAGGTCATTGTGAGTAATACTCGTCGAGAACGATAGAAGGCGAGAGTGAAGCATGGAAATGTCCTATACAGCAATAAATGATGAAGCATGTAGAGTGCACCGCTTACCAGTGAGCGAATTCTAACTGTTGACGAATATTTGTCCATAAAGATCTCATATACAGATTTATTTTTCCCAAATCTATCTCATCCCGCCATTACCAATCGTCCTCAAAAGATAATCCTTCTACATTAACGCATCAACATATTCAACATCCATTCCTTACCACCCGCTAAAGTGACCCTGATTACCCTGAGCAGGCCATGCCTGACCTTCAGCAGGCCAAGCCTGGTCAGCAGGCCATCCAGTAGGCTTAGCAGGAGGACCCCACTGACTAGGCCATGGGAAGGCCCAGCCAGACGTAGTGGGAGCAAAGGAGGCGTCGTTTACGGTAACGGTGACGGTGCTGGGTGCTGCGCAGGTGCCGGAGACGGGAAGGACGGTGCTTGCATGGGAAGTGGAAGCAGAGGCCGATGAGCCAGAGGCTGAAGTGAGAGTGGTGACGTGGGAGGAAGAGGCTGAGGCAGAAGTCGAGCCGGAGACAGGAACGACAGTGCTGGCGTGAGAGCTTGAAGCGCTGCTGGATCCTGACACAGGAGTGACAGTGGTGGCGTGAGAGCTTGAGGCACTAACAGAGCTGGAGACGGATGCACTGCTGGAGTGAGATGCAGAAGCAGAGGCGGAGGCTGATCCAGAGACAGGAGCGACGGTGCTAGCGTAAGAAGAAGAGGAGGCTAAAGCTGAGCTTGTAGAGAAAATAGTGGCTGAAGCTGAGTGAGTACCAGAAGCGGAAGTAGCACTGGCACTAGCTGAGCGGCTAGATGGAGCGCTGACGGAAGCACTAGCAGAGTGGCTAGATGAAGCACTTCCGGTGGTGCTAGCAGACACAGATGTAATAGGAGAAGTAACACCAGACAGAGTCACACTACCAGTGCTGGCAGAGCGGGAAGTGTGAGAAGAGTCAGTGGTGGTTACAGGTGCGGAAGAGGTGCTGGGGTTGCCAGTCAGAACGGAGGTGGTGGATGGGTTGGCAGATGCATTGGATCTCTTGATGAGCATCAAGCTGTCACCAACAACACCGCCGTTTCCGTGAACGTACTCAAAGCCCAAGTGGGTGTTGTTGTAGAAGTTGAGCTTAGTGTAGCCGTAGTTGACCTGGTCGAGAACAGCGGTGATGTTGAGAGTCGTGTTAGTCGTGCTGTGGCTTTCAATGTTTCCAGCAGCACCGTTGACGATGTGAGTTATTGCCTTTCCAGGGTTCGTGAGGTATGTGTGGTTGTTGACAACGGAAGAGTAGTCAATGGTGTTGTTACCGATAGGGAACATTCTCTCATACCAATGAATGTGTCCAGACTAGGATTCAATGTTAGCTTCAATCTTGATCAATATAACTATCATCAAGAAACTGACCATGTAAGCATCAACACCATACTGGAGCAAAAGACCCTCGAAAGCGTTGCGGACGTTCTTCTGGTAGGAAGAAACTTCGGAAGAGTACATGGGCCTGTGAGACATAGCAATGATCCATGGGGTAGTGGTGCGGTTAACCTTGGCGAGATCCTCCTGGAGCCATTGAACTTGGCGGTAGGCGGCATTGTTGCTCCAGCTCCCGTTGATAGCACCGAATGGACCCGCATCGGTAACGAAGGTTTCGCTCTCCTTAGGGAGAGTCTCATTCTTGCCGCTGACATCACGGGCGAAAGGCCACTCAGGAGAGTAAGCAAAGTCAGTCTCACCATCAAGAGAAACGAAGTGGGCATTTCCGTCTAGTATGGTATTAGCTGTCGGTACTCAGTATTGTATTTTCAGCAGAACTTACAGTCAAATGAATACCAAAAGTTACCTTGACCACCACTCTTCGCACCTTGCATGTTGAAACGATTCT
>Ga0160427_10000755_pt1 | contig 19647 bp, 26 predicted proteins | sample SolpanmetagenomL_FD_108194 | JGI IMG/M metagenome (GOLD analysis project Ga0160427, IMG submission 108194) | Solar panel surface microbial communities from Lawrence Berkeley National Laboratory, California, USA - L | ecosystem: Engineered > Built environment > Solar panel > Unclassified ...
ACATGCAGCTTCTCACTACCTTAACGTTGACGGCTGCCTTCTTCTCCTCCTTCACGGTCGCACTGCTAGACAAACCTGCTCTCCATCCCGATCTCGACTACCTTGAGAGTGGCTCAGAGAACAATCTTCATCCCGTCCAGAGCAGCATCCAGCAGTGGGGTGCTGGATGGATCCCGAAGGATTGTTATGACATTGCCAAGAGCTACAAATTCGATCCCAAAGACGTACAAACGTTCAACGTGAAATACACCGACTGTTCCGAAGCATGGACACTTTGCTACCATAAAAACAGTCCCAACACGCTTATCCACATCATCGACTTGTTTGGTAGAGTTCCAGTCCGCATGCGGTCTTATGTCAGGCATGTCATCACTCTTCCGGCGCAACAGGCGTGGGCGTTCGAGAGCAACCAGAACATTGCCGTCTTCGGGCTTCACAACGATGGTGGGCTTGATGTGATGCTGCATGAAACTGGACATGCTTTGGACTTTGGTGGGGCATACCCGGGTACAGACGCCCAGCACACGTTCCACGGTAAGAAACAATATATCAGACGGCCTTGCTGTAGATTCTCTTCTGACATCTATGCAGACACCAAAGTCTGGATGGACAACTACAATCAAGACCCCGATGTTCCGGACAACTATGCAAGAACGAACATTGTTGAGGTGAGAAGAAGCTTCCTCCCCGAGGGTCAGGTCATTCTCTAACACATGTTCAGGATGTCGCTCAAGTAACAGTTGTTTCTGTTTTCGACAAGGTGGTCCCCGGAGGATTCGGTAAGTAGTCCGCCTCAAGTGTTTATTCCCATGTTCCCAACCACTAATACCTTGCTTTTTCTCGCGTAGGTACCGTCGAAAAGGGCTGGAATAAAATCTTCCACCAGTATGCCACTTTGGAGTGGCAGGCCGGAAACAAAATCATCCCCGGGGGTACTTGCTCGAGCCGTCTGGCTAACAGCGCTGCTGTGCCGCAGTCCGGAGCCTCGTCGCGTATTAAAGCTCGTGAGAAGTTGGCGGAGATGCCCGATGTCAGTTTCTCGTCGAAGAACATCACAATCCTCCCAGGGTCCATCCACAGCACCGAGAAGCATTGCAAGGGTAGATGGGCTTAGGTGGGGCCCGAATATCAGATTGGAGACTCTGGTAATGCTTCATCGGCAACGTCGTCGGGTAGGTGGGTTAGCGAAGTCCCGGAGTCATAGAAGGACAGGCAGGTCAAGGTGCTGGAGGACTGTTTGGGTGGGGTCTCATTTGTACGTAGTTGGTTAAAGGTTTCATCTTGCAATTCAGGAAAGACTATGCTGCTGCTGGTCTGCCCAAGTCATCCATGCCAGCGTCTTCACTAGACTACTGTTCGTTTACACCCCGTCAGCTATTGGACTTAATAATCTCACTTATCATACGAGACCGAGTTAGGGAGCTCGTTCCCCCTATTCAAGGGAGGCTTTCGATCTGCTTTATCACCACCACTATGCCGCGTCTGCTTCCACCTAAATTTGAAAAAAGCACGGGCTGAAAGCTGAAGAAGCACCTGTCACGCCGCAAAGCTCGGCTAGCCACTGCGTTATAATGTCTCCTACCCTGCAAATCCATCTCATCCCCCTCGGTCAACCGCAATCTTCACGCATACTAAAAGATACTACCTCGCCCGCTACAGTAGCATGGTTAAGGTTTCTCGTACACCTACGAGCTGCGCGTGGGGCCGAAGTAGTCTATTGGGCGAAGCAGCTTGACAACCCGGACATTGTCGGTGTCTTTACCCTGTGGACATCGTTTCAACCGCAGAGGGAATGGGAGAAGCACGTGACACTGGAGAAGATGACAGAGGATCTTGCGGAGGTCATGGATCGAGATGTGTGGAAATTTTTCACCAACAAGAGATTCACGGTGAGGCTCGGGGATGCAGAGGGAGTAAGGACGAAGTTCAAAGGAATATTCAAGGCCCCGCTCACTAAGGTCTGGACGTGGTATTTCCCCATCTCGTCTTCCTTGCCTGCACCAACTAGGTCCAGTGATGGCGATGAGGATTTTTCGGAGAAACTCGCGGTCTTCGTTGCTGCAAACGCTACGGCTTCGACGCTGCTTTTGCACACTGGAGGCTGGCGGGTTGAGGAGGACATCATCAGGGATACACCAGCATATTCGTATACTGGATTTGTGGGACAAAGAAATGCAGACGACTTCAAGCAGATGCCGCCATTTGAGAACAACCTTGTGGGCAGGATCGGGTTGAACATGCGAACATTCGCTATGACGGAAGTAGTCATTGATGCGGGAGGCGCCGCACGACGCCTCTCCTGAGGGCCGGTGACTGAAGTCGGACACTCGATATCCTTCCAATGTTTAGCAAGTACGCCATCCGAGAGAGACGTCAGCCGCGATAACTGCGTGCCAATTGGCTCGAGTCCACTCGGAAGGTTCATTTCGAACCTCCTGAGAGGATGAAGACTTGAGCCAAGCGTGCCAAAGCTCAAGCACGATAAGTTATTACGGACAGTTGCCTCGGGGCAGATCAAATTCCCCCCCATCCCTGATCGACGCGACATAATTAGCGTTTGAAACGGTTCGCTCCTCTGCCGGTTGCCATGCCAAGCCATTCAGTCAGTCAACTGAATGACTCCGGTTTATCGTCGACATCAACTTGAACTTCGTGATTGTCAGCTACTTCATACTATACCACGCGTGCCTATGCCTGTCTAGAGGTCTAAAAGGCTCCTGCCACACAGCTTCCGTTCCAGCCCTTGCTGCGGGTCACTCTCACCTAAGCAAGCAAACAAACAAACAAACTCATCAGCGCCTTCCTCTTACTACGTGCTTTCCACAATCTTGTCACGGATCCAGCAAGTGGGAGAGGCCGGGGCGATGACCATGGGAACAATCAGCCAAACAAAACGCGCGAAACCCGAATTCCAGATGCGAAGCTGGCGTATTGAAACCAGTGCTGGTAAGCTTGACCATTCTTCTCAAGTCCTTCAAGTCTCGACGACGATATCGATCCTCGCGCATACTGTAAAGGAAACCTTCATACAAAAGGTCAAAGACCAAAGCGGCTTGGGTTTTGCAAAAGAGGACAAAGAAACACTTTGCTGACGGATTCGACAGGAGCGCCCCAACTCGCACTGGCCGAACTCTCACCTTTCATCATGAACACAACCAGCAACAACACAATCGACCTTGCTGATAGCAACCCACCATCTTCGGACTACAAACCAAGTCCGACTCCACCCAGAAGCACAATCCGGTCTGTGCATCGAACTCCTAGTCGAACGTCAACAATGCGCCTTCCCAGCATCACGCCTAGTCCTTATGCGCTCCAAGACGGATGTTGCGAGTCGTCGCTCGCCAAGTCTCCAACTGAAAATGATACACAATGGTCGAGCGCCGTTGGAGGAGCCACGTTGGGCAAGTCAGGCCGCGTCATCGAGCGCCTGATGGCTGATATCGACCGGTTGAAGCGCGAGCTCAAGGCGGAGATATTACACAGGCAAGAGATGGAGAGACGTGAGCAAACAAACTATGGCATGCTAGATAACACACGCGCGGAGAATGCAAATCTGTCTCAAGCGAAGGACGTGGACGCGGCGCTTATCAAGCGTCGAGATCGAAAGATTGAGGAACTCAGGAACGAGCTCGGGGTTGAAAAGGCGCGAAGAATTCACGCAGAAGAAAGTGCGCAGGAAGCGAATCGAGCGCGAGAAGATGCCGATGTGGAGTGTCGAAGGCTGGTCGGAGAAGCGAACGATGCCGCACGCCATGCCACCAGCCATGCAACGGTGCTGCAAGAGAGCCACAGACAACTCGGAACCGATTACCGGAGACGAACGGAAACCTTCACTAGAGATTTCCTCCAACATACACAAGACCGCGAGGAGGATCGCTCGAAGGTGAAACGATTAGACGTTGTAGTCGAACAACTCAACCAAGAAGTAGCGCGAACAAATAAGATCAACGCGCAGATGGGCCAAATCCTAGAAGCATACAAGACGGAATCACGACGACGAATACGAGAGCTGGAAGAAGAGGCTAAGCTACGAGACAAGGGCAGATTGGCGCTGCATGATGAAGCGCAACATGTGATGGATGAGGCAAGGTGGCTGATCACGATGGGCAAGAACGCCGCGAAGGCGGAAGTCATCAAGTCTTGAGGGAGCTCAGGTCCTCAGCTCTTACTCTTTAGGTTAGTACAGTGGTATGGTCGTTTCCCTCACCTGGTCAAGGGTAAGTAATACGAGGTTTCTTGTTACATGGTTATATATGGTGCCAAAAAGCCCTGCTTGCAGTGCGTGCCTGAGACGCAGCTGTGAGTTGTCATTACCATGATGGCCGACATGAGCCGTAACTTACCGTCTGCACACCTGGTATCAGCGAGATGGGCTCTCCTTCTCGTCATCGCGAGCTCAGAGAAGCAATTTGTCGGTTATTGTCGGCTATATATGTTGTTATCGCACCGATGCTCACAACCCTGCTGCTTCTCTCTTCCACTCAACCCACAATATTCATGATAATATCTCGGCACCCAATGCAAGGGTTGATGTGTTGTAACTGCACAAGGCTTCCGTCCTCGTTGTGATCTTCGCTATGGAGAAATCCCCGCCATGGGCAAGCTCAGAGTTTGCCCTTGCAGCCGCCATTCGATAGCCTGTCGTGCTGCAACCGGTTATGCTGGATCGGTTTAGATCCTTTGAGTTTTCTTTTCCCATCCATCTTGTCCGCTTCTCCTTCTCCTCCTCTTTTTTCCATCGCTCTTCTCTTACAGCCTTGGCCTTTGTCCTGACGGCGGTGTTTGATCATCATGTCCTCTTGCTGTTCGCCACCTTGCAGCCTTGATTCTCATTGCGCTCGTTTATGTCGTTGCCTTCGTTGACCACAGGTTAAGCGGGTTTGTTCTGGCACTCCCCCAGACACGTTGAGAGAGCATCCACAGTTTGTCACACCGTGTTATTGGTGTTGTCAAGAATCTTCTACACAGCCCTTGTGCTTCCTCGAAAATGATTTCGGATTCTATAAGAGACACTATGCTTTCAATATTCACATATACGCTTTGAAACTTCTTGATACCGCATATCAAAATGAACACAGCACCTTTCGTGGTCTTTGCTCGACAAACTTGATGGTATCGAACCAAACTATTGGGTTTGTTATTTGTTTCTCCACAGGTCGTGCCTTCTTAAGAGCTCGGTCACGTCGCGTGGCTGATATCTTCCTTCAACTTCGTTTTGTCTTCTCTCACATTACCAACGTCACCACCATTACCATCATCGTTGTCTCATTCTTTCGCGACTTTGTGTCGCCTGCGGCGGTATGACTTCAACAACGAGCTCCTCAGGCTTCCGCCGGATGTCTCTGACTACACTCCATCACTTCTCGGCAACTGCTCTGAAGGAGTTGCTTGCTCTGTTCAAGTAAGCCTCAAGAACCAGCTTGCTCTTCTACTGGCTAACGGAACTTCTTCAAAGATGTGTCCCAGGTTGCAGTCAGGCAAACTGCTCTTATGACGCCGCTTCCGATGTAAGGATTTCTAGTGCGAAAGCAACCCATCGCGCCGAAGCTGACATTCTCCAAAGATCTTCGAAGTGTCTTGCCCAGCCTTGCATGCGTCAGAGGTCTTCTATAGGTTTACACAAACTGTTGCCGAATTCATTCAAACGGAACACAGCGAAGCTGAAGATAATGACGTTCGTTCTAAGGTCCAAATCAAAAACACAATGCTGATCAGACATGCTAGCGAGCCCCATCCATTTCGCGGATCCCAGCAAGCTGTGTTGACGAAGAACAACTTGGCACCAATGAGATAGAAGATCTATTCGGGGAAGATCCAATCGATCATACGGCGGAAGATCCACAACTGTCCCAGTCCGAGAAGAGATTCACGACTGCACACCTACTCAAGACGGAGAAGGGTCACGACTTTAAGCTGCAGTTCATCCAGCTCACCAAACTACTTGACGGAACTCTATCTACTTCGTTGGTTGCACCGACCATGTATTACTTCGACGACTCAGGCGAACGGCTAGCAGGAGCGTCCGTTTGTCGATACCTATACCACGACCAAGCTCAAGCAAGATATTCGCTCCAAGAGAGAACGCTCAAACGTTTGTCAGAGATTCCTGCCATCGACCTATGGAACGGCCTGGAGTTTGGTGAGATTGGAACTGAACCACCGACAGTGAAGTGTCTTCGAAGTGTCCCGATCAATGTCGACCCTACCGTTGTCGCTGTACAACAATGGCTGGAAGATAGTTCTACGGTGGACGAGGATGTCTATCTTTCTACCAATGCTGGACTTCACAGGCCTCAAGCTCTTGAAACACAACCAGCCAGTATAAGTGGATTGCTTTCGATTCCAAGCGACTCGACTACTCAAAGGCACAGAGAAGCGAAATCCGCAAGGTCTGGCAAGTCCCGTATCGAGACCTTGGCCGACACACCCATGTTGAGTCAGCCCTGGGCGTTAAGCACTGAACCTTCGACATGGACCACTGGAGCATCATCTGGATGGGAGGAAAATTGCCCAGCGCCAGAACTGAGTGCGGCATCGTTCCCTTTGCTGCAAAGCATAGTTCATCCCTCAGGCTCTAGAGCTCCTTTGATTGGTCTATCACCACCTCGGTCTGCATCATCCAAGGCGCCGCTCTCAGGTAATTCGCCGCCCAAGCATCCGAACCCACCTATGATCCATAGCCAGGCAGCTCGTGGCCAATATCGAGCTCAGACTACTCAAGGTCGCGGCCGTGGTCGTGGTCAAGGTCCGCCATCTCGACGAGGTGTAGCTTCACCTTACGGTAGTCAAAGATTCAGCCCGGTACACCCTGCGCACCCGCCAAACTCACCAAACATGTTCGAGGCGTTGATCGACGTTGATGAAGATACAAAGGTCTCCAGCAAGTCCTCTCCAATTATATCATCAACTCCGGATCCCTTGGTTGTATCCAGCAACACCGAACCGGATTCAGAGCAGGTCATTGATCGACTTGCTCTCGATGATGAGCCAGAGCACCGCGTGTTTCACAGAACCATGAGGCAGCGCAAACCCGCGCCCGGGCCAGCAAGAAAGAGGCATGGTGAACCAAACAAGCACACCTCCAGCGCTAAGGTTCTTGCAGGTCTCAAGGCTTGGACACTTGAAGAAACCTCGGCAAAGAAGATAGAGAAGATACCGGAAGTAATTGCAGCTCACCGACCTGGCCAGGCTAGCGATCTCGAAGTTGCCAGTTCAATACCGATCAAGGTCCGCTCAAAGCTTCTCGAGAAGCTGATAGCCGCGAAGGATCACGGCTCCAAGTTTGAGGAGTCTAGTTCAATAGAGATGCACTTTGGAAGATTCTTACTTCCGACAACGTTGGAAAGTGACCAACAGCTCGACTTCGACGATATGACAAAAACGTTGTCGGATCTCATGACGATCCGAGACTTCTCTGAGATCTTTACGAATATCCTCAGCACATCAGCTCAAGATATGTACCATATGTTGGACTTCTTCGGCATTGATCGCAACTCGGATTTTGAGCACTGGACATCCGCTTGGTTTGACATCACATGTCGAAAGGCTGACCAGAAAGAACTTCGTTTAGTGGTGAATGCTGCTAAACCGTCGGGCTCACCCTCGAATCCTGTGATTCAAAGGTCTAACGATGTACTCGCGGCAGTGTATTTGCATTTCCCTCGACGTATGTGGGATGCACGCTTGGTTGTCACAGACACTGTATACGTGGACTCGGATGAGGAAGCTGGAGCCGGTCAGCTTCTTGATAGCCTGTACATACGAGTTCCGGATGGAAAGGTTCTTCCTGAAATTCAAGGGCGTGACGGCAATGGCCTCTTTGTCGAGAGCATACTGCTAACAACAAGCTCCTCATATCAGAAGGCCGGCGCTAAGACACACATGACGATCAACCGTGTTCTTGACCTACCCATCCAGAGACCACATTCGACTGATGTCAATGATCATAGCGTGTTTCATGCGACAATACGTAACGAGGCAGAGATGGTGAATGGGCACCGTTTCTGGTATGAGGCTTCACTAGGCATCGGTGAAGTTTCTCTAGAGTTGGAGGCCAATGAGGAGCTTGCAGAATCACTCGATGAGTTAGAAAAGGAGACCGACAAGATTGTTTTGAAAATGGACGCCATCGGGCTCGGCAACAGAGGTGTTGGGCATCCCCTTGAGCAGAAGCTCCTGAAGAAAAAGAAGAGAAGCGAGAGAAAGTTGTTAGAGACTACCTATTGGTAGTTCTTGTCAAAGCTTTGTAGAAGATAGTCGAAAAAATAGAGGTCATTACCGTCGACGTGACTTTGCAAGACGGTTTGGTTCCTTGGCATGAGGGAGCAAGTAAGATGTTATGCATTTGAGCTTCACTTGGCAAACCGGTGACGGTGAATAGACACTTGCGCCGCGGTTGTTGTTTGACTACGAGCGTCGGTTTCATCCCTTGTTGAGCATTAGCTTGTCCCAAGCAAATACGTTCAAGAGTGATGTATCTAAACGCAAGCCCACGCAAGTAGATTATTCAATGCAAGAGATACGGATCAGTCATCTTCATCCATGTCGTCCTCGATATTGTCGTTGCCATCAGCCAACTCATCCTCGTCATCGTCATCATCACCATTCATAACCATCAAAGCCATGATCTGTCTCTGAAACTCCGCCTGCTTCTTCTCGTTCGCCTACCAATTGTTAATTGTCAGCAGCAGACGCAAACCTCACTTCTGCATACTCCCCATGTACTGACCTGCTCGAATAACTTGACCTCGGCCGCCAGACGCCGACACTCGATCTCGTGCCTCTTGACCAATTCAGCCGTCCTCTTCCCGAATTCCGCTTCACACTTGGCCATCTCCGCCGCGAACCCGCCTTCGACCCTTTCATCCCTCATCTCCCGGCCCAGTGCTTTGATTTCCTTCTCCACCGTATCCCAGTGCTTCTTCAACTCGCTCAACCTCGCCTCGTCAGCCCTCACCGTCTTCTCAAATAACGCCATCTGGTCTCCGATGGTTGTCTGGATCTTGCGCTCCTCTGGGCGCCCGCGGTCGCGCGTGATGACTAGGCCGGATTCGGACAGAGGGAGTAGAAGCGGCGTGGCGGCGGCGTCATAGTCTTTGATGTACGAGGCGGAAGTGGAGCGGGCGGAGATTAGTGCTGAGGCTAGGGTGGTGGTGTGTTTGCGGAGGAGCGCTGGGAGGTAGGTGAGCAAATGGGTTGTGTAGGCAGCGGTGGTATCTAGGGTGGTTAGCTGGAGAGAGTTGAAGATGTGAGAGTAAACCGAGTGGAACCTTTGAGGGCGAGCGAGAGAGGGTGTTCTGAATTTGATGACGGTGTAGGAGGAGGAAGCACTGGCTTGGAGGGGGTCTTGTGGGGTGAGATGGGTGTCGACTTTCGAGGCGGTAGTACTGAGGGTTCGACGACGATACGTTTCTTTGAAGGCAGGTCAATCTTGATACTTTTTACGGGGTCTTTCAGCTTGTTGATGACTTCGGCTGTAATGTATGTGGACTTGGGGCTGTTCTTGAGGATGCCTGCTGGTTTGGGCGCGAGTATACGTTTCTGTATGAGCGCTGGAGTCTTGATGTGTACGACTTCCGAAGGCGGCGCCGTCTTGATGTTGTGTACTGTCGAAGGCCGTAGGGGAATCTTGAAGACAGGAAATGCCGGCTGTGGCTCCTCAACCACCGGGTTCTGGCTGTCTTTAGTCACGTCCTTGGAAGGAGTAGCTTGTGCCTGTTGCAGGGATCTGGCGAAGTTGGTGAGGAACTCCATATCGAGCTGATGATGAAGCGTTTGGTAGAGGTCTGTCAATGAGAATTGAATGGGAAGTTCTTTTCAAGGGATGCCAAGCCCAATGCGGAAGCGCATTTATATTTCTGCATCACGGAGCAAACGAAACGTGTCTTCACTGCTCATGTTGTAGGAAACAAACGCCACAAGATGTACTGCACAAAGTATACCTTGCATCATTAATACCTCTGTTTTATTCCTTGGGCGCCTCAGCGTCGTCTCCAGATACCACAACACCCTTCTTGTCCAGCATCTTTGCCAACGACCCATCTTGGTGCATCGACATCAGAATGTCGCACCCTCCCACGAACTCCTTGTTGATATACAGCTGCGGGATGGTTGGCCATTCGGAATACTCCTTGATACCTTGACGCTGTGTTAAGGACACTCGTATACAAACGTTCGCGAACCTTCCACTCACCCGCTCTGAGGTCTTGATCCTCTAAAACGTTGAAAGCGACAAACTTTGCCGGGTCAACGCCTTGCATGCCTAGTATCTGCACAGTCGCCCTTGAGAAACCGCATTGCGGTGTCTCTGGGGTTCCCTTCATGAACAGGACCACAGGAGCTGCTGATACAGCTTTGTCAATAGCCGCCCGGACCTCTGTGGACAGCAGTCTCATTTGTAGAGGGGTGAGAAGAACATTTGCGGAGGGAAGGGCGGATCTCGAAGGGCGGAGAGGCTGTGACGCGCGCAGCGCCTAATCGCGTATTAGTGGGAGTGATTTACGTTGCACTGCGACCACTTACAGAAGAGATAACACGTCTGGTGAACATCGTAGCTGATATGTGGTCTTCTCAAGGAGTTCTTCAGGTGTTAGTTCGATGAAGGTTCTCAAGTCTGATGACGTAACGCCACTTGGGATCCGAGGCTGAATAATCGCTCGTCACACCAACGAATGAAACGCGTTGAATTGCGAATTAAAAAAAGACGCTTCTCTTCGCGAAGAATCACTGTGACTTTGACTTGTAGCCTGCATCACTCGTGGCGATGGACACGAACCTTGACGGCCGCGTTGATGAAGGCGTTGTCAACGGTATCAAATCCTCTTACCGATATGTGCCGCTTGTAGCAAAGGACCATGCACAAGACGGCAAGTATCACCTCCTCCTTGCCTGCAGCGGCTCAGTTGCAACTATCAAACTACCCAACATCATCCGAGCATTATCAGAGCATCCAAACCTCTCTATACGGGTTGTGGTGACTGAATCGGCGGCCAAGTTTCTGCAGGGCCAGAGTGAGGAACAGCCACATCTGAATGAAATTCGCAACTATGCAAATGTCGATGCGGTATATCATGACGAGGACGAGTGGAAAATCCCTTGGACCCGAGGAGCCCCGATACTCCATATTGAGCTACGACGCTGGGCAGACGTGCTTGTCATCGCACCGCTGTCTGCCAATTCTCTCGCCAAGATAGCTAATGGAATCTGCGACAGTCTCTTGGCCTCGGTAGTACGAGCTTGGCAGGTTGAAGCACGACCATCACAAGACGCAGAGGCGGTGGCTCAGGTGGGCGGTGAACAGAAGACCATCATGGTAGCACCTGCGATGAATACTGCCATGTGGAGACATCCTTTGACAGCGACACACCTGCGGGAGATGCATTCCGGGGGTTCGTTCCACTGGTTCGAAGTGCTGAAGCCGGTGGAAAGGGAGTTGGCGTGCGGGGATACGGGCGACGGGGCAATGCGCGACTGGAGTGAAATTGTGCGGGCGATTGAGAGCAAGATGGCGCTGCGCAGCGCAGGGCCAAGATAGAGGAGAAACCTTTCTGGAAAGGCGGACGGAAGAAAGTATGACCAAGTAGAGTTACGTACCTTGCCGAACCGTCGCCTGCTGGCATCGAACTCTACTCAACCTCGCGGAGCATTGAGGACCGGGGAAGAAAGACGGAGAGGGCGGTTGGTTTGTCGCAAAAGGCGCGGCATGCGAGTAGAAAGAAGGCATGCGTGCGCATGAACACCAGGTCGCATACAACGAAGATAATGGTGCCAAGATCTGTCATACAACAGCACAAGTGACGCGGTCGTCGGTGATGAAACAAACCCGCAGTTGTCGATGTTGTTGTGCATGTTTTTTGTCTTGTCTTGTCTTGCCTTGGCTTGCCGTGTCCTTGTCTTGCTTGCTTGACTTGACCTGAACAGCGCCGCCCAGCTTCTTCCCAAGAAAGACCAAGACCGCTCCGAACCGGGCCTCCAGTACCGAACTACAGCAGGCCTGCTCTACACCACCACCACTCTACGAGTACTCTACTCTACTCGTACGCAGTACACCATCACTCGGCCTTGCTTTAACAGCGAGATCTCTCACACTACTCCATTTTCTCTCTCTCTTCGTCTCCCCTTCTCTCCTCTCGCCATGTCACAGCTCTTGCCATCACTTCTCCACTCAAACAATCTTCTCTGATCTCGTTGCTCCTCCGCGTAGTTATCCCCTCTTGGTGTGCAAGGAAATCTACAACCAGCCAGAAACCTGGGACCAGTGGAAGTCGCTACCAGCACAGCGCGTTCCATCGTTGCGACCGCTCCACCGCTGTCGCACACTCTGAGGCTCACGTCTATCCAAGGGCAGCATCGACCGCAACACCTTGTTTTCCGATACCTGCTTGTCAACGTCGCAATAATGTCACTTTGACAATCCTAGTAACATGGTTCTGGAACACACTGCCTAGAAGCACTCAAACATCTCTTCGCATTTACGCTTAACAAACCGCTACCCTCTTCTTCTCTTTCTTCTTCTTTTCTCGAACATCCAACCTGCCAACCACGAGTTCAGCAATACGTCAATTCAGCATTACGTCAAGGACTTTCTAGACCTCATCATCTCTACAACGAAACATGCGCCCACCGAAGAACCCAAGTCGAACGACGAGCTCCTTTCGTGGGATGCTCACTCGTGGCAACTCGGCAGCCGTGACTCAAGCTCCTGTGGAGACCGAAGACTTCTTCGAGAAGCCTCATCGTGACTGGTCGCCGGAGGTCAGCTACGCTAGGGAATACTTTCATCTCACACACTTCAAGGAGATTTTGGAAATCAAGTGCAAGTTCGAAGGACAACCCGGCGCTCGGAAGGAATGGGCCTTCAACGAACGGCAGGAGAAGGTTCATGTCGATGGACAGGACGAAGAAGAAGTGGAAGACGAGGCAGACAACAACCCGTTGACTATGTTCGATGTCGCGCCTGAAGAACACAAGCCCGCGAGTCGCTGGGCAACACCAAAGTGCGATTGTGCCCTTGGGGGTGACGAATGCATATTCCAAGACCTGAAATCCGAATCCGAGTCCCGCACGCCCACAAGGTCATCAACGTTCAGCTCTCAGGACAACCTCTCCACTACCAGCTCAATGACCTCTTGGTCAGTCCTCGGTCGACACTCCCAGAAGGTTTCACCACTGGATACCGGATTATCTGTGGGCTCTCAGAACTTCCTCACAACATCTCCTTCAGAGATATCTCACGATAGTGTTTCCTCACCCAGGTCACTCCGGTCTTGGTACTCGACGCACCGCACATCCTCGCGCCGATCTTCCGCACGTCTCTCACAGCAAAGCATCACCATGTCACAACAAAGCGGGACTTCCACCTTGCCCTCGGATCCTCCTCTAAAGCCTTTGAGCCGTGCCGCGACCGATTCACTGGCCATGCATTCCTCCACCAGCCCTCCGAAGTCTTTCATCGGCAACACTGCCAGTAGTAGGACGTCAGAGATCTACAGAAATTCGCAGCTAACAGAGAGACCTCTGAACGCGAGATCTGGCAATCCACTTCAACAATCTTACAGCAGTCCGTCGCTGGACAAGATGCTGCCGAAGCGAGAATCCCTGATGCGGAATCCGACAGAGGGACGTTCGGTTGCTGCTGCACCGCGAGATAGCACTCGCAAGTCACCAAAGGGGAAGTTCTTCCGTTGGTAACCCCCCCACACACAAACTGGCAGTTTACATTTAAACCGATCGGAAAGAACGGAAAAGGAGCATGGATCAAGGCGCTTATGGATGGTGGGGCAAGTTTTCGAAAGGGATCATTACAAACATGACATGCATGGCGTTAAGTAACAAGCGGGGGCACTATAAAGAGCTCGGGGAGTGGCGTACATCTGCTATAGCTTTTTCGTATGCATTTGTATCAAACGTCAAGGCACCTGCTCAAGTGTTGTTGGCTCAATTGATGGTAGAGCAGGACTCGAATTGAACAATGTGGCTTCAATGGCATTCAATCCATTTCTCATCAAACCCCCGTTGCTTCCTCAATGGTGACGAAGGAAACCGCATGCTAAAATATACAGGTACCAATGATCATCTTCCAAAGAGCAACCCTCCGAGCCGTTGCCCGAAGCTAGGCCCTTGCGAGCCATCGTCTCCCTCGCTGCCAGTTCCTCTCGTGCCAACGGCCGCCGGCTCGTCCCTGATCGAGAAGACCTCGTCGAACATGGCCTCGAGCCCCGTGTCGACCGTGTCCTCCTTCAGGAAGAACCGTGCAGGAGCCATCTTCATCTCCGCTTCCCCACTACGCGCCCTTCCGTTCCCGGCACCGCCGTTACTGGTCTCGCGCTCGTCTTCGTCCGCCTCACTCACGGCCCCTCCTCTACGCTGGCTCGTGGTCATTGACGCCATGAAATTCTCCTTCTCGCGCTCCGTCGTCTTGCGTAGCACGCCGGGCGCCATATTAGGCGGGCGGCGCAGGAGGTGTGCTGGTGATGCGGGTGTTGCTGGGAGGGAGCCGTGGAAGGGCGAGGGCCCGGTGGGCAACGGTTGAAGTGGGATGCGAGGTCTGGCGGGGTTGAAGGGGATTGCTGCTTTGATGGGGGTGGAGGATGGGGTCCAGTCCATCATGTCGGTGTCAGCCTCCGAAGGCTCGCGGTACTGGTCGCTGTTCCGTATTGGGTAGAATGGCGTTGATTGTTGTTGTGGTTGTGGTCCGTTGGATGGAAACATGTAAGGCGTTGGTGCGGGTGCGAGGTTAGATATGGGGAAAGGCTGAATATTGGATTGCCATGGCTGATTGACGGAGTGCGATGCGCCGCCGTCGGTCGAATGCGTGGCTTCGGGCAACATGGCGTCGCTTACTTGGAAGGAGACTCGAGAACTGCTGTCCAGTTTCACGAGCGTTGATGAGTAGATGGTCGTCTATGTAAAGTTAGCACCGTAGAACCTACATCAATAGCTTCTATCATGAGACTTACCAGCGTCATGAAGACCATCATGAATGCATTCGCTCTTAGCAACTCCTCGTATGAAAAGCCGTTCGTGAAAGGATAGGTCAGAATCCACCAAGCTCCTGCTCGTACGGTCAAACTTATCAACTGGGATCTGTAATAGTTTCCGAGTCCAACCATGGATCCACCACTGCCTAGGTATTTTTTGTGCATCCATGGGTTCCACCATAATGCAAGTACACCCGCGAGCAATGCCCAGGGCATCATTCTTGAGATGTTCGTATGTAATCCCTCGAAACCGTTTGTGCTGGCAGTTCCACGTATCTTGAGCGCTAACGGAGACCGCAAAAAGGAGGCCGAGTTTCCTGATTCGTCAAGCCCAAACGTTCGCTCCCCTTGTTCAAGTATTTCAAGTACGTGCCAAAGAATCTGCGTACAGTTTGCAAAGGCCCACCCTACAGCTCCTAGACGGATTACTGCTGCTCTCCAGCCACCTCTTCGTCGCGAGTCCCCGCCGCCAGTCCTTGTCTTCTCCACCATGCGCCTCAAGTGATCCGTCTTGGCAACATATGCGCTGTTTTTGATCTGCTGGCGCACTCTCGGTGCACACGTCGCACAGACTTGTGGGTAACGCTTATCCAGATCTTCCTTGTACTTGTCGTAGGCTTTCACATATTCATTGTATTTGGGCGAATCCTCGGAAGGCAGATACGAAGCTAAGTTTTCTCGGTAGAAGTGCTGGTTCTTGAGGCAGGTCTGGCAGAAAAGATCATCGGCGAACGAAGACGTTGCGGCGAAGGGAGGAGGGGAAAGAGGTCGGACGGGCGCATGAGCATAGCGGAGGGAGCCAGACGCAGGCTTGGAAACAGGTGTGCTTGATGCCGGGGGGTCTGTTATTTGTCCATTCTGAAGAGTCCTCAGATCAGCTGAGAGGATTTGGCATGCCTGTACTCGAAAAGGCCTACCTGGTCGAGATGATTCACGGCCTCACACTGTTCACATTGCCATTGGGAGAGACCAGTGCTATGTTTCTGGGCCGACCGGCAGCCACAATAGAAGCACGTCAGGTTTCGACGTCGTAAATTCATGAGGGTGGTGTTTGTGTTTGTGTACATATGATGGTGCTCGAGTCCGGTCGGTATATACTGTAAACAAATGTTTATCTCCGGGATGCGGCAGGAAGGGTCCGCGTTGTCAGCCTTGGTGGGGTTTGGCGATGATCGGATTGGGATGGAGACTTGAAAGGCACAACAACTTGCTTTATATTCGACAGGAGAGCGTAAAAGAGATGGAAGCAAGAATATTTGAAGCAGTCCTGATACAAGCGATGGTCTGAGGCTTTCATATAGCACCACGACATCAAACACACCAAGCTTCCATGTCTCGGTGTGTCTAGCGCTCTGTCAAAGTATCATCCATTGTCCTTCAATCGCAACATAAGTTCTGTTTCAGTTACTTCCACAAAGATGGCGGCACAGTTATACAGTATTATCATCTCCGTACTGCTGTTGCTCGTTCCACTCCTCTCTCTCCGCCTTCTATCTCTCCTCCCAGCTTACAATCCAAGACCGGCACCTGGAACACGCAAGCCTAACAGCAAGACACGACTTCTCATAGTCTTGGGAAGCGGTGGCCACACGGCAGAAATGTTCGCTCTACTACGGGATCTGGACTGTAGCAAGTATACCCACCGCTCCTACGTCGTTTCCTCTGGCGACGCCTTCAGCATGGGCAAAGCAAAGGAATTCGAAGCGATGCTTCTGAAGAAGGTCATGGAGTCTCCCAAACATTCAATTCTACGTTACGGCAGCTATGATGTTTCAGTCGTACCCAGAGCGCGGCGAATCCACCAGAGCTTGCTCTCGACGCCTCTCACTTCCTTGAAATGTCTGCTGGCCTGCTTTACTATCTTGTACGGCTCGCCTGCGAACCAGTCCGTCTCGGAAAACGAGAAAGCCGGCATCCCGAAAGCGAACGGTCCAACCTATCCTGATCTGATCGTGTCCAATGGACCAGCCACAGGAGTCATCGTTATCCTAGCGTCGTTCATCCTGCGTTTCATAGCGGCGCCTGGCACGAAGCGGAAAATGCGGACTATCTACGTCGAAAGTTGGGCTAGAGTCCGCAGCTTGAGCTTGAGTGGAAAGATTTTACTCAGGGTGGTTGATCGGTTCATCGTGCAGTGGGAAAGCATAATTCCAGTGACTGGAGGTCGAGGCGAATATTACGGCGCACTGGTATGAGTTTGCGAGATGTAACAAAAACATAGAAGACATGGTGTGTCTCTCAGACATTCACGTGCACCAAACTCTTATAGAAATTTGTCAGTACAAAAGTTCGAATTTGCTTTTCATACTGGAGGTCGATCTTCGGTCTGACTTGAACCATCCGCGATGTCCATCGCCATGAACTTGTCCAACACCAAGGGTTCCGGTGCCTTTTTTCTCAGAGTCATTCCCTTCGCAGCCATGTGAGCACCCAACCTCTCCAAGACGACATCCGACAACTTCGGAACCGTCTTCTTTCCCTCGTTGTGTCCGTAGCCCATTCTAGCGGTATTCCTTGCGCCGCGCGGCATCGTCAACCGAGCGCGCTCAGCCATGTGCGCCGCCTCAACGTCTTCCTTGACCTTCTTCGCTACGTAGTCGTCGTCGTGGCGATCGCGGAACTTGCTGAACTTATTCCTAAGCTCGTCGATGACGCTCGGCGGCATGGGTGGTCGGAGCAGTGTCGGCAGGAACGACTTGTCCTCGACCTGGATGCGCAAGGTGTCGACGTCTGCGTCCTTGTACATAGGTTCCTCTACGGTCGGCCACGGGATTTTGACATTCTGGGGCTCGACGTAGCGCTGCCAGACTGTTTCGTTCTTGTAAATGTCAAAGTACGCGCCGCGCTTGACGAGACGGGGGAGAAGGACATCCCGTGGAACGCCGGTGATGGGATCTGGTAGAGGGTACACGAGTTGAACGTGGGAATACGGCACGGCTTGTTCGACCGATTGCACTCTTGGTTGGCCCTCCGTGGGAATACCATCCGGAGAACGAACATCGATCTGTCAGTCAAAGGTTATTAACGGTATCCATTTCGTCGCAGGTTCTACCAATGAGGCAACTCACTATGTTCACGTTCTCAATCTTGATCATCTCCGTCTCCTTGTCCACTTCCATCACCTTGCCAATACGGCCTTTGACCCCTTCACGGCCCTTCACCAGACATACACGATCGCCCTCCCGGATGAACCAGTCCTTGATGCGCAGCTTCTCCGGGACTTTCGGCGAGTTCATGATCCTAGGGTTGAAAGTGCCGTACGTTTCTTTCACTTCCAGAGCGTTCTGCCATGGTGACAGAGCACCCAGCTCCCAGTTTTCCCGCCTGACATTGCGAGCGGTTCGAGCGGCGTAGAACGTCTCGGTGAGGATTTGACCTTGCTGGGCCCGCGCGGCGTACCAGTCCCGTTTTGTTATCTTTTCCTCAAGGATGCGGGCTTTCCGTTTCGCTTGGGATTTGGCGACGGCCGTTCGCCGTAATACTTTCTGCATTGAGCCGCGTTGTACTGTTAAGAGTGCACGAGGGAGCGTTCTATCGTGGTGCGGAAACTTCAAGATTTGCGCATTAGGTTCGCTGTCATGACCGTAACTCTGCATCACCATCAGGAGAATGACCATGTCACAATGATGATAAACAATGATGATAACTATCCTGTCTACTCTACAATATAATACAAGTAACCGTAAGAGCAGGATACCACGCCCACCAAACAAGTCTATACCGTCGCCTCGCCAAGTCGTAACGCTAACAATGCTCGTACGTCCGTGGTATACTGCAAGCCTTCCAACAGGGGTATCAAATGTAACAGGTCGTTGTCCGAAGGGTCACTGATCCAACCCTCGATGGGTATAGCATTGTCTGCAGTCAGTTAGCCACGCCGGATTTACTCAAGTAGTATCATCGGCATACCCTCATGAAAGGTGTAACTGATCGGACTATTGTCGAGAATCATGACTTTGCTGAGGTCAGGCTCTACTTGACCGACATCTTTGATGTATGCTCCGTTACGGAACGTGCAATGTTGACGGTAATACCGCGCAGAGAAATACTTGCGCTCCAGTTCGAGCCAATCAATAACGGGATCTGCATACTCTTGAACCGCGGCAGTGAACACAATCAGATTGTACCATTTGCTGACCTGCAGCTAGTTAGACAGATCCTTGCCGACATCCGATTTTCCCTCTTGCCACTGACCTTGCGGAGAAACTCGTCACAGTGAGGGCGTTTGTGGACGTAATAAAGAATCGGAACCTGAGGTCCAATGCTGGCACCTTCAACCCCAACGGGATTCTGGAGCTTGACCTCCACCATGTGTCCAGTGCTCATCCTTCCTCCTTTCGACATGCTGTGTATGAGAGTTTCATCCAAGTCTATGATAAGAGTCTTTTGTGGTCCATCCGTAACTGGCGCGCTCGTGTGCGAGTATGATGGCTGTCTTCTTGGAACTAGAGGCCGCGGTGGAGCGGGAACTTGAGGATATTTGGTTAAGCCTAGAGATGAAGCAGGACTAGTTGGTGATTTTATAGATTTTGCAGTCAGAGGCGCATTTGAAGAGAGGTGCGCCTCAGTGTTGGAGCCGACAGAATTGCGCTTTTCCCGGTCCAATCTGCGTTGGCGAAGTGCATCCTCATTCAGAACACTGATTCTTATAGAACGTCTTGGAGTA
>Ga0160427_10000756_pt1 | contig 19642 bp, 10 predicted proteins | sample SolpanmetagenomL_FD_108194 | JGI IMG/M metagenome (GOLD analysis project Ga0160427, IMG submission 108194) | Solar panel surface microbial communities from Lawrence Berkeley National Laboratory, California, USA - L | ecosystem: Engineered > Built environment > Solar panel > Unclassified ...
ACGCCACGCCGCATTAGTGCCGGGATAAAAGATGGTGGAAGAATAAAATTGCCAATTACCTATGTAGACAAAGGTCTAAGGTATCTTTTGGCCATAATACACTTGACTGTGGCCACCTCCCAGGCTACTGGTAGCCCTAACGTAGACAAGACTATCCGTTCCTTTTTTGAAGCTGGCTTGAGACAAGTCGCTGGGGTCGCCGTTGGTAAAAACATAGTTAGTACCAATGTAACTCAGCGGCAGCGTACCAAACAGACTCATACTCACATCCTGCCCAACTCGGCTCACGGTCGTGACTATATCACACGGCTCCGTGAGTTTTCCACAGCTACTGGTATTATTGCCACCGGTATTGCTAAAGCAAGTAGACGTTAGCTTAGTAAAGCGGTATTTACCAACCAGCGATTGTACGAGGATAGCTGTGTCATTGGGTGCTACCGTAAGCTGCTTGGTGGTAGTAACTGGCCCATTGGAGCCAGTTACTGTGAGGGATACTGGGTAAGTACCTTCGCTACTAAATGAGTGCGTGGGCTGTTTGGCCACGCTGACAGGAGTATTGTCGCCAAAATTCCAACTGTAAGAGGTTCCGTTGATTGAATTATTTATGAATTGGATGGCTCGGTTATTCTTCAACGTGCCATTATAAGTAAAGTCAACTGTGTACTTTCGCTTCGCTACAACTGCATCAGGCTCTGGCTTTTCTTTGGCGCAGCCTACGCACGCAAGGCTGGTCAGCAAGGGTAGTAAATACTGTCTTTTCATGTGAAAAAAGTAAGAATATGAAGCGTGAAGATAAGTAGTGTGCGCATGATTACATGTCAGGTAGCACGTTATTAATAGCACTAGGCGGCTACCACAACCGCCCCCAACTGGGAGTGATTGTAGTAGCCGCCTAGTGCTTTAGTATAACGTGCTACTCCACCGTGAGGCGCTGGCTGAAGGTGCCGGCGCTGGTTTGGAGGCGCACGGTGTAGAGGCCACGCGCCACGCCGGCCAGCTCCAACTGCTGTGTGGCGTCGGCGCCGGCGGCCAGGGTGCGGTGCAGCACGGTCTGGCCCAGCGAGTTGAGCAGCGCCACATCAAGCGTCTGGCTACGTAGGCTGGCGGGCAGGCTGAGCGCCACGCGGCCACCCTGCGCCGGGTTGGGGTAGAGAAATGCGCCCGCCGTAGCGGCGCTGGCGGCCTTAGCACCCAGCGCGGTGCTCTGCACGTAGTTGCGCAGCCACGCCAGGGAGGGGCGCTCGGTGTTATCAACATTCACCAGGGGCGCGCCCTGGGCGGTGCGCCAGTGGCCGGGGCGGTAGCCCCACAGCGTCACGCCCTTCACGTTGGGGTTCTCCCAGAAGAGCGGAAACACGCGCTGATACTCCGCGAGCTGCACGGCGTCGTCGAGGCCGTCTATGTCCAGTTCCGTCACGTAGAGCGGCAGGCCGGTAGCAGCCAGCAGGCCTACGTTGGCGTTGATGGTAGCCGCCGTTTGGCCGGCCGTGGAGAAGGCGTGCCCCTGCATGCCTACCCCGTCAATAAGGTTGAGAGCTTTGAGCTGCGTGATGATGGCGGCGTAGGCGGTAGCCCGCGTTGTGGAGTTTTCCACGCTGTACTCGTTAATCATGAGCTTGGCGCTGGGGAAGTACTGGCGCGCCAGCTGGAACGACTTCACTATCCAGGCGTTGCCGGCCGCGCCGCCGAGGGCGTTGATGTAGCCGCCGCCGGTGGGGTCGGGCGTGCCGGTGGGCGTGGTGGGCGAGCCGACGGTGACGAGGCCGGTGGGCGGCGTATTAATGGGCTCGTTCACCACGTCGATAAAGTCAATTTTCGGGTAGCGGGCCGCTACGGCCGCAAACCAAGCGTTGATAGCCGCCAGCTGGTCGGCATCCGACAGGCCCTTGAGCCAGGCCGGCTGCTGGGCCCCCCAGATGAGCGTGTGCATGCGGAAGATGCTCTGGGGGCCGGTGGCTGGCTTGGCCTGCGCGTAGGCTTTGTCGAGGTCGGTCCAGTTGTAGGTGCCGCGCGTGCTTTCCACGCTGCCCCACTTGCCGCCATTTTCGGGCGTTACGGCATTCCAGTAGTTGCTGAAGTAAGGGGCCTGGGCGTCGCTGTAGGCGCAGCCGAGGTACTTCGACTTGCCGGTAGCCAGCGGCGAGCCGCTGGGCACAAATACCACGGGCGGCGTGGTAGAGCCTTGCACGCCCGCGTCGAGGTTGGCCACGGTAAAGTACACGCCTTTCTTGCCAAACACGAACTTATCAAAATCGAGCCCGTCTTCGCGGGCGCCAATCTGAAAGGTCTGCGTGAGGGCGCCGGCCGGTACGGTGAAGCTCACCAAGGCCGCCCCGCCAAAGCTGTACTGCGACAAATCGACCCATTTCCACACGCCCGTGGCGGCCGAGCCCGCGCCATCGACTACGGTGCTGGCCGCGGTATAGCCGATGTTGAAGAGGTTGTTGCAGTTTACCCAGTCGGTGCTCGTCACGGGGCTTTTCGTGCCGAAGCTGTTGGCATAGTAAAAGCTGTCGTCGTTGGCGCCGTTGGGGCCCACGCGCAGGCGGGCGTACAAGTCGTAGGTGCCCGCCGCCGGAAACGTGACGGTGTAGGTGAGCACCCGCGCCGCCGTGGCGGGCGCCGCGCCGCCTACCCCGCCGCCGGGCGAATTAGTCGCCGTGTAGCCCGACACGTCGGTGAGCGAAGTGGCGTAGGTAACGGCCGGCGTCGTGCCCGAGGCCGCTACCGTGCGCACGGCCCAGTCGCCGGTAGTAGCGCCCGTGAGGGGCGGGGTAGTCGAGGTGCCCGTTTCGGCTTCCAGCCCTACGGGGGTAGTCTGGGCCGAAAGGGTGAGGTGGCTGCCAAGCGCAGCCGCCAGCGCAACCAAAGTGCGTTGAAGTGTCTTCATATACGAAGCGGAGTTGGGTGGGAAAAGGAAGGCCAGGAACAGCCTGAGCGGCGCAGGCCCTGGCCATTAGCTAAAAGTAGGTAGATTAATGGCCGTAATAAGTGCCTGTTTATTAAACAAATAACTTCGAAAAATGCTGCAAACGTTTGTGATAGTCTGGCAAACGTTTGTGATAGGTTGAAATGCCCGAATTTTATGAAGGCGCTTTTGAGTAGGCACTGCCGGTAAGTGGCTGGCTGCCTGGCTTACCAAAGCCCGAAAAAAGGGCACCAGCCGCAGCCGGTGCCCTTGCAAAACAGTGTAGAATAGTAGCGGCCCCTACCAAATAACGGCCCGGTCGGCGGTGCTGCGCGTCATCTTGTCGCCTTCTTTACAGCCGAAAGCGGCCTGAAACTGCGGCATGTTCATAATCGGCCCGATGGTGCGGTACTGGCCGGGCGAGTGCGGGTCGGTCTGGATTTGCTGGCGCAGGGCCTCGGGCCGGATGTTCTGGCGGCGCAACTGGGCCCAGCTCAGGAAGAAGCGCTGCTCGGGCGAAAAGCCGTCGTACTGCGGGCGTGGGCCGTTGCCGTAGCGTTGTGCCAGTTGCTTTTCGAGGGCGCCGTGCACGATGGTGAGGCCCGCGAAGTCGGCCAGGTTTTCACCCATCGTGAGCTTGCCGTTCACATGCACCGAGTCGAGGGGCGAGAAAGCGTCGTACTGGCGGCCCACCACGGCGGCGCGCTTCGTAAACTCGGCCGCGTCCTGGGGCGTCCACCAGTCGCGCAGGTTGCCCTGGCTGTCATATTGCCGGCCCTGGTCGTCAAAGCCGTGGGTCATTTCGTGGCCCATTACCCCGCCGATGGCGCCGTAGTTCACGGCATCGTCGGCCTTGGGGTCGAAGAACGGCGGCTGTAAGTAGCCGGCCGGAAACACAATCTCGTTGAGCGGTGGGTTGTAGTAAGCGTTAATGGTGGGCGGCGTCATGCCCCACTCAGTGTGGTCCACGGGGCCGCCAAAGCGCGCCGCCTCGCGCTGGCTTTCCCAGAGGCGGGCGGCCAGCACGTTTTTCAGGTACGATTCGCGGCTGATAGGCAGCGCCGAGTAGTCCTTCCACTTATCCGGGTAGCCGATTTTTACGCGCAGGGCATTCAGCTTTTTCAGGGCCTCGGCCTTGGTAGGGGCGCTCATCCAGGTGTTGGTTTGGATGTGCTCGGCCATGCTCGCCTTGATGTTGGCTACCATTTCCAGCGCCTTTTGCTTGGCCTCGGGCGAGAACGCCTTATCGACGTAGAGCTGGCCAAAGGCCTCGCCCAGCGTGGCGTCGGTGGCGGCCTGCACGCGCTTCCAGCGGGTAGCCTGCTGCTTGGCGCCAGTCAGCACCTGGTTGTAGCGGAAGCTGGCATCTACGAACGCGGCTGGCAGCGTGCCCGCCACCGAGCGCACCAAATGCCAGCGCATGTAGGTCTGCAAGTCGGCCAGCGGCTCGGTCTGGAGCACCGTGTTTATCTCATCGAAAAACCCTGGCTGACCCACGATAATTTCCTGGGCCTTGCTGAGCTGCATGTCGGCCAGCAACTGGGGCACCTGCACGGCGGAGTAACGCTGGGCGGCGCTGGCTAGGGGCATCTGGTTGTAGTTGGCTTGCGGGTCGCGCAGCTCCACGCGGGTTTTGCTGGCCTGCGCCAAGCGCTTTTCCAGGCGCTCGACGGTGGCGGCGTTGCGCTGGGCCGTGGCCACGTTGTCGCCCAGCAAGCCAAATAGCTGCTGCATGTAGGCCTGGTAGGCAGCGCGCACTTTCTGCGAGCGCGGGTCGTCTTTGAGGTAGTAGTCGCGGTCGCCCATGCCCAGGCCGCCCTGGTCGAAGCTCACCACGTAGCGGGTTGTGTTCTTCTCATCTACTTGCACCCCGCTGCGGAAAAACGCGCCGGTGCCCAGCACCTGCTCGTGGGCCAGCAGGGCGGGCAGCTGGGCGCGCGTTTTGAGGGCCGCAATGCGGGTCAGCTCGGGCTTGAGAGGGGCGAGGCCCGCCTTTTCGATGGCCACCGTATCCATAGCCGAGGCGTAGAAGTCCCCTACTTTCTGGGCGTTGGAGCCGGGCGCGGCGCTACGGTTGGCGGCGGCATCTTCGAGTATTTGCTTAAGCGTAGCCTGGGTGCGCAGGCCCAGCAGGTTGCGCGGCCCCCAGCTGGTGGCGTAGCTCGGAATAGGGTTAGCTTTCAGCCAGTTGCCGCCCGAAAACTCGTAAAAATCCTGGCACGGCGACGCCGAGCGGTCCAGGTCAGCCACGTCGAGGCCTACGCCTTTGGGGGCGGGGCTGGCGGAGGTGGCGGCCGGCGTAGCAGTAGCCGTGGCTACAGGCACGGCCGGCCCGCTGCTGGCGCAGCTAGCTAGCCCCAGCAGCCCGGTGCCTAGCAGGGCGCGGGTAGTAAGCTTGGAAAAAGTAGGCATAAGTACGAATAGAAAAAGCGGAGAGCAGTGGTAGCGGCTCTGACACAAACGTAGCCGCTGCCGGCCGAAAAGATGACCGCACCAGAAAAAGGCTGCTTGCTATTTTTCCGCGGAATTATCCAGCAAGCCGGCTGGCTGGGGGCGCGGGCTGCCGCAGTTCGCAGCCGGGCCCCAACGCAAAAGCAGGGCGCCCAGCCAAGCTGCGCGCCCTGCTTTTTAGCAAGCGATGGCCTTTAGAAAGGGTAGCCGATGGCCAGGTTCAAGCGACCGGCCTTGTCGTCGGGCGTGCCATAGTTGGCGCGCAGCGGGATGGCATAGTCGAAGCGAATAACGAAAAACTGCACGTCGATGCGCAAGCCCACGCCCGTGCCCACGGCCAGCTGGTTGAGAAAGGTGCTGGCCTGAAACTGCCCGCCCGGCCGCTGCGGGTCGTTATTAACGAGCCAGATATTGCCCGCGTCCATAAATACGGCGCCCTTCACGTAGGGAAACAAGTCTTGGCGGTACTCGATGTTGCCTTCCAGGCGCAGGTCGCCCACCTGGTCGTAGTAGCTGAAACTGTTGGCCAGGTCGGTGGCCGTGGGCTTGTACGAGCCCGGCCCAATCTGACGGGCCGCGTAGGCCCGGATGGAGTTGGGCCCCCCAATGCCGTACTGGCGCAGGTAGGGCAGCGTACCCCCGCTAGAGTTGCCGTAGGGCAGGCCCACCCCAATCTGCAAGCGGCCCACAATGCGGTTGCCCGAAGTGGGGTTATCGCTGATGCGGTAGTACTCGCGCAGCTCCAGGTCGAGCTTGGCGTACTGCGCAAAGCGCTGGCCGGCAATGGTATAGTACTCAGTAGGCGACTTGGCCCCCACCACGGCGCTGCTGATGGCATTGGCCACGTTGCCGCTCACCTCGGCCTGGCCCTGGAAGAAAATCTGCTGGCGGCGCTGCTCCAGCACTTGCTGGTTGTAGGTGTAGCGGTAGGAAGTACCTAGGATGAACTGCGAGCGGTAAGCCTGCTGCAAAAACGGCCGTCTCATCAGCAGCGTGTCAAACACCGGCTGGGTAGTCACGGCGTTATACGATACGTCTATCAGCTTCAGCTCCTGCTCGTTGGTGATTTTAGTTTTCCAGCTGTAGCCGTAGTTGAAGTTGTAGCTGGTGGTGGCAAAGTAGCCGGTGCGCGACACGTAGCGCACGCCCGCCCCAAAGTTGGTACGCGGCTGAAAGTCGGAATTGACCAGGCGCGGGTTTAGAAACGGTAGGTTAGGCGCGATGAGGCGCGGCACAATGAGCTGGGCATTAAGGCCAAACTCGTTGGAGATAAGGCCTGTATTGCTGCGGCTCTCGGCGCCGGCCGGGGCGCGGGTCGAGGTTTCGGTCGAAGCCACGGCGTTGATGAGCAGCTGCTCGGCCCCGCGCAGCGCCGAGCGGTTGCGGTACTGAATGGTGAGGCCCGGCCCGGTAAAGCCGTTGCTTTTGCTCACGAGTTGTAGCTCGGCGCGCAGGCTCTTCTTCTTGAGCTGCGTCATCAGAATGTCCGAGTCGAGGCGGGCGCGCCCGGCCGAGTCGCCGGCTGCCGAGGGCCGAAACTTGATTTCGACAAAGCGAAATGTGCCCAGGCTCATGAGGCGGCTCAGCGTCTGGTCGCGGCGGCGCTGCCGAAACAGGCTATCCGGGTACAGAAACACGGTGCGCGTGATGGCCCGTGCCCGAAACACGCTCTCATCGGGATAATACAGGTATTTCTCAAAGCGAACGGGCGCGCGCTTGGTCGTGTCGGTAAGAACGAAGTTGGTATTGAGGCTCACCGTTTTAAGCCAGTAGGGCTGCTTGGCGCGGGCCGGCGTCTCGCCCTTCAGCTTGAAGTAGATGTTGGCCTTGACCAGCAGCGTGGTATCGACCTGAAAAAGCAAGTAGTTGGGGTTGAAGTAGTAAAACCCCTCGTTCTTGAGAGCCAGGTCGATGCGCACCCGCTCGTTGGTAAACACATCGAGGTCGTAGGGGTCGCCCGCCTTCAGCAAGGTAGCCGCCTGCGTATTGCGGATGGCCTTGGTAATCAGCGAGTCGCCCTGCGGAAAACGAATGTCCTGAATGATATACTGCTGGCCGGGGTGGGCCGTGTAGTCCACCTGCGCCGTTTTTTCCTGTTCTACCACCTTGCTGCTCACCGAGGCGTGGAAATAGCCCCGGTTTTGCAGGCGGTTGGTCATCAGAGTACGGGTTTGCTTGGCTTGCACCTGGCTTAGCAGCACTGGCGCCTCGCCCAGCTTGCCGGCCAGGTAATGGCCCAGACCCTTTTCCTTGCCCACGCCCAGGTGCCAGAAATACAGCTTGGGCCGCTGGCCCAGAATGGCAGCGTTGGGCTTGGGGCGCACCACGGTTTCCAGCTCGGTTTGCAGGGCGGCCTGGTTGCGCAGCTTGGTGGGCGCGTCGATGGTCACCTTGCTACCCGTGTAAAGCTTCTGGCCCTCCGGAATGTACTTCAGCCCCGAGCACGAGGCCAGCAGCAGCAGGCCTAGCCCGCTGGCCGCAGCCCGCTGGAAAGCAAAAAAAGAATTGTTACTCAAATAAATACGCTTCATGCTGACTTACTGGCTGGTGGCCGGGCGGCGGGTAGTGTCGCGGCGGGCGGTGCTGGGGGCATTCACGGCGGCGGCCGAGTCAGCTAGCTGCTGCTCGCGGCGATTGCGCTCCTCGGTATCCTTTTTGTCCTGCTTGCGAGCGTCGCGCAAGTCGCGCTTCACCGCGGGAGCTATTTTGGCAAACAGGTCTTGCAGGTTGTTATAGTCGCGCTGGAACACCAACGATGCCCCGGTACGCACGATGTTGCCGTCGATGTCCTCATAGGCATTCTGGCGGAAGGCGCGCAGGCGCAGGCGGCCGTCGCGCAGCACGGTGTACTCCAGGCTCACATCGCCGGCAAAGTTGCTGGCGTTGCCCTGGCTAGATTGGTTGCCGGCGGTACCGCCGCTCAGCGGCACGTCGGTGCCCAGGCGCACGGTGAGGCGGTTGTTGAGCAACTGGCGGCGCACGGCCACGTTCAGGTCGGTGCGGCTCTGGGCCGAGCCGGTGCTGTAGTCGGCCTGGTTAGTCACGCCCAGGTCAATGCCCAGGCCCGCCAGGTACTTGCCGGTCAGGTTCTGGAGCTGGTCGGTGAGCACCTGGCTCACCGAGCCGCGCAACTGGCTGGCCACAATACCTTCGCCAGCCGTGGTTTCAAACGGATTTTGCTGCACAAACCGCCCCAGCACGAGCAGCGAAAACACCTGCTTGCTCTGCTCCGAGGTGTTGGTGGGCTGGCGCAGCTGGGCCAGCCGTGCCTCTACCTCACCGCCTAGGGCCCCGCGCTGGTCCTCGGGCAATGTGATATCGAAGGCGATGGTCGGCTTGCTCAGCTGGTCGGTTACCTTAATGAGTACGCTGAAAGGCAGCGCGTTGCGGGCTACCGTGTTGGCATACTGGCTGTCGCTGCCCTGGCTGGCCAGCAGCTCGGCCGGCGCCGCTTTTATCTTATAAACGGCCGTCAGGTTGAGGTCGGCATTATAAGGGTCGCCGGTCCAAGCGATAGACGAGCCGCGGGCAATGATGAATTCACGCGTTACCAAGCCATAGAGCGAAAGCTTGTACTTGCCCCGGCGCACGTCGAGGCGGCCATTTAGGGTAAGGTTGCCGCTCGGGTCGAGAGTGGTGGTGAGTGTGCCGGCAGCGCGCACGCGCAGGTTGTCGCCGCTCACCGGGTCCACGATAAAGGTGAAGGGCGTGTCGTCGGTGATGGTAATCTGGGCCGTAATATCGTAGCCCATCGTGCTGCTGTTCACCGAGTCGGCGTCGGCGAGCACAACCAAGTGCGGCTTAGGTCGGGGCTTTAAGTCCACAAATTGCACGATGCCTTCGCGGGCCACCACGCTGGGGTCGGCGGCGGGGTTTTCCACCGTCAGGTCCGAGCCCTTGACCACCGTAGCGCGGGTATCTATTTTGATGAGCGTCAGCGGCCCGGTCAGGCGCGTATCCGAATCAACTACCAGGCGGCCATAGTATAGCGTGTTGTCCTGGGTGCGCCGGCTCTTCACGGCCAGAAAATCATTGGTCGTTACGTGCAGGTCAAAGCTGTAGTCAACCAGGTTCTTGGTCAGCAGGTAGCCGTTGGCCACCGCCTTGTTACCGGCCGAATCCAGCACTGTAAAATTGTTGAAGGCAATGCCCTGCTCATCAAACGTGACCGGCTGGCTCACCAGGCGGAACGGCGACCCGAGCTGCGGCACCACAAAGCTGGCATCGGGCGAGGTAGTGAGCTGGCCACGCACCTGTGGCGCGCTAGTGGTGCCCGCAATGTCGAGCTTGCCACTCAAAAAGCCCGTGGCATGGCTTATTTGCCCAGCCGAGAAGGGCTCGGCGGTTTTCACATTCAGCCGGGCCACGTCAAGCACGAAAGCGAGCGGGTTGGCACCCACGGTGCGGTAGGCCCCACGCAAGGTCACATCGTTGCCACCGCCGCCGGTAAGGCGGGCATTCACGTCGTAGCGGTCAGCCACCGGGTTGCTGGCTTGCAGGCTCAGGTCGCCGAGCACCGTCTTGCTATACAGCAAGTCCTTGATGGTCAGGTTGGCCGTGAAGGCCTGCTTCTTGGTGCCCAGGTTGCGGGCCACGGCCTCGCCATTGAGCGTGCCGGCGAGCGTGGAGTCGGGCTGGCCGATGGCCTTACTCAAAATGCCCAGTTGAAACTGCTCGAAGCGCACGGCCAGCGGCGAGGTATTCACGGCAGGGTTCTGGCTCTGCACCACTAGGGCCGAGGTACCGTTGGTGAGGCGCAGGTTGTTGGCTACCACGGTGCCATCGGGGTTATAGCGCACGTAGTTGTTGGCGCCCGCGGTCCAGGTATCGTAGTTGATAATCTGGTCGTTGGCAAAGGCAAACTGGTAGGCATCGCCCCGGCCCTGGGTCAGCACTTGCAGCGCGCCGGCCAGGGCCAGTCGCTCACGATTGCTGCTGTCGCCCAGGATGGCCACGCGGGTATTCACCTTATTATCCGCCACGTTGCCCACCAAGCTAGGCCGGCGTAGTGAGAAGCTGCTGTCTTGCCGGGCGCGGGCCAGCCGCAGGGCGTAGTCGAGCTTGCGCGGGTCCGAGTTCACGTCCAGCCTCAGCGAGTCGAGCCGGTAATTCTGATAGCGGATAAAGCGGATGTTGGTTTTGGCCGTGAGGCGGGCGGCGGCGCGGCTGTAGTCGCCGGCCAGCACAAAGGGCGAAAGCCGCCTCAAAGCGGGCACAAACTGGCGCAGCAGCCGGGTGTTCTTTACGCGCATCGAGTACGTAAAGCGCTGATTACCGCCGCTGTTGGGAAAGGGCGTCACGCCCGCCAGGTGGAAGTAACGGTTGATGTGCCGCTTCAATTCGGTGGCCAGGTCGCCCAGGTGCACGTTGCCATCGAGGTTCACGGCTGCCACGTTCGAATTGAAATCAACTGCCGTGCGGGAGGCCGTCTGCACAATGCGGCCCTGCACCGAGTCGAGCGGAATGCGCTGCTTGTCCTTCACAATCACAATGTGGTCGCCGCTGAACGTGCCATTAATCGTGTTTAGGCCAGACCCGCGCAGGTTGGCTTTCAAGTCGCCTTGCACGCGCAGGTTGCCGCCGGTATAAAAGCCCAGTGCCGTGAGGTTGGCCCCGCGCAGGTTCAGCGACGTCACTTCGTAGCTCGGGTTTTTGGCGTCGCGCAGGTTCACCACGGCCTTCAGGTCGAGGTCGAGGTTGGGGTCGTCGTGGCTGCTGGCCGCGATGTTGTATTTGCCTCGGTCGATATCTACCGTCGTGGCCACGCCGTGGTAGGTGTAGCCGTTGTAGCGGGCGCTCTGCACGTTGGCCGTCAGCTTGCCCACCAGCGTGTTGGGGTCCTGCAAGTTGCCGGTGGCATTGATGCGCCCCGTGCCCGTAATGGCCCCGATGGTGGGGTCTTTCAGCAACTTGCCCGCGTCAAAGTTCTGCACTGCAAACGTGCCTACTACCGGCTGCTGGCCGTTGGCCTGCTTGGCCCCCAGCTTGCCGCTAAAGGCCACGTTGCCATACGTTGAGCGCAGCTTCAGATTGGTATCGAAAGCCAGTGTAGTGGGCCGGCCCTTAAAAGTACCGCTCAGCGAAAGGGTAGGAGGGATGCTGATATTGTTGGGCACCGTGCCCTTTGGCAACACACTGAGCAAGTCGGCGCGGGTACTGCTAAATTTCTGAATGTCAAGGTCCACGTACAGGCGGCCATCCACGTTGGGCAGGCCCACGATGTGCGCGCGCCGCGCCTGCATGGCGGTGTTGCGCAGTCCCACAAAGTCGAAGTTGCGCACCAGCAGGTCGCCCAGTCGGCCGCTCACCAGGCCGCTCAGCAGCACGCTTTGGTTGGGGCCGGTGGTGAAGGGCGGCGTGCCCGCCAAGCTTGGCACTAGGTACAGAATGTCGCGAAAGCCCAGCCGGGTCGTGCGCAGGTCGCCGCTCAAGCCCAGGTTGGGCAGGTTGTCGGCGATGCTGCCCAGGCTCTTAAACCGCATCCCCAGGCTGCGCTTAATGTGTGAGTTGGGCGTGATGAGGTCGAGGCTGTCAAGGGCAATCTGCACCGAGTCGTACACCACATTGGCCCGCGCCGACGTGATGGCAAAGCCGCTCTGGTCTTTGCCGGCCAGGTCGTCGAGCTTCACCGTGGTGCGGTTTTCAGTAAAGGTTAAATCCCGCGTATTCAGCACTAAATCAGTGAAGTGCAGGTGGCTGTAGTCGAGCGCCGGGTAGCGTGTCTTCAGCTTGGGGTCGTTGAAGTTATCGAAGTTTACCGCCACCTGGCTGATGTCGGATTGCGCGAGGGTCACGCGCCACTTCAGGGGCGTGGCACTGGCTTTGTCGGCCGCCTCATCCACTTTACGCACGGCCTCGGCGGGGTTGATGACCCGCTTATCAACCGGCACGTTTTTGTTCTGCGAGTAGGCGAAGGAGGTGTTTTTGAGCGTCAGCTTGCCCAGGTCGATGCGCTCCCTGGCCAGGTCAATATTCTTGGTCGTGACATCGGCCAGCCCAATCTGGCTGTTGATAAACTGCGCGGCCGGCTCATTTTTATATACAAAGCCCACATCCTCCAGGGTCGCCTTGTGGAGGCCGAACGTCAAATCGAGCGGCTTCTCGGGCTTTTTGTCGTCTAGCTCGGGTGCGGTTTTGGTTTGCTCCATCCGGATGGCCGCGTGCCGAAGCGTCGCGTTATCCACTTTATAAACAGAGTTATCCACATCTACCTCATCCATGTTGACGAGCAGGTCGCCAAGCTTGGCGCGCAGGTCGGAGCCCGCTACCTGGTCGTTTTGGGTAAACAGGATATTGGCCAGGTGCACCCGGCCAATGTCGTATTTCAGGCCCGAACTGGTCGTGTCTACCGGCGCTGTGGGGTCGGTGAAGGCCTTAATAATAAAGTCATAGTTGTTAACGCTGTCGGGCTCGGTGCGCGTGAGGCGTACGCGGCCGTTTTCCAGCTCCACGTCCTTGATGTTGACCTGCTTCTTCAGCAACGCAAATACATCGACGCTCACGCCCAGGTGGCCCACGCTCAGCAGCGTATCGCGCTGCTGGTCGGCCAGGTACACGTTGTCGAAGTTGATGGCGTGTCGGAAGTCGGTGCGGAAGGTACCGAGTCGCACTTCCGTTTTGAGCTTGTCGCGCAGGTAGCCTTCGGCACGGCGCGCCACAAAGTCTTGGCCAGCCGGCAGTTGCAGGTACACGAAAAGGCCAATTACGACCAGCAAAACCAGTGCAATCAGTCCAAAGACAACGTACAGAAAGCGCCGTAGATAAACTGACACAGGCAGAAAAAGGAAAGTGAAGCCGCGCCCAGCTTCAGTAAAGGAACAGAATTATGGCTTTCCAAACGGGAAACCATCGGCCGGGGTTGGCAAAATCACGACGGAAAGTGCGGAATAAGGTTGCGCCTCGCACGCCCCACAACGTTGCCTATAGGCGTTTTTGGTACGTGGCGGCCGGCTCGCAACCGCGCCGCCAGCCGTTACTTTGCCCTATGCAGCCTACTTCCGCCCCCGATTACCGTCCCCTCATTCGCCAGGCTTTTGCCGAGATGGAAAAAGTGGTGGTGGGCCAGCGTGCGCTGGTCAGCCGCCTGCTCATCGGCGTATTTACGGGCGGCCATATCTTGCTCGAAGGCGTGCCGGGCCTGGCCAAAACGCTCACCGTGAGCACGCTGGCTCAGGTATTGCACCTGCACTTTCAGCGGGTGCAGTTTACTCCCGACTTGCTGCCCTCCGACCTCGTGGGCACCATGATTTATAATCAGAACCAGTCGGTTTTTGAGGTCAAGAAAGGCCCCATCTTCGCCAACCTCGTGCTGGCTGATGAAATCAACCGCTCGCCGGCCAAGGTGCAGAGTGCCCTGCTCGAAGCCATGCAGGAAAACCAGGTCACCATCGGCGAAACTACCTACCTGCTCGACCGACCTTTTCTCGTATTGGCCACCCAAAACCCAGTAGAACAAGAAGGTACCTATCCGCTGCCCGAAGCGCAGGTCGACCGCTTCATGCTGAAAGTGCACGTCGATTACCTCAAAAAGGCCGACGAGCTGGAGGTGATGCGGCGCATGGCCAACCTGGGTTTTAAGGGCGATGTGCAACCGGTGCTTACGAAGGAAGATATTTTCGGCATCCGTGACCAGATAAACCAGGTGCAGATTTCGGACACGCTGGAAAAGTATCTCATCGAGCTAGTATTTGCCACGCGCCGCCCGGCCGACTACGACCTGCCCGAGTTTGCGCAGGCTGTGCAGTTTGGGGCCAGCCCCCGCGCCAGCATCGCGCTGCACCGCGCCGCTCGCGCCGTGGCCTACCTCGATGGCCGCGACTATGTGCTGCCCGAAGACATCAAGGATGTGGCCGAAGACGTGCTTAACCACCGGATACTAATGACTTACGAGGCCGAGGCCGACGGCATCCGTACCCACGATTTGATTGAGGCGATTTTGCGGAAGGTGCCGATTTCGTAGCAGCGTTGGCCCGCTTGCTACTTATCAAAGCTCAACCTTTCAAAAAGTGGCACGTTAAATGCCTACCGGTTACTGACCGCGCCGCTATCAAGCCGGCATTTATCCTTCACCGAAAACTCTTCAATCCGATGAAAAAGCTGCTCATCCTCGCCGCCATGCTGACCGCCGGTGCTTACTCGGCCAACGCCCAAACTGGCACGACTACTACTACGACCCGCAAAACCACCACGACGCCTTCTTCGGTAAGCACGTCGCCCATGACGGGCACCACGACGGAAACCACCCCGGGTTCGACCACTGTTGAGTCGACCACGACGACGGCCAACCCTTCGACGCAGACGCCCGGCACCATCACGGTTCCCGCTAACGCCAAGGTAAAATCGAATGGCCGCAAAATGAAAGTGAAGTAAGCCTCCGTGCTACCACACAAGCAAAAAGGACCGGCTGCAAGCATTTGCAGCCGGTCCTTTTCGCTTAAAAGCCAGGGTTGAGCTACCCGCTGCTAGCTGCCCGCTCCAGGATGCGCTGCATCTGCCGGGCCAGCGTTTGGCGGTCGAACTCGGCCTGCGCCAGCGCTTGGCCGCGCCGGCCAGCGGCGGCTAGCAGCAGCGGGTCGGCCAGGGCAGCCTGCACCTGCGCCTTTAGAGCCGACGCGTTGCCAGCCGGGGAATACCAGCCGCAGCCGTGCTGCTCCACCAGGGTTTTCGTCCAGCCACGATTAGTCACCACCACCGGCGTGCCCACGGCCAGCGCATCGTAGAGCTTGGCCGGTGAATTGGTGTCGAGCACCGGCATATCCAGAAAAGATACCACCGCTACATCGGCCAGCGCAAACCAGCTGAATACCGCGTGCCGGGGCTGCGCGCCCACCAGCCGAATGCGCCCCGGCCAGCGCGCCGCCGCCGCCGCCACCAGCGGCGCGTAGTAGCCGTGGCCCAGAAACAGGAACGTGGTGGCCGGGTCGGCGGCCACCAGCGCCTCGGCGGCTGCCACCACCGTGGGCATGTCGTTGGCCCGGCCGAAGGTGCCAGCGTAGAGTACGATTTTCTGACTCGCCAGCCCTTGGGAATGGCGTAAGGCCGCCACTGCCTCGGGCGTGGCGCGAGCGGCCAGGTCGAGGTCGGTGCCGTTGAGCAGCGTCGTTAGCTTGCTTTCGGCAATACCCAGCCCGGCTACGTAGGCGCTCATATCGGGCGAGAGGGGCACAATATGCGCCGCGCTTTCATACAGTCGCTTTTCGAGGGCAAACAGCTGCTGCCGGGCCAGCGCCGTGGGCACCGCGCCCATCGCTATCGGGAACGAGGGCCACAAATCCTGCACCTCAAACACCCACGGTGCCCGCCAGCCGCGCGCCACCCGCGCCGCCGCCCAGGCCGCCGTAAGGGGCGTACTGATGCCCCAGACCACATCGGGGCGCTCGATGCGGCGGCCCTCGCGCCAGGCCCAGGCTGCGTACTGCGCAAAGGCCAATGCCCGCCGCGCCGGCCCCATCTTGTTCTCATACGGAATGGCGGCCTGCCGCAGCTCCACGCCCGGCGGCACCCACGGAAAGGCGTGCGTCAGCTGCTGGCCCTGCCAGGCGGGCGTAGTAAGCAGCGTCACGCGGTGGTGCCGGGCCAGCTCGGCCAGCAGCGAGTAGTGCCGGCTGGTAGCCGGGCAGTCGGGGCTGGCGTGGTACTGGTTGAAAACGGCAACGTGCATTTTGTTGAGTTATAAGTTAAAAGCTAGGAGTTAGGAGTTGGCCAAGCGCTTTTCGGAAAGCAGCTCCTAACTCACAACTTTTAACTCATAACTACTTCTTGGGTCGATAATGCGAGTCGTTCAGAATGTGCTGGGTATTCTTATCCGCCATGAGCTGGGCCAGCGTCACCTCCGAGTGCTCGGCCATGTACTTGCGCACCACTTGCAGGCCCACCCACTGGCCCACCCGGCCAGGACAGGTGCGGTCGATTTCGGGCACGTTGGGCCGCTCACCCACGTATTTTTGAATAATGAAGGGCGTGGTGCTGAATAGCAGATTATTTTCTAGAAAGTGCCCCCAGATGCGCGCCTCGTTGAACTGCACATTGCGCAGCTCCTTGCCCGAGTAGCCCAGCAGCAGCGAGTCGGGGGTGCAGGGCAGCACCTGGCCCGCAAAGTAGAGCCGCTTGCCCTGGTCCACCATCTGGTCGAGCATGGAAGTAGCGGTCAGTTGGTGGCGGTTGTACTTGCTCGACACAGCTATTGCCAGCGTGGGCAGCACGTTGGTGGGGCGATAGCGCCGCAGCATATAGCCGGGCAGGTTGGGCCGGTAGCTGGCCTGCGGCCCCGCAAACCAGTCGAGGCTGACGACCAGTAGGCTGTCGTTGATGTAGATGTCCTTGCCCAGCAGCCCGCTCACGTAGGTAGCGGCCACAGCCGGCGTTTTAAAATCGGGAAAGTAGTAGTGCACCCGCCCAAACATGGCCGCCATATCGTGTCGCAGGCCCACCGAGTCGGCAAAGGCGGCCGCCGTTTGCTGGCTCAGCTTCTGCAAGTCGGGGTTGGTTGCCAGCTGAGTAAGTGCCCGAGCCAGCGTATCGGGTGGGGCCTGCCCGGCCTGCAAATAATAGCGCGCAAAAACCGGATTGGCCCGCACAAACTGCAACCCTTGCGCCGGATTTTTAATCTGGAAAAAGGACCGTTCGAGGTGGCGCAGCGCTAGCGGGGCGGCGGGAGCGTTGGCGGCCGGGTCGGGGCGGCAGCCGCTGTCCGCTCCGCGCTGGCAGCCGGCCAGCAGCGCTGCCGCAGCTAGCCCGAAGGCCGTGATATAAGCAGATACTTTCAAGCTGTAGCTATTTTCGCGTAAAATTACACTTTCCCAACGCACGCCGGCGTTTCGCGGTACCTAAACCTCCTTTAGTTTTCTATTCATGAAGAAAATTCTTCTCACACTGGCCGGGCTCGGCCTGGCCCCCGCCGCATTTGCCCAGGTTGAAATCGGCCTCAAGGTATCGCCTTCCATCTCGTACTTCCGCACGGCTTCGCAAAGCAATAACTTTCAGAGCGATAAGAGCAAAATAGGTTTTGGCGGCGGTATTTTCATCGACTACTTCTTCGGAGAAAACTATGCCTTCAACACGGGCTTGTTCCTGACCGGTAAAGGCGGCACGTATTCCTACACCGAAAAGGGAGGCAACGCCAACAACACCGTCACGCAAAAGCTGGGCATCGACTACCTCGAAATTCCCGCTACTATCAAGCTCTTTACCAACGAGATTGCGCCGGCCACACGCATCTATTTCCAGGTGGGGCCGTCGGTGGCTTTCCCGGTGGGCGCCCGCATCAACGGCGATAAGTACTATACTGACCCTTATAATAGCAGCGCGCAAACGAAAGCGTCGGACCACGTTTTTGCCGTCGATGTCAACGTTATCGGCTCAGTTGGTGCCGAGTACCAACTTGGCAAAAGCACGAAAGTGCTCACCGGCATCAGCTACCACCACGGCTTGATTGACATTGACCGCTACTTCGAGAAAGACCGTGGCTTCGGCGATGTGTCTATCAAAAACAGCGTTTTCGCCCTTGACTTAGGCCTTAAATTCTAAGCGCTGACTTAGACGGATTGGGCTGAGTTAGAAGACTGTTAACGTTATATAACGCAGTCAGTTAAACAAAGAAAGCCACTCCCTGCGGAGTGGCTTTCTTTGTTTAACTGACTGCTCGCAAACCGATGAGATGGGAGGGCTAAAGAAGGCAGTCCGAATCAGCGAAGTCTGCGCAGCTAGTCTAAGTCGGCAATTACCTCCCGGTCTTGGGCGCGCGCCATCGCGGCGGCGGCCGAGTGCAGCTCAATCTGCTCGCCGTGCTCATCTTCGATGCGGAAGTCGGTGAGGCCCAGCGAAGTGTCTTTCATCACTTTCACCCACTTGTAGTACTTGAGGTACCACTTCATCTGCCGCGATACCAGGCCTTTCGTATAGAAAGCGTGCAGGAACGGATGCACGTAGAGCGTGATACCGGCCTGATTTTGATTCACCAGCAAATCGTCGATGCTGTTGTCAATCTCATCGGTCACTTGAATAGAAGCCGAAATCTTGCCAGTGCCGCCGCAAGTAGGGCATACCTCACCGGTAATGATGGTTTCGGCCGGACGCACCCGCTGGCGGGTTATCTGCATCAGCCCAAACTTGGTAATGGGCAGGATGGTAAACTTGGCCTTGTCCTGCTTCATGATGTGGTACACCGCGTCTTCCACCTTCTTGCGGCTCTCTGCGGCGCGCATGTCGATGAAGTCTACTACGATGATGCCTCCCATGTCGCGCAGGCGCAGCTGACGTGCTACTTCCTTGGCAGCCAATAGGTTAATCATGAGGGCGGTGGCCTCCTGGTCGTTCTCCTGGTTGCTCTTTGAGCCGGAGTTTACGTCCACCACGTGCAGCGCCTCGGTGTGCTCGATGACGAGGTAGCCGCCGCCCGGCACGCTCACCGTCTTGCCAAACAACGTTTTCAGCTGTTTCTCAATGCCCAGGTGCTCAAACACCTTTGCCTTATTATTGTGCAGCTTCACGAGCCCCAGCTTGTCGGGCGCGATTTTCTGCACGTACTCTTTCATCTCCTCAAAGCGCCCCGGCGTGTCCACCACAATCGAGTCAAACGACTCATTGAGCATGTCGCGCAGCATCGAAGAAGTGCGGCCCAACTCACCGAGCATCTTGTCGCGGGGCTGGCCTTTGCGCAGGTTGGCATACAGCGTTTCCCAGTTCTCGACCATGCTTTGCATGTCGCGGTCCAGCTCAGCCACCTCGTGGCCCTCAGCCACGGTGCGGATGATAACGCCAAAGCCCTCAGGCTTAATGCTGGCAATGAGGCGCTTAAGGCGGTCGCGCTCCGCTTTGCTTACGATTTTCTTCGATACCGAAATCGTATTCGTAAACGGCATTAGCACCAGGTAGCGGCCCGCCATCGAAATGTCGGTGCTCACGCGTGGGCCCTTGGTCGAAATCGGCTCCTTGACCACCTGCACCAGCAGGTTCTGGCCTTTCTTAAATACGCTGTCGGCCTTGCCGACCTTCTCCAAAGCTGCTTCCAGCTTAAAGTTTTCCAGGCCAGCGCTTTGGGCCTGGTGCTTCATCACGCTGCCGACCCATTTATTGAGGGAAGGAAATTGCTCGCCCAAGTCGCCGTAGTGCAGAAAGGCATCCTTTTCGGAGCCAATATCTACGAAGGCCGCGTTGAGGCCAGGCATCACCTTGCGCACGGTGCCCAGGAAAATGTCACCCACTGCGTAGTTGGTGTCATTGCGGTCGAAGTGATACTCAATCAGCCGCTTATCCTGGAGCAAGGCAATTCGTTCCCCCTCGGGG
>Ga0160427_10000759_pt1 | contig 19627 bp, 21 predicted proteins | sample SolpanmetagenomL_FD_108194 | JGI IMG/M metagenome (GOLD analysis project Ga0160427, IMG submission 108194) | Solar panel surface microbial communities from Lawrence Berkeley National Laboratory, California, USA - L | ecosystem: Engineered > Built environment > Solar panel > Unclassified ...
CGTCAGAAGATACTGTGTCGTGAAAGGTGCAGCTTTGCAGTCCTCATAAGTACATTTGTAATTCCCACTTATCGGTACAGATGGGTATAGAGGATGTGAAGTTACTGATTTGCCAAAGTCCGATTGCAGCTGTCGTGTGTCAGGTGACAGAAGTGGCGGCGTCGTGATTGTGCTAGTCTCGAAAGATCCTTGCGATGTCAAGCTAGGAAGACTGCGCAGACTCGGTATGCTGCTTGAGGAATTCGTACCACCGTTCGAGGTCGATGACTGCAGCGCTGTATGAAATGGAGGTATACGATGTGTATTGGCGGGTACACGACGGGGGTTGTAGGTTGAACTGGAGGTTTCCGTTGGTCCTAAGGATGGAAAGCTGTCTTGACGACGGTGTGAGCCTACACTTGGTGGTGAATATGCAACTGATGAGAAGTGTAGAGGACTCTGTGGTACAGAGTTCGAAGACTGTCGTCTAGATGGTGTCATGTCTGTTCCTCCCACAGATGAGTATGAAGACGTTCTTCGACTGAAACTGAGTTGAGCATCATTTGCGACTTCGATCAGATCTCGGACTGACGGTAGGCTTGTTGCGCTTGGTTGTAGTGCCAAAGACGGACGTCTAACAGGCGCTTCTCCTTGGAATGCTGGAAGTGTGTTTTGATCTATAGAGTGAGGTGCAATGAGGTGTTGGTGTAGTGTTGGTGATGTTGCCAGATTTTTGTCAGGATCAGGATCATATCTAGGATATTGCATCTGCATGAAGCTGTTCGACTGTGTAATACTCGGCCTAGCATAGGTCATATACTGTTGTTGATGCACACCTAGTCGAGTGTCTATCTGCATTCTGCTACCTGGATAACCCATATCCGAGGCAGAGTTTTGACGAGCGTGCATAGAGGGCATTTGTGGAGCACCCATTGGCATATGCTGCATACCTCCTGCTGCTCTTGCGAGTGCATCTGTTGCTAATGCTACAGTGCTCAGGGAGTTCATATTTGTGTTCGTTACATCAGAACCAGCAGGGTTCTGCGGCATCGACACACCAATGTCATCATTCATTATGCTGTATCAGTAAGTAGCGCTATACTGGAATTAACTCAAATCTCGTTGTGCCCGATAGCCAGTATGTACTTGCTCACAGAGCCGTTCAAGGTCGTATTTTGTTTAAATAGAAGAAGAAGCTCGCTGGTAGATGGAGATAAGAAGTTCCTTTTTTCAGTGACTCAACGACGAATACAGTACTGCTATCGAAGAAGGTGTGGTGCTAATCTATGAGAAATCCAGTCAGCAATCACGGTAATCTGAAAGGTAATATATGCAGTGAAAGACATTCTTCAAGATGAACATGCAATAACACACAACGTCACAGTAGTCTATCTTTCTCCTCTCACATAGTCATAGAAGCAAAAGGTATCTCTCATGGAGATGTCTGGCTGGTGATATACAGTTATTTTTGAAGAAGACCAGGCCGAGCCACTCGGATGCAGATCCGACAGAACAGTAGCATTCATTTTCCGCCAGGGACGTCCTAGCTGTTGAAAAAAGAGCCGAGACGGAAGATGTGCTGTCAACACTGCAGGATGCTCAGGGTTGCCTGGATCGACCTAAAGTTGATCCAGGAGGATGAGGATGTGGTATAAATGGAACCACGATACATGCATAGTCGTGAGATCTGAAATCTTCGTTCCAAGATTTTGGTACAATGCTCGAGCAACACTTGACGACGTCGAGATTTGATCAAGCGCAGAAGCTGTTGAATCACGGACGATTGAGGCTCTTGCATGACCCAGCTGGTTTGCGCACGCGTAGAGGATGAGAAGTAATCACCTACCTTCCTTGCACAAGCTTACTACTGTAAAGTGTCGCAATAGTTGACCGCGATGGCGTAGGTGTGTGCTGTGGTGATGGTGGTAGTGTCAGACGAGCAAGTCGTGTCTGGAGCAGCAGAAGTGATAAGCAGTCGTGTGTGATAGCTGTTGAGCGCGCGTATGCCGGGTGAGACTGTGGCTTTTGGCAGGTCGTAATACAGGCGAGAATGTCTGGTACCAGCAACGAAATGATGAGGGTCTCAATTGAGGTGTTGAACGCGCTGAAGCTAGGATGTCTCAGAAGAACAACAATAATGTCGTCGTTGACGTCTTAGAAATGTTGTAGGCAACCACGCCGGGCACAAAAAAGAGGGGTGATTGGCCCGTGGGTTTTTAGAGTTTTGCGAGATTGTTGAACCAACTCAAAACCTGGACGAAGCTCTGCGTGGCTTGAGGCTGCGAATGTAACTTTATTGCTGCAACGCGGTCCTGACTTTTGCTTTACTGATGGTCGTGGTGGTGGTGTTGTTGGATATTCTTCTTTTTGTCGAGGTGAGGTTGATCTCCGTCCTGCTTTCGTTCTAGTCCGAAAAAGGGAAAGCCGTATAGGAACAAATACCGCGCTGTGTAATCCTCTACATGTGCTCGAGCTGGAAATAGAATGTCGTGAGAGGTCCTTGACTGAGCTGATTATGAGCTGATTGCTCTTATTTTTGGCCAAATGTAGTTTATCGCCCGTCCAGTCCAGAGGCCTAGCAAGAGAGAAAACCAGAGTAGAGCCGCGTGCTCCCTCAACGCAACTGCGAGGTCGACAAGCAACTCTTTAATCATTGGAGACGAAGGAAATCAGGACCGAGAAACGAGGGACTTCTTGAAGAAAACGGGCACGCGGGTAAGACGGTTGTGACCCTCCAAGCTGTAGATCTCCTATCAGCTATATTATCACGAGATACACCACGAGCTGCTTACTACTTGCAGTACTCTTTACACTCTATTGTACAACCCGTGCAGTAGCGCGAGGCGTATACTTTCGTAGAGCTGTTCTCCAAACCACCCTCTCAAGTGGACGCGTGTCCCCGACATAATGAAGTCGGCCACACGTTGTTTCCACATGGACGGCGGCGTCTATGACGGAAGTGGTGTTTTCAACTTGGCAGTCGGCACTGAACCTCATACTTGGTAGCGCTCTCATACTAGTATGCGACTGTTCTGTATGATACTTTGCTTCAGCTGTATCTGTTCGAAAGAGTCTATTGTAGCTGCCAAGTTTGATATTGTATGTTCATCGAGGAAGACCCTCTGCCATACGCCTTGCGAATGCTGTGCGACACCTCCACATCATTCAATCCATAACATTCATCCTCTTTTCGTTCATTCCATGCAATACCTATGCCGACTTGCCAAACAATCCTCCAATCGTTGGCAGACTCTGCCCTTCTGGCAACCGGGGCTTACCAAAGTTCTTATCCAAATCCAGAATGATCTTCATCGCATTCCTGCTCCTCAGATACGGTAATGGTGCCTTTGCTTCATTGAGACCAACCTCAGGCTCAGTATGACCCAATGGTCCACCAAGTCCTTCATCCTTTATGCTGCCAGGCATTGGGAAGGCAGTCTGCAAAACTTCGTACCCTGCGAGAGTGAAACCAAATTGTGGTGACGAGCGCATGATGCGTGCAGGACCACCCTTGAAGAATGCCTTGAAGCCTTCTTGTTGGAAAATGGTGCGTGCTGCATGGCGGAGACCAGTGTACGATGTCTCACCTTTGCGGGCTTCGACTTGAAGACGAGTTTTGATGACGTCGCAGGGAGTGGTCAAGTAAGCAGCTGGCATACCAGCAATCGCACCAGCAGTGAGAAGCTGAAGAACGCCAAGTTTGTGCTGTGGTGACTCGCCAAAGAAGTCGCGCTTGAGATGACTGTAGGCAGGGAAGTAAATGGCAGAGAATGGGACTGGTAGATTGTTAGCATGGAATATACTAAATGCGAAGTGCAATATTTATAAGACTTACCGTCACGAAGGAGACAGGCGCTAGCACCCTTATAAAGACCAACGAGACCAAGATTCTTGATGATCCACATGGCAGATCTCTTTGGTGCCGCACCACTCTTTGCCATCTCTCCTTGAATTTGCAGTCGAATCTTGACGATTTCGAGAGGGTTCGTGAAAACGACCTGACATGCACCAGCAGTACCACCAGCGAGAAGCTCATACCTGTATGGAATAGCGCCAGTCTTTGCATCTGTAAACTTACCACGCACGAGATCGTTCATGGTAAGCTTGATGGCCTTTTCGGGCGCGACACCAACAAGCTGTGGGAGCACACCTGAGTACAAACCACGGAATCCTTCATTCCTGATGACTTTCCTTGCACAATCAATTGAGTTGTTGTAGAGACGTTCGCCGGGTCTGGAACTTCGCTGGTTCTGCATACGCGTCTTTACTAAGTCGATAGGGTAGACCATGAAAGCACCAAACGCTCCTGCAACACTACCAAGCGCAAAGTGATATGCCGAGTGAGCCACATCGTGGAAAAAACCTGTAGTAGAGGCAAAGGTCTTTGCAGAAGCGTCGGCGAAGGCATTCATGCTTGCAGCATTGGAATCGAATTCGTACTTGCTTTGCCATGATGCGTCAAGGACCTTGGAGAAGTCACCCAAGCTTAATCTACCAGTTGGTTCTTCGAGACCCGCAAAGTGAAATAGGATGTCGGCTTCTGTAGGTGTGAACATGACAGAGCGAGTTATGCGCGCTGCTTCATTCAGAAAGTCTGTACGTGTAATCTTCTGATCTTTGGACTTTTGTGTAGCATTTCTGATAACCAACTCAACCAAATCCATCTCTCTAATAACATTCTGGAAGGCTCTTACATCGGCGTACGATATCCTGCTGCTGCGTCCGATGTTGCAGATTGTGTGTAGGTTGTCAAGGAGGTGGTCAGAAAGCTTGTGTCCAGCGGTCTCAATGATGATCGTCTGAAAGTCTTCGGGTGCAATGTAGCCATCACCATCCTTGTCGAACTTGTGAAATGCTTGCCGGATTCTTTCGCCTTGAATACCACGCATCATCTGGGCGAATTGATGGTATGACATGTCATGTCTGTGTCTTGCTCCGCCAATGTAAAGTGCAGCCCACCCCGAGTCCCAGTCAAAAGGTAATTTGCTTGACGAGTTCTGTTCATACATACGCTTAAACTCGTCAAACTTAACATAGCCCTTGCCAGTCGTGTCAAAAAGACGGAACGCAATCTCGTATTCTGCATCAGGCTTTTGTAAGATACTGTCAAAGGCCGTCCAATCGTGTAATGTGACTTTGCCGGATTGGCTGCGATCGGCTACTCGGAAGAGGATAGCATATTGGGAGCGATTGATCTTGTGCTATGGCAGAAAGTGAGTCAACTCGAGTCTCATACCACTATAGTTGCATGTTTTCTCAACTTACGTAGTCCTCGCTTGATGGCGCAATGGCATTCACGAATTGTTCTTCATCCAGATAATCTTGACCATTCTCATCCTTCTTGGCAAAGTGCTGAAAGATCTCACGATCACCCTTGCTCAATCCAGGCTCTTCCGTTGTTCCAAGCAAGACCTCTGATACCTTTTCGGTGACCTTCTCTGTAGTTGTCGCCATCTTGAAATCTTGATTGCCAGGTATCCAGAAATGAAGCGCCGAGGTCCTCCCTTAGGCCACCAGGGCCCAGATGTCCAGAGTGCTGTTCTTGCCCGCTGCTTGCCCCTTGTCCTGAACCCTTCTGCTTGCAAAAAAGGCTTACCTAGATCGAGAGTGGTAGTCTGGTGAGTAGCGAAGTCGAAGAGTTGTCGAGCGAGCGTATTAGAGTGAGCTTTCAGGCGTGGGAGTTTGTGTTTTGATGTGTTTTGAAAAAGTGAGAAGATACGTTGTCCAATGAAGATCGTCGGCTAAAGTGATTGTGCCACTCGGGAATCTCGCGTGAGATCACCGAGAGTGCGTTGCTATATATAATGCTGAAATGACTTCTTCAAGCCATCAGGACTATCAGGACTGTGTCTTCCTGTCGTATATGCAGCCTAACAGGTGACCATGCCGCCTATATATGTCAAAGACGGAGACTCAATTGTAGAATAGGATTGATTGACCGATTGACATCAAACAAGACATCGTCTTACAACACCTTCCTATGAAAACGCAATCAAACAATAAACCACCAGCCGACTCCAATGAGACGTAGCATGAATCCCAACAGCGAGACCCTCTGAAGCGTACACCACGTCATTTCTTCCTGCGCTTATCCTACCCCGTCTCAGAAGTCAGTGTCTGTGCGAGCAGTTCCAAATCAAAGGTACTGGCAGTACTCTCCACAACCCGAACTAAGCTATAGTACCGTCCTAGACACGAGGAAGATTCTTATAAGAAGAACTGTGAGATATAGCGACGGAAATAATTGAGCCTATAGTGTTAATTATGATCGAGGGGATACGCGCACCCTGATATATGAGATGGGGTAGGATCCCTTCGAAACCTTGCTCCTGTCCAATATAAACCAGTAACATGCAATCATCATTACAATCAACAACCGCCCCCTCCACAAGCACCACCGCTAGAAGCTCCTGTCTGACCATCAGCATGTTCTGTGCTCTTTTAGACACACGAACCACGTAATACGTACCAGCACTGATAGCAGCAATAATACCAGTACTACTATTATGATGTCGACGACCGCCTCGCCTTTTGGCAGAATGGGGAAAGCTAGCCTTAGTTGTAGACGAACGAGACGAGTCGAATGATACTGGTTTGTTGGGAGCATACATCAGCTCGCCTTGACTCTTCGGTTCTCTGAAGCACATTGTTGGTGTAGTGAATTGGTCTAGCTCTGACTCTTGCGAAAGTTCGAATTTATAAAGGATAGAAACGGAATAGCAGTCGATGAATGTTGCGTATCGATATTTCTAGAACGATTGAAGGAGCTCAGTAGAAGTATCGTCCGAAGTCTATAGAGGAAGAGGTGAGTGTGGCTTATCAAGGTCAGAGACGTAACAAGGCTGCGTTTCAAATGTGATCGACATGATCAACATACAGTCTATCCCAGACGCCTCAAGAAATATTATCAATGCTGTAACAATACCCAATGGTCCTCTCCATGCATATGCCAGTAACAGAACCCAGTGCCTTCCGCGGTCTAACTCTCCTGCCTTTGACGTTCAGCAAGCAAGCCAATCTGTTCATCCTCGACCAACGTCCGCCCTCCAGCCAGCCCAGCTCCTTCAGAAGAACTCACAGGGGCATCCGTAGCAGTAATTCCCACTTCGACACTACTGAAGCTCTCCCTTCTTCCCGCATCGTCTCTTCCAACTTTGCCCACCCCGCCTTCCTCCTCTTTCAAATTCGGATCTCGCAACCATATCGCCAAAATCGCTCCTAGTGCAGCAACAACTGCACCACTCCACCATCCAGCTCCAGCACTTCCTCGCTTCAGACCCCAACCTTGTAAGAACCCAGATAATGTCGGCCCTCCAGCTCTACACAGCGCCGCCGCACTAGCAGCAACACCATTAATCGTTCCCAAGACCATCAGACTTGGTGCGGAATTCGCCAGAAGTAGCGCACTGCACGGATACGCTAGACTTGCATACGTGATATGCAGAGCAACTATTACGCTCACACCCAGGATCTGTGCCGCTTGGCCTGTCAAAAGTACTAGATATGGCGTGAAGATGTAGAGAAGTGCGTATGTATATAGGACAAAGCGAAACGTGCGGAATGTACCGATACTGTTGACGGAGTAGGGAAAGACGACGAGCTGGACAAACATGTTGTAGATTCCCTGGAGGACGTACATGAGGCCGATTGTGTTGGAGTGAAGAGCGAAGCCGCCAGTGAACTGGAAGGGCAGGTGTATTGGTTTGTGGGAGATGGGCATGCTGAGCATGATGGGGAAGAGTTGACCGAATATGCTGGTGTGGTAGGCGATGATTCCGTAGGCGACGATTTGGAGGGATACTTGAGGAGTGAATGCGGAAGCGAAGGAAGGTGTGGAAGTGGTTGTTTGCGCTTCGGCGTCGGTTGAGGACTCTACCTGGGTTGAGGAGGAGGTGGTTGCTGATGGCTTGCGTGACGAGGTTGCGGAGGAGGTGGTTGCTGATGGCTTGCGTGACGAGGTTGCGGAGGCCTCTGGGAGAAGTGGTGTTCGTTCGTCTGTCGTTGCTTGAGCTCCATCTTTACGTGAAGAAAAACAACTCGTTAACCACTTGCCTAGCTCCCTTCCTGGATCTTTGCGATACTGCTTCTCCTCATGCGTCTCCTCTAGGAACAGGAACCCAACGATCAGCCCCAGAACAACTACACCGGCGCAAACCAAATTCGGCAACAGAAAAGGGAATTTGTCCCAAATTGTGCCTTTGTTGAACACGCCGGGGAAATTCTGCACAGGCATTGCCAGGAATCCTCCTAAAGCAGATCCTACAATTCCACCTACTGTCCATACGAATGGAACAACACTGTATGCTCTTGCTTGATGTTCTTCTTTCCCACGTATCACCTCTGCAACTGTTGTCTGTATTACTCCAATATTTCCATTCAGCATTCCACCCAGCGCTCTTGCTATCAATAGTGTTTGTAGGTTCTGTGCAAATCCGAAAATGAACATGGAGATTCCAGTACCAGCAAGACCAATGAGTAGCACAGGCTTCCGGCCGATAACGTCGCTAAGACGGCCCCAGAGGACTGCACAGGAGAACTCGGCGATGGCGAAGGCGGAGGTGACGAGGCCACAATAACCGGCTATGGCATCTTCGTTGTCTGCAATATCGAAGGATTTTATCATGTAGTAGATATATGGAAAGATGGACATGTAGGCTATAGGTTCGCAAATACGACAGAGCGCTGGAGGGAAAACATGTTAGCCATACTTGCTCAAGATCTGTGTGGACATTCAATAGAAGGTTGCTGCTAGCATTGAAAGCCGTGGATCACCTACAGAGGACGAACATCTGCCGCCATGGAAAGGGCGTCTTAGTCTTGGGTGCGGCATCATTGTTACTTGATAGTAAACCCATGACCACGAGAGTAATCCTGTATAGGTGAAAGAGAAGGAGGCGGACAGTGGAGGAAGAAAACTGAAATCACAGACATTAGAAGCACACGAGGAGGATTCATCCAAAGGTTATACAATGGATGACGACCCAAGGCGGAGGTACCTGATCCGAATGAGGATTAACGAGGTGGGGCCAGTGGTGGTGGGGGATATCGGAGCCAACACTGCAAAGTATATATCGGTGAGGTGCCAACACTGACCTTGGCTGCATTTAGCCTGAAGACAAGCAAGTATCTTACATGTATCAGCTTTGTTTCACATTCAAAGCCATAACACTACTGTATGCCTTTTCGGTGAGACTCGAAATAAGACGACGTCTGAACAAAGTTGAAGATCTCAGTGCGGGGATGCTTTTAGCCGAAACGGAGCTGACGCCGTGTGGGTGATCGGCCCGTCCTTAGAGTTGTGCCGTCGTTTGGGCACATGCAGTTACACTATATGAAATACCTCGAGGTGATATGTAGAGAAGTCGTTTGTGTTGATCTCGACTGGCTTCTCACTGCATCAGCGTCAGCAGTACTGCATGAATGATGCTCGGAAAAAGTGTAGCGAGAGATGTTGATACAAAAGAAGGCATGTTGTGATCATAGCATGACATTAACGACGTTGATACGACTTCTTCAGTGTGCTTGTCAATGAACTTCGCTATAAAACTCGGGCGAAGCTCATCACTATCACCCTGCCTACATTGACCTCACGAGACCTGTATGATCACTCACCCATCTTCGCCGCTATATGTTGATGTAGAATATCATGCTGCACCAGCTAGACAATCTATTCCCACTGAGCTATTTCACGGCATAATGTCTCAGGTGATCTGAAGTGTGATTGATTTTCTCAGCTGTTACAGTAGGCAGGCAGGAAATTATCTTACAAGGTCGTCCTTTCTGTGCTCAACGCTGTTTCGGTGGTAGTCCTCACAGTCAGATTGGGATGACAACACGGCCAGGCAGCTTATTTCGGTTGAAGCTGCCACCAAGTAATTCAACTCTATGCGTACGAGTTGTTATTGTTGTTGTTTGTATCATTTGATGTTGGAGCGCAGAGTCGTATAGACGTTCGATGTCACGTGACGAACTTTCTGACGATCACAGGCTACGTCCAAATGTCAGTCATTTGAACAACGAGAACACTTTCACCATCACAACTCTTCTATTCTACTTTACATCTCTCCACCCTATCTGCAACCTACATACATGTCATAGCCATCCCTGTCGTTCAAGGCTGAGAGCATCTTGCATTCGTGCACAGTCTCCGCGCCAGGATATATCTACGAATTAAATGGAAGTTCAGGTACTGTGCTCGCGTGCTTAATACAATCATGTTGTTGTTTCAACTAGTATATATCGTGACTGACAGGAATTGAAGGTGCAAAATGCAATCTCCATAGCTTGGAACCCCAGGTCAAACCAAAACCTCAAAGCTCAAGCCTTTGAGTTTCTGAATCAATTTCGTGCCGATCCTGCCGCCGCCCAAATATGCCTTTCCCTCTTCACAAGAGAACCTCGTTTAGATGAAGTTGTACGCCACGTGTCCTTGGAGGTGGTCAACAATGCTGTACAGTCAAGACAACTCGGTAAGCAAAGCCTGGTTCAAGTAAGAGATGGATTGATGGAATATGTTCAACGGCAATATGGCAATGCAGCAGCAGCAGGGGTACAATCGGACACATCTACTATTCAGAACAAGATTGCAGAAACTTTGACGTTACTCTTTGTGGCCCTTTATACCGATGGCTGGGGCACATTCTTCTCCGATTTACAACGACTTGCAGAACAAGAAGCACAGACAGGGTTCTCCACTACAAAGGCGACATTATTATACTTGCGGGTACTTGCTTCGGTCCATGATGAGATTGCAGATCAACTTATCCAGGCAACTTCCGATCGGACTAAAGTGCACAGCCAACTGAAAGACGTCATTCGAGTTCAGGATGCTGCGAAGATTGCTGCTTTCTGGCAGGGAATAATATCACGTTGGAGGGAACTGGATCAGTCTGTTACAGAACTCTGCCTCAAAACAATCAGCAGATGGGTCAGCTGGACTGAGATCACTCTGATTGTCAACGAAGCTATGCTCAGTGACCTATTTTCAATCGCTAGTCAACGAGAGTTGATACAACAATATGGTCATTCAAGAGTACGGGATGCTGCTATTGATGTATTCACTGAGATTGTAGGTAAGAAGATGAAGCCGAACGAAAAAATTGAACTCATACAGTACCTCAACCTTGGTGGGGTCATGAATGAACTGGTCACCTCGCCTGCATTACACGATGCTCGTGGATCGCCTGACTATGATACGGATATGGCTGAAGCCGTGGCAAAATTGGCAAACATTGCAATGGAAGACATAGTCAGAGTTCTCGATTCTGGACCAGCAGATTCTGCTACAGCAGTCAAAGCCAATCAATTGGTACAAGTATTCGTTCCCTTCATATTGAGATTCTTCTCCGACGAGTACGACGAAGTGTGCTCGACCGTTATTTCTGCTCTCACAGAACTTCTCACATATTTCCGCAAACTAGCAAAGACTGCAGGCGATCTCCCATCCGAATATCGTACCATGCTATCTCCAATCCTCGATGCCATCGTTGCGAAAACCAGATTCGACGACTCCTCATCCTGGGGCGAAGAGGATGCTCAGACAGATGAAGCAGAGTTCCAAGAACTACGCAAGAGACTGAAAGTGCTTCAGCAAATACTTGCTGCTATAGATGAGTCAATGTACCTGGATAAACTCTCGAAACTTGTTGACAACGTGTTTACACGGTATAAGAACGAACGCAAGAGCTTAGATTGGCGTGATCTTGATCTGGCCATGTATGAGATGTTCTTACTAGGGGAGCAGGCGGTGCGAAACGGAGGTATCTATCAAAAGAAAGCACCTTCCAATGTCGCATCAGAGCGTATGATCGCCATGATGTCGATCATGATTGACTCTGGTACGAAGGCTATCAGCATTGAAAGCAATTATCTTACTAACAATAAACGTAGATGTCGCTGCTTACCCACATCCTGCCATCCATCTGCAATACATGGAGACCTGTGTCCGCCATTACCACTATTTTGAGCCAAACACCCAACACATCGAAAAGGTACTAGAAAACTTCGTCCGGTTTGCCCATAGCGACCACATCAAAGTCCGTGCTCAAGCATGGCATTTGTTCTTGAGATTTGTTAGACATCTACGATCTCAGCTTGGCAATGTGTCCACAAACATTGTGGGCGCCATAGAGGATCTCTTGGTAATCAAAGCTGAGCTGCCCGAAGACAATGATGTAGACGATGAGTCGTCCAACCAAGATGACCGCTCCGTGGACGCCCAATACAATAGTCAGCTTCACCTGTTCGAGGCTGTTGGTTGTTTAGCGTCAGCGTCAGCGGTCCCAGTCGATACGCAGGTCATGCTTGCACGATCTGTCATTTCACCCCTTTGTGCTAGCATACAGCAGCACGTCGCAGCAGCTGCCAGTGGCGACGCACGATCAATTTTACAAGTTCACCACTGCATGATGGCAGTCGGCCAACTAGCACGAGGCTTTTCTGATTGGGTTCCAGGGACCTCTGGCGCGCCAGTCGTTGAAGAGATCTCAACAGAGTTTATTCAAGCATCAGAAACTATCTTGATGGCACTAGATGCACTCAAGGCATCGGAAGAGGTTCGCACTGCTGGTCGTGGCGCCTTCTCGCGGTTGATTGGTGTTATTGGCTTCAAGATTCTGCAAGAACTTCCTCGGTGGATTGAAGGACTGCTTGCGCCAAATTCGAGCAAGGATGAAGTGGCAACATTTCTACGTCTGCTTGACCAGATTGTTTTCGGATTTAAAACACAAATTTACTCTATGATGGATACTCTACTCACGCCTTTGCTTCGTCGAATCTTCACTAGCTTTGCCGAGCAGACTACTGGCACGGACGATGAGATCCAGCTAGGTGAGCTGAGACGAGAATATCTCAACTTCCTCATCGTCTTACTTGGCAATGGATTGGAATCCGTCTTCGTTAGCCCAACCAATCAGGGTATTTTCGAAGGTATCATTGAAACGATTGAGCACTTTGCAAGAGACACTTCTGAGCATCCAGATGCAAAGCTCGCGCTCTCAGTCATTATCAAGATGTGTACAACCTGGGGCGGTGAGACCATTGCCAACCCCGCAACAAACGCTGCAGACCCAGCACCAGTTCTACCAGGATTTGACCAATTTATGATCACTCGTTTCTCGGCTTTGACCTGGTCCATCATGACGAGCGCTTCCTTTGATCCGAAGAATCCACAAGCTAATAGAGTTGTTGGCGAGATTGCGGCGCTGCAACGTGCTATTCTTGGCAAGACTGGAAGGACTTATTTGACGTGGCTGAGAGATTCTGAGTTACGTGCGTTGGGATTGCCACAGCAGGCCGTCGACGAGTATCTGCAAGCACTGGTCACGACTACGGATGATAAGGCGTTCAAGGCTTTCCTTGTACGTTTTTTGCAGTCAGCTAGAGGTCAATGAAGAGGTCAACGACATGTCGACTATGAAGACGGGATGAGTATGGTGATATACTTGCATTTTATGAAGAAATGTGTCTCAGCATGGAAGCGACAAAAGAATATTGTACCATATTGGGGATATGGTAGATCGGCATCATGATGGATATAAAGCATGGCGTCCTGGATACAATACCCACAACAAGAGCATGAGCATGATGGGTGGTAGATTTGTTTCTGAAGTGAGGATAGATGTTCAGCATTTGATGAAGACAAAGGGTCATATGTCGAGCATTTGAGAACGAGAGTAGCAAGATGATAAGAATATACCATTGAGGTGTTTGGAGTGATGAGCCAACTCGTAATTTATTTTACAGGCTTATTGTCAATGTCAAGGCCGTCCAACAATCCACGCTCGCACAGTGTTGCCCGTTCCTTCCTTCCCAAACCAATGTGAAACAACCCCTCATTGGAAAAAGAAGTGCGGGGTATTACATCATCCCATTTTTGTCTTCAAAACACCACAACCTCCCTCCTCTACTTTTACCTCAACCACACCAACACTACCACCACCGAGCCAACAGCCACCATGTCCACCTTCAAAATTAACTCCACCATCGCCAGCTTTGGCGGCAAACTGCTCAAACTATCCCACAAATCCTCCTCAACAACTACCGACATGGCACTAAACCTCTACCTCCCCCACTCAGCAACCACCTCCAAACCAGCACCTCTCCTCTTCTACCTAGCCGGGCTGACCTGCACCGGCGACAACGGCGCCGAAAAGGGCAACCTAATCCCCCACGCTTCCCGTCTGGGCATCGCGCTTGTCTTCCCAGACACTTCCCCCCGCGGTGACGACGTGCCCGATGACAAGGACAGCTATGATTTTGGCTGTGGCGCGGGCTTTTATATTGATGCGAGTATGGAGCCGTATAACAAGCATTATAAGATGAGCAGTTATATCACCTCTGAACTGCCAGAGGCATTGAGCAGCCAGTTCAAAGAGCTGGATACTTCCCGCATGAGCATCACGGGGCACTCGATGGGCGGCCACGGCGCTCTGACGCTATTTCTGAAGAACGCAGGGTTATACAAAAGTGTGTCTGCATTCGCGCCCATTTCGAACCCGTCGAATTGCGACTGGGGCAGGAAAGCATTTAAAGGCTATTTCGGCGAAGAGGAGAAGAGCAAATGGGCTGAACACGACGCAACGGAGTTACTGAAGAATCATAAAGGCGACGATTTCAAAGTGCTGATTGATGTGGGAACAGGGGACAATTTCTACAAACAGGGACAGCTACTGCCGGAGAACTTTGAGAAGGCGGCGGAGGAACAGGGGTACAAGGGCGTGCAGGTGAGGATGCAGGATGGTTATGATCATAGCTATTTCTTTGTGAGCAGCTTTGCGAAGGATCATGTGGAATGGGCCGCTAAGGCTTTGGGTGTTTGACATGGGGACTAAGTGATGACGGGCCCCTCCAATCCGTACCGCAGGCCCTCTCCCTCCCCTCGTACAGCTTGGTCCTCTGGCTACACGATATTCGCAGCGATGTATATAAATCTAAGTAGACAGGACCAGGCCTACTGTACAGGTCCAATTTTGAGAGCAATTCTCGAATTCGCCAAGTCACGTTCGCGTATCCTGCTCTCTACAAAGATGTGATGACACTCTACCGAATGGTAATAGCATTAGCAAATAGTAATAGCGTACAAGATGGATACACAGCGCAACTTTGGGATGGATTACAATCGAACGCGCATAAATGTTGTTGATGAAACAACGCTGAATTGTTAGATGATTAAAATTGATGTTGCAAGATGATATTTGCCACGCAGTGTTCAAACAATAAAGTGTAGGAGTGGAAACATTCGTCCATGTCGATTGACGTGTATGATAGTCAAAAGATAAGATGATCAAGTATCACGTTTACGGAATTGCGCTCAATACTGAAGACCTTCTCGAACGCAGATGATACACGCCTCCACCGTGAGATCTCAGCAATCAGACACCCTGGTAAGGTTGATACCACGCTAAGCATCAGAGGCTCTACTTGAGCCATATTTATAGAGCAACAGAAGCGATGGAGAGCTAACATAGCCGTCTCCAGCCTCATCAAGACGTAAGATTCGCCGTGCACAAGATCGTCATGCTCTGAAATTGGCCACAAACAACGAGAAAAGCAAAGCCAGACTACGCCTTACCGATTGTAAAAGGTATGCGGGTAGGGGAACGTGTCGCGATTGAATGCGATTCATTCATGATTGAGGTGGTGTCAACTTACTGTGTGTGTCTCTGCATGTATCAGCTCGATAATCATCGATACTGCGATGCTTTGCCGATATTGCCAACATATGTCGAGGACGAAATATTGCCGAGCGATGTCGATGTCAGATCGCGAGAGTGAGTGCAGGTGGGAACGATATATCTGTACTCGTGAACATCAGTAGGAGGAGTATGCTCTGACCTACCTAGTAAAACTTGGCTCCACGCGGGGCATCGAGCCGATGATGATTATTGGAAAGGACTGCCGGCGGTATACGTCCACGATTCGTCCTTATGAACTTATACGCTGAACAAAGTAATGGGCGGCATGGTGCTGGGACGATATTATATGGTGAGGACGGCAAGAAGACTGGCCTTGTCGTGTAAAGTGAAGGTTGCAGGTCGACAGAGTGTCATTATTTTGGAGCTGTGAATAGGTTGGAGACTTGTTGTGTCATTTTCGGAAGTCATAGTCGCAAAGTTGCATAGTAGTACAAGTGATGGAATGGTGTAGCTGAAGACAGTGTGAATCGGATCGATGCTCCAAAATGGACGATGCTGTGTGCCGACTCTGTGTTGTCTCCGTCCGCAATAGTGTGAAAGTGAAAACGTTGCCGCCCATCCTTAGCCCTTCCCCCCACTTTTGGTTTACCCGAAATCAGATTGAGCATGGCTGGCTTCTGTGCTGAATATCGCCAATCGAATTCCTGAAATGCTGACCCTGTATGTAACGCGACGAACTTTTGACCTGTTTGAACAAGTGAGCAATCAACGACGGGCATATCTGTCATCATCATAACCACGGCTTCCACCAGCGCCAGGAGCACCAGCAGCCTCACCACCACCATAACCTCCAGGTGCAGCACCTTCAACAGGACGGCTGGATCCACCTCTACCGTAGTCATCGTAGCGACGACCGCCATCACCTCCACGCGAGCCGTAGCGGTCTGAAAGGTTAGCCAAGAACGAGAGATAATTCAAAACAGGGAAACTTACCAGATCCATAACGGTCACGAGCAGGCTCGTCAACCCTGTCACGTCTGCCACCACCATAGCCACGGTCGTCGTATCTGTCGCGGCCACCACCGTAGCCTCTGTCATCATATCGGTCTCTGCCACCTCCGCCACGGTAGTAGGGGTCGTCACGACGTCCACCACCATAGCCACCACCTCCACGACGATCATCGTAGCGATCACCATATCTGCCACCACCGCCACGTCTGTCATCTATCACGAACGGTCAGTTTGAGCAGTACTCTAACATTGAGAACGAAACTTACCACGCTTGGGAGGACCAAAGTACTTGCCAGGGGTAGGAACACGAGGCTTAGCACGCTTGGCCTTCTCGATGCTGAGAGTTCTGCCTTCGTAGACCTCACCCTGTAAGCCTTCCCTCGCAGCGTCTGCCTCTTGCGCAGTCGCCATGTTGACGAAGCCGAAACCACGAGACTCACGGCTGTGAGGATCACGCATGATGTTGGCCTTCTCCACGTTGCCGTACTTCTCAAACAGGCGAGTGATGTCGTCTTCAGTCAAGCGAGGGTGGATACCTGTGACAAAGAGGTTGGTGCCGCCAGCATTAGCAGCTTCTTGATCGTCTTCGGCAGGAGCGGCGACGGGTGCACTGCTATTTCTCGTTAGATTTGGGAGATGGGACAACACGAGCTATAATCTCTCACCGGTCACGCATGTCCTCGTCGCGTACTCTGTCGTCACCATTGTCGCGGTAATCGGGTCTTGGGCTACGGCTGCGTTCGCGATCAGGATAATCTCGCTGTCCTGTTTGCGCAAACAAAAAGTCAATAAAAAACAATCTCCCGCAAAGAGCGCCTTGAACATGTCAATATGCTTACCATCGTACGCCTGTTGTGGTTCGGTGCTTTCGTACGAGTCCATTGCGGCGAGGATGATGAGAGAAGGAGATATCAGGGAGAGATGGAGTGTTGTTGATAGTGAAGAAAGAGAGCTGCTTGCCTTCAATTAAAGTTAGACGTCTCTCAAACGCAAAGGGAGGCGCGATGATGTTTTGACACGTGCCTAGCCCCTTTTCACCATCAATGAGCTTTCACTTTGGGAGTGAAAAGTGAATGAAGTGAATGGCTTTCATGAGCGCCTTCTGCCAATATCTCATTGTCTTGTATTGATACAGATAGAAGCAAGTCACATTGGAATCGATACCAGTAGAAAGGAGTCTTTCAATGCATCTCAGGAAGACAATTGAACTGAACCACACTCTTTTGGTCTATTCCGAGCAGTCAATGCATGCTAAGTCTCGTTACATTATGCTTCGTTTTGTCACAGAAGCGGGCCAGCACTTCGTCTGTCATCAAAATCATCCAATCTCAACATCGTCAAGCAATCGACATAATCTTCATCGCCAACCACCATCACTCCTTATTTTCAAGTCACACTGCCAAAGGAAGGATCCTTGACACTACCTCCAGCATCACCTAATCCAGCCACTGGTCTGTTGTACGACCATCCAGCAAACTGCTGTTGCATCGTCGACGACAGCATTGGTCCTTCAACATATGAGTCGGTCGGTGCCTCTGATGTGAACTCGCGATCGAAATTTGCAGTGTCTAATTGATCCATCTAAATTGACATGTCAGCGTGCTAAAACTGGTTAAGTAAGCGATAACAAGATGACTTACCACATTGGGCTTGAAAACAGGATCATACTTCCTCTCCAGCAGCTTCCGCCAATCAATCTTGTCAAAGAATTTGTGTGCTTTTATTTCGGCTGCACCATTGGCACCCAGTCTGCGGTCACCATTTCGGTCCAACAGCTTCTCGAGCAAATCGCGAGCGGTGTCAGGCATGATGCGCTTGTCCGAAGGGAAGTGGAGAGGTTCATTCAGGATTTTGCGGTACATCTCATTCGTGTTTTCGTCGTAGAATGGCGGCAGACCAGTAAGCATTTCATAGAGCAATACTCCTAAGGTCCACCAATCAACCGTCTTGCTGTAGCCAGTTCCTTGCAGGAGTTCTGGAGCAAGATATTCTGGAGTGCCACAGAATGCTAGAACAACGTTAGCTCTGTACGAATTATTGTATGTGATACCACCTACTATTCGTCTTGGTCTCATCCCTCATGTCGAGTTTGCAAAGACCAAAGTCGCAGAGTGCAATGTGTCCACTATAGTCAAGTAGGATATTCTCCGGTTTGAGATCGCGGTAGATGACATTAAAACCATGTAAACATTCCAAAGCGCACATGAGCTCAGCTGCATAAAATCGTGCTCTGTTGATGTCGAATCTCTGCTCTTTCTGCAAGTGATGGAATAGCTCTCCTCCGTTGACGAATGCAAGCACGAGATACAGCTTGTCGGGTGATTGAAAGGAGAACTTGAGTGGCACGATGAATGGGTTATTGATCTGGGCGAGAACTGATCTTTCCGCCATTGTGTGTGAGACTTCGGATCGTGAGATGATGTGTGCTTTCCGAATACTCTTGAGTGCGTAGATTCGATGAGTATCTTTCTTCCTATAACAGTAGTCAATAACTATCCAATCGAGCTCAACAATATCACTCGGTCATACCTGACTTGCATAACCTTGCCAAAGCTTCCCTTTCCAACTACTTTCAGAAGCTCAAAGTCGTCAATTGCCAGCGAATGTTGTCTGGTTTCGACAAATTCTACTCCGAGCTTGAACATGCCAGAGCCGTATGACAAATGAACCCATCCAGCTGTAGCATTGACAGCCGCACTGCGATCGGTTTGTCCAGCGGCCATGGCCTTCTTCTTTGCATCAACAACAGCCTTTGGCGCTTCCTCGAACCTAGGATTGACCTTGCATGTTCCGATCAGTATGTCATGATTACGACCAGCTGATTGTGGTGCAGAGGGGTTGCGGAGATAGAAAGATATCGTGAGGTCGGCGACACGCGAAACATCGAACTGGTATCCAGTGTTGTCGCCTGCCCACAGTGGGTTCTCTGGATTTCCTGAAACAGAATTGACAAAAACTTGCTGCTTATCAAAGTCCACCAATGCATATGGGAGATGTTTTGC
>Ga0160427_10000760_pt1 | contig 19615 bp, 21 predicted proteins | sample SolpanmetagenomL_FD_108194 | JGI IMG/M metagenome (GOLD analysis project Ga0160427, IMG submission 108194) | Solar panel surface microbial communities from Lawrence Berkeley National Laboratory, California, USA - L | ecosystem: Engineered > Built environment > Solar panel > Unclassified ...
CCGCAGTAGCCTGTGGCGACGACGTGGGCCCGCGCGAAAAACGCCCTCACAACCGCGCCAGCAGCCGCTCCGCCAGGGGGTTCTCGGCCGCGAAGGCGTAGTCCACGCGCCGCACCGTCACGGCCCGGGCGCCGGCCTGGACCAGGGCTCCCGCGAGGTCGAACACCGCGCCCTCCGGGCAGCGCAGGACGATCTCGCCCTCCGCGCCCTTCGGCGCGCCGTAGGGCAACTCGGCCTCGTGCAGGCCCGCGATGGTGGCGAGGTCGATCGTGCCGCTCTCCGGCAGGGCGGCGCGCACCTCCCGGGTGGTCCGGGCGCGCTCCTCGGCGGCGATGCGGCCGAGCACGGTGCGCAGGGCCGCCCGCTGGCCCTCGCCCCAGGGCGCCTTCAGCGAGGCGACGAGGTTCGCCTCCGAGCGCAGGATGATGCCGTCGTCCAGCACCTTCAGGGCGTTGGCGCTGAGGGTGGCGCCCGTGGTGGTGATGTCGACCACGATCTCGGCCGAGCCCGCCGCCGGCGCCCCCTCGGTGGCGCCCAGGCTCTCGACGATCCGGTAGTCGGCCACGCCCTTCTCGGCGAAGAACCGGCGGGTCAGGTTCACGTACTTGGTGGCCACGCGCAGGCGCCGCCCGTGGCGGGTGCGCATGCCGGCCGCGACCTCGTCGAGGTCGGACATGTCGCGCACGTCGATCCAGGCCTGGGGCACCGCCACCACCACGGTGGCGTTGCCGAAGCCCAGCGGCGTCAGCAGCTCGACCTGGCCGCGCACGTCCGGCAGGGTCTCGCGGATCAGGTCCTCGCCGGTGACGCCGAGATGGGCGGCGCCCGAGGCGAGCTGCGCGGCGATCTCGGAGGCCGAGAGGTAGCGCACCTCGACGTCGGGCACGCCCAGCAGCTTGCCGCGGTAGTCGCGGGCGCCCGCGCCTTGAGCGAGCTTGAGGCCCGCGCGGCCGAAGAACGCGCTGGCATTCTCCTGCAGGCGGCCCTTCGACGGGACGGCGAGGATCAGCGGCAGGGTGGTCGCGTCCGAAGCACTCATCGGCCGGCTCCCGCCACGCGCTCGATCCAGAAGGTGCAGCCCACCGCGGGCAGCGGGACGGGGCTGCCGAGATGGCCGAGCAGGCCGTCGTAGCGGCCGCCGCCGACCAGGATCGGGCCCGCTTCTTCGGTCACCTCGAAGATGAAGCCGGTGTAGTAGTCGAGGTTGCGGGCGAAGCCGCCCTGGAAGCGGAACCGCTCGATCGGCAGGCCGCGGGCCGCGATGAAGCCGGTGCGCTCCTCGAACAGGTCGAGGGCGGCCGAGAGGGCGTCGTGGCGGATCTGCGCGTCGGCGACCAGCGCCCGCAGGTCGCGGGCGGCCGCGTCCGGATGGCCGGCGATCACCCGGTAGCGGTCGAGGATCGCGCGGTTCTCGGCGTTGAGCCCGGCCCCGCCATGGGCCTGTGCGGAGGCCTTGGCGAGGAAGCGCTCGGCGATCTCGCCGGCGCTGCGCCCGCCCACCGCCGAGATGCCGGCGATCGCCAGCACGTCCTCCACGAAGGCGCGCACGCCCCGCGGGTCCTGGCCCTGGATCGCCGCCAGCAGGCCCGCATGGGGATCCTCGGGACGGGTCCCTTCGGCGCCGTTGGTGACGGCATCGAGCGAGCGCCCGGCCGCCAGCGCCCGGAGCGTCCGGCGCTTGGCGGCGGGCGGGACCGCGAGGCCGTCGAGGAGCGCCACGGTCAGGCCCATGTCGCCGAGCCGCACCGCCGGGTCGGTCCGGCCGAACAGCGCGAGGCCTTCCAGGGCGAGACCCAGCACCTCGGCGTCGGCCGCCGGCGTGTCGGTGCGCCCGATCGACTCGATCCCGGCCTGGAAGAACTCGTCGGGCTCGTCGGCGGCGAGCCGGAAGACCGGGCCGCAATAGCTGTAATCCGCCGCCCGTCCGTCGGACTCCGCGCGGTGCAGGCGGCAGACCGGAATGGTGAATTCGGGCCGCAGGCACAATTCGGCCCCGCCCGCGTCCTGGGTGACGAAGATCCGCCGGCGGATATCCTCGCCCGACAGTTCGAGGAACGGCTCCAGCGGCTGCAGCACCGGCGGCGTCACCGGCCGGTAGCCGGCCGCCGCCAGATGCGCGAGCAGCCGCGTGCGCGCCGCGTCCCCCGCCCCCGTCTCTCCCGCCTCCGGTCGTGTCATCGCAATCCACCTCGCGGGCGCTCTGTAGCAACCGCGACCGGGCTTGGCGACCGGGTTGGCGACCGGGTTGGCGACCGGGCTTGGCGACCGAGCTTGGCGACGCCGTCGGTCGACCCAAACGGCATCGGCTTCCTCTCCACGGACGCAGCGCCGCGATCCCGGCGGGGCGATCTCGGTGAGCGCGGCGCCACCCGGGCCGGCCCGGCCGCTGGGCCGCGGCCGTCGACCTGCTCCGCGTCCCCGTCGCGGATCGTCTACCCGGTGGATACCGCAAATACAGGGTCGGTTTCGTCGTCGGACATCGTGTCGTGTCAGGACCCTTCCGAGGCCTGATCCCTCGGCGCGATGCAGAGGCGGCGCCTGAAATCTCAGGACGGATCGAAGACGCGGCCGATTGCGTCCGGAGCGATGCCGGATCCATCATGGCGTAACCGGATCGTCCGGCGACGGAGTGGGGACAAGGCTGCGATGCGGCGGCGCGCTTCTCGGGCCGTGGGCCGGCCGCGATGCACCGGGCTGTGCGCCGCGCTGATCACGCTCCTCGCCGCCGCCCCCCGCCGCGCGGCCGATCTCCTGCACCGGACGCCTGAGATCGCGGCATTCCGCGCGGCGACGCTGCTGCGGATGCTGGCGGACCTGCTGGCCGGTGAGGCGCCCCGGGGGCTCGGCGTGCCGCCGCTGGGCCCGCCGCGCCCGCCTCGTCGTGCCGGCTGGTGACGACACCACCCTGGCGAACCTGTCGGGCGCCCTCGGTCTGGGCTGGTCGCTCCCGGGGCAGCCGGATCCCACGCCCCCCGGCGCCGCCCTCGCCTTCGAGCTCTGGCGCAACACCGAGACCGGCGCGCGGACGGTCCGGGTCCGGATCTACGCCCAGACCCTCGACCAGCTGCGGTCCGCCCGGGTGCTCGGCCCCCTCGATCCGCCGGTGACGTTGCCGCTGGCGATCGGGATCTGCCGGGCGCGGGAGGGTGCGTGCGGCGTGGAAACCTTCGCGACCAACCTCTGCGCCGCCGTGCCGCCCGTCTGCGTCCGATAGCGCCCGCGCGGAGCCGGCCCCGGACGAGGGCGCGGGCTGGAGACCGGCCGTCTCGGCCCTCCTCCGGATACGTCGCGATGCGTCCGGATGCGTCCGGAGGCCGGACAGGTTCTCAGAGGGGTCGGATGCTGCCGAGCCGGGCCCCGCGGGGCCGACGTGCCGGCTTGCGCCGTGTGAGGGAGGCGAGTGCGGGGGCGCCCGCGACGCCGGCGCTGAGGACGGGGGCACTGCCGGTGCCCGGCGTGGCGGCCGCGACGGCGCTCGGCAGGGGACCGGGGACCGGACGGGCCGCCGAGGCCGGCGCCGCGCAGGCGAGGACCAGCCCGGCCGACAGGATCAGGATCTTGGTGCGCATCCCCGGATCTCCCTGCCGACGGCGTCGCGGCATCGACCGGGATCAACGCCGTCGAGGCCGCGGCGTTTCAACCGGCCGTGGATGTGAAATGCCGGGCCAGCACGGCGCGGACCTGCGCCACCAGATCGGCCTCGGGACAGGAGATCTGCGCCGGCCGCGCGGCCTTCCACTCGGCGTTGCTGGCGATGGACTCGGCTGCCCGGGCACCCTCGATCAGGTCCTTGATCTGGACCTCGCCGGCCAGCCGCTCGTTCGAGCCCTGGATCACCGCCACCGGGGCGCGGCGGCGGTCGGCATACTTCATCTGCGCCTTCATGCCGGCGGCGCCGAGATAGAGCTCGGCCCGGATGCCGTCGGCCCGCAGCAGCGCCACCAGCCGCTGGTAATCGGCCATGTTCTCCCGGTCGAGGACCAGCACCACGACGGGCCCGGGCGTCTCGGCACCGGCGAGCAGCGGGCTGCCGACGAGCTGCAGCGCCGAGAACAGCCGCGAGACGCCGATCGAGAAGCCGGTGGCCGGCACCGGCTCGGCCCGGAACCGCCCGACGAGGCCGTCGTAGCGGCCACCGCCGGCCACCGAGCCGAAGCGCACGGTCTGGCCGTCCTCGTTGGTGACGGGAAACGTCAGCTCGGCCTCGTAGACCGGGCCGGTATAGTACTCGAGCCCGCGCACCACGCTCGGATCGGCCCGGATCACGTCGTGGCCGTAGCCGGCGGCGGCGCAGAGCCGCATGATCGCGTGCAATTCGGCGATGCCCTCGCGGCCGGTCTCGGACGCGCCGACCGCGTCGTGCCAGCCCGCGAAGAACTTCTCCCAGAACGCCATCTTGTCGGCGCCGTCCCCGGCATCGGCCTGGAACGACACGTAGGCGAGGATCCGGCCGATCGCCGCCGCGTCGAGGCCCGCGCCCCGGGTGAAGTCGCCGCTCTCGTCCTTGCGGCCGGCGCCGAGCAAGTCGCGCACCCCGTCGACGCCCAGCCGGTCGAGCTTGTCGATGGCGCGCAGGACCGTCAGGCGCTGGCCGGCCTTGTCGGCGCCGGCGAGCCCGATCGCCTCCATGACGCCGTCGAGCACCTTGCGGTTGTTGACCTTGACGACGTACTGCCCGCCGAGCCCGAGGCGGTTCAGCGTGTCGGCCATCAGCATGCAGGTCTCGGCGTCGGCCGCCACCGATCCGGCGCCGACGATGTCGGCGTCGAACTGCATGAACTGGCGGAACCGGCCCGGCCCCGGCTTCTCGTTGCGGAAGACGTAGCCGGCCCGGTAGCTGCGATAGGGCTTCGGCAGCGCGTCGTAGTTCTCGGCCACGAACCGGGCCAGCGGCGCCGTGAGGTCGTAGCGCAGGCTCAGCCACGCCTCGTCGTCGTCCTGGAACGAGAACACGCCCGCATTCGGACGGTCGAGGTCGGGCAGGAACTTGCCCAAAGCTTCGGTGTACTCGACGAAGGGCGTCTCCAGGGCCTCGAAACCGTAGAGTTCGAAGCTCCTGCGAATCGTCTCCAGCATCCGCGCCTGCGCGGCGATCTCGCCGGCGCGCCGGTCGACGAAGCCGCGCGGCAGGCGGGGCTTCAGGGTCTCGGCCTTCTCGGCCCGGGGGGTATCGGCCTTGGACATGGGTGCGCGTTCGCTTCTCGCGGACCCGGATTCCGGGTCCGGCATCGGATCTTGAATCGTCTCCGGCGGGCGGAGATCCTGGGGCCGGGCTCTAGAGCATGCCGCGCGAAAGGGGAATTCGGTTTCCGGCCGCCCGATGCGAGGCTGGCCCGGTGCGAGGCCGCCTCCCCGATCGGGTCCGGCTCCGCTCGACCGTGTCGTTCCGGAGCGCCGCCGGGGGTCCGGACCGACGGCCCGCGGGCGGGATCCGTCAGTACGGCGCCGTCAGCTTGAGCCAGAGCAGGGCCGCGAGGCTCACGACGGCGATCGGCATCTGCAGGGGGCGCAGGCGCGCATGGGCGAGCGGCACCTCGCCGGCCCGCGCGGCGATCGGGTCGAGGATGCCGATGAGGGCGTAGCCGAGGATCAGCATGGCGAGCGCCGGCACCGCCTTGCCCATCACCGCCGCGAACAGGCTGGCGAGCCCGAGGACGTACAGGATCAGCATGGTCACGATCTGCGAGACCTGCGGGCCGCCCTCGGTCCGGAAGCTAACGCCCCGGTGCACGCCCGCCAGGAACAGCAGGATCGAGGCGGCGTACAGCAGGGTGAACAGCGCCACCAAGTAGTCGAGGGGCTGCCCGTTCAGCCACCACGCCCCCGCGGCGCCGACCGCGATCGGCACCATGGGCCCGAAGCCGAAGACGACGTCGAGCCAGGGGATCCGGCGCGGCTCGTGCGCGGTGAGGGTGCGTCCGGTGGCGTCGTCGCGCATGGCGTTCAGGCAGGCTCTCGTGGGATGTTCGGGCGGATTTCTGTTGCGCTGCGGCGCCGGCACGGTGAACGGCCCCGCGCCGGCACGGTTCCGAACCGGGGCCGGCGGCGCCGCGGGCGTCGCCCCGGCCGACCCGCCGGGAAGTCCCGGGCCCGCCGATCCTGACGCCTTGAACTTGCCGAACGCTTGCGCCGCCGCAAGCCCCCTTGAGTACGGTGAGGAAACGCGTTATTTCTGTCCCGCCCTCATCACAAGGTCTGCGCCACAGCGCGCCCGTGAGCCACGAGGGTCCTGCCAAAACGGTTTCGCCAACCTGATCCTCGGGCCCCTCGCCGCAGCGCGGCCCGTCCTTCGGCGCCCGTCCCCCGGGCGCATGGCACAGAACCGGCCCTCCCACCTTCTCCGTCGGTTGCAAGACACTCCATGACGCAAAACCCCGACGCCCTCGCCGACGACATCGAGACCGCGGAGCCGGCTGAAATGCCCGCCGCCCTCGTGGGCGTCCGCGAGGTCAAGCTCCAGGACCTCAAGTCCAAGACGCCCACCGACCTCACGGCCTTCGCCGAGGAGGTCGAGGTCGAGAACGCCTCGACCATGCGCAAGCAGGAGCTGATGTTCGCCATCCTGAAGCAGCTCGCTGCCAAGGAGGTCGAGATCATCGGTTCGGGCACCGTCGAGGTGCTGCAGGACGGCTTCGGCTTCCTGCGCTCCTCCGACTCGAACTACCTGCCCGGTCCGGACGACATCTACATCTCGCCGACTCAGATCCGCCGCTTCGGCCTGCGCACCGGCGACACGGTCGAGGGTCCGATCCGCGGCCCCAAGGACGGCGAGCGCTACTTCGCGCTTCTGAAGGTCAACACGATCAACTTCGAGAATCCGGAGAAGATCAAGCACAAGGTCCATTTCGACAACCTGACGCCGCTCTTCCCCACGAAGCGGTTCAAGCTCGAGCTCGAGAATCCGACCAAGAAGGATTTCTCGCCCCGGATCATCGACATCGTCTCGCCGATCGGCAAGGGCCAGCGCGCCCTGATCGTGGCGCCGCCGCGCACGGGCAAGACCGTGCTGATGCAGAACATCGCCCAGTCGATCACCCTGAACCATCCCGAGTGCTACCTGATCGTGCTGCTCATCGACGAGCGGCCCGAGGAGGTCACCGACATGCAGCGCTCGGTGAAGGGCGAGGTCATCGCCTCGACCTTCGACGAGCCGGCCACCCGCCACGTGCAGGTCGCCGAGATGGTCATCGAGAAGGCCAAGCGCCTCGTGGAGCACGGGCGCGACGTCGTCATCCTGCTCGACTCGATCACACGGCTGGGCCGCGCCTACAACACCGTGGTGCCGTCCTCCGGCAAGGTGCTCACCGGCGGCGTCGACGCCAACGCCCTGCAGCGGCCCAAGCGCTTCTTCGGCGCCGCCCGCAACATCGAGGAGGGCGGCTCGCTCTCGATCATCGCCACCGCGCTCATCGACACCGGCTCGCGCATGGACGAGGTGATCTTCGAGGAGTTCAAGGGCACCGGCAACTCCGAGATCATCCTGGACCGCAAGGTCTCCGACAAGCGCATCTTCCCAGCGATCGACATCACCCGCTCGGGCACCCGCAAGGAGGAGCTGCTGGTCCCGCCGGACGCCCTCAAGAAGACCTACGTGCTGCGCCGCATCCTCAACCCGATGGGCGTCACCGACGCGATCGAGTTCCTCCTCGACAAGCTGCGCCAGACCAAGAGCAACGGCGACTTCTTCGACTCGATGAACACCTGAGGCGGCGCCACGGGCATCCCGGCCGCCCACCGCATCCGGGGTCCGCACGTCGGCGGACCTCGCGGGAGAGCTCCGGGGATCGCCCGGCCGGCCGGTGCCTCTGCCCGTGTCCCGCCGCGGCACAGTTGCGCCCCGCCGCCCGGCGCGGCCGTTGACCGTCCTCTAACCGGTCCCTGCCAGGATCATCACCGGGCGCCAGGTTGCGTATCGGCCCCGCGACAGCCCCGCCGGCCGGTCGAACCCGGCGGTGGGGCTCGTCGCAGCCCCCGCGTCCGGGGCGGCCGCCGACTTGCGCCCGACGCCGGATCCGTGACACTGGCGCGATGCCCCGCTCGCCCTGGATCGGCCCGGACCCGCTCCTCCTCGCCTCCACCAGCCCGACCCGGCGCCTTCTTCTGGAGAGCGCCGCCCTGCCGGTCGAGACCGCCGCCCCCGACGTGGACGAGCGCGCCCTGGAGGCGCAGTGCGCCGGCCTGTCCCCGGCCGACCTCGCCCTGACCCTGGCCCGCGCCAAGGCCCGCGCGGTGGCGGCCCGGTTCCCCGGGCGGCTGGTGGTCGGCGCCGACCAAGTGCTCGCTCTCGACGGCACCGTGTTCCACAAGCCGGAAGACGCCGCCTCGGCCCGGGCGCAGCTCGCCCGGCTCGCCGGCCGGACCCACACCCTGCACGCCGCCGTGGCGCTGGCCGGTCCGGTCACGGACGCCTTCGTGGAGACCGCGCGGCTGACCCTGCGCCCCCTCGATGACCGGGCCATCGCGGCCTATGTGGACTGCGCCGGCGCGGACCGGGTGCGGTCGAGCGTCGGCGGCTATCAGCTCGAAGGGCCGGGGATCCACCTGTTCGAATCGGTCGCGGGCGACCACAGCACCGTCCTGGGCCTGCCGCTGCTGCCGCTCCTCGCGCGGCTCCGCGCCGCCGGGCGTCTGGATTTCTGAGGGAGCACCGCCTTGGCGGGACACGACCACGCGCATGGCGGCCCTGCTCGGGGCAGCCCCGGGCCCGGGAGCCATTCCCACGGGGGACACGGCGGGCATGGGGGGCACGGGGGACACGCCCACGGCGGCCACGCGCACGCGCCGAAGGATTTCGGCGCGGCCTTCGCCATCGGCATCGGGCTGAACACCGCCTTCGTGGTGGTGGAGGCCGTCTACGGCTATCTCAGCAATTCCATGTCGCTCGTGGCCGATGCCGGCCATAACCTCTCGGACGTACTGGGCCTCGCCGCCGCCTGGATCGCCGCGATCCTGGTCCGGCGGCGCGCCACCGCGCGCTTCACCTACGGCTACCGGGGCTCCTCGATCCTGGCCGCCCTGTTCAACGCGGTGTTCCTGCTGATCGCCATGGGTGCGGTGATCTGGGAGGCCCTGGTCCGGCTGGTCCATCCCGAGCCCGTGGCGGGCACGACCGTGATGGTGGTGGCCGCCATCGGGATCCTGGTCAACGGCCTGACCGCGTGGCTCTTCGCCAGCGGCGCCAAGGGCGACATCAACGTCCGCGGCGCCTTCCTGCACATGATGGCCGACGCCGCGGTCTCGGCCGGGGTCGTGGTGGCGGGCCTCGTGATCCAGCTGACCGGCCTCGCCTGGCTCGACCCCGCGGTCAGCCTCGTCATCGCCGCCCTCGTCGTCTGGGCGACCTGGGGACTCCTGCGCGACAGCGTGGCGATGTCCCTCGATGCGGTGCCGCCGGAGATCTCCCCGGAGGCGGTCACCGGCTTCCTGCGCGACCGGCCCGGCGTCGCCGACCTCCACGACCTGCATATCTGGCCGATGAGCACCACCAGCATCGCCCTCACCGTCCACCTCGTGATGGAAGAGGGCCATCAGGCGCACCGGACGCCCGGCAACGGCTTCCTGAACGAGACGGCGGACGGCCTGCGCGCGCGCTTCGGCATCGGCCACGCCACGGTGCAGATCGAGGAGGCCGGCGGCCCGGCCTGCCGCCTCGCGACGGCGTGCGCGGCATGAGCGCCGCCGCGCCGCCCCGCGCCTTCGTGGTCGGCCACCCGATCGCCCATTCGCGCTCGCCGCTGATCCACGGCCACTGGCTCGCCGCGCACGGGATTCCCGGCTCCTACGAGCGCCTTGACGTGGCGCCCGAGGCGTTTCCGGACTTCGTCCGCGGCCTGCCGGCCTCCGGCTACCGGGGCGGCAACGTCACCCTCCCCCACAAGGAAGCGGCCTTCGCGCTCGCCGACACCCTGACGGCGCGGGCCGAGAGGATCGGGGCCGTGAACACCCTGGTGGTCGAGCCGGACGGCCGGATCCGCGGCGACAACACCGACGCGCCGGGCTTCTGCGCCCATCTCGACCAGGCCCTGGGGGCGGACTGGCCGGCGCGGGGCACGGCCGTGGTCCTGGGGGCCGGCGGGGCGGCGCGCGCCATCGTGGCCGGCCTCGCCGAGCGCGGCGTGCCGCGCATCCTGGTGGCCAACCGCACCCCGGCCCGGGCCGAGGCGGTCGCGGCGCTCGCGCCGGGCATCGGCGCGGCGCTGGCCTGGGACGACCTGCCGTCGGCGCTGGAGGCGGCCGGGCTCCTCGTCAACACCACGTCGCTCGGCATGAAGGGCCAGCCGCCCCTCGACCTCGACCTCGCGCCCCTGCCGGCCCGGGCCGCGGTGGCCGACATCGTCTACGCGCCGCTGGAGACGGCCCTGCTGGCCGCCGCGCGGGAACGGGGCCTCGCCGCCGCGGACGGGCTGGGGATGCTGCTGCACCAGGCGGTGCCGGGCTTCGAGGCCTGGTTCGGGCTGCGCCCGACCGTGACCCCGGCCCTGCGCGACCGGATCGTGGCGGATCTCGCCCCATGAGGCCGAAGGCCGGTTCCGGACCCGTCGTGCTCGGGCTCACCGGCTCGATCGGCATGGGCAAGTCGGCCACCGCGGCGATGTTCGCGCGGCTCGGCGTCCCGGTCCACGATGCGGATGCGGCCGTGCACGCCCTCTACGGGCCGGGCGGTGCGGCCGCGGCGGCGATCGGGGAGGCCTTCCCGGGCGTGCGCGACGCGGAGGGCGGCGTCGACCGGACGCGCCTGCGCGCCGCCGTGCTGGGCGCCCCCGACCGGATGGCGGTCCTCGAGAGACTCGTCCACCCGCTGGTCCGGGCGGCCAGCACGGCGTTCCTGGCCCGGCACGCGGACGCGCCCCTGGTCGTCCTCGACATCCCGCTCCTCTACGAGACCGGCGGCGAGGGCCGCTGCGACGCGGTCGCGGTGGTGAGCGCGCCGCCGGACGTCCAGCGCGCCCGGGTGCTCGCCCGCCCCGGCATGGACGAGGCGGCCTTCGCGGCGATCCTCGCCAAGCAGATGCCCGATGCCGAGAAGCGCGCCCGGGCGGATTTCGTGATCGACACGAGCCGGGGTTTTCCCGCTGCCGAGGCCGCGGTGGCGGGGATCGTCGCCCGGCTGACGGAGGGGGGTGCGCCGACGCACCGGGCGGACGGATGACACGGCCGCACGGCCGCATATCTGCGGGTGCCGGTCGCGCGGGCGCGAACCGGCCACGGGGTGGACGCGATGGGACGGCGGTTCGGAATGGTCGATCGGACCGGGCGCGCCGGAATCCTGGCGGTGACGGCCCTGCTCGGAACGACACCGGCGCAGGCCCCGTACGCCGCGTCCTGTCCGCCGCCCCTGAAGCTGGCCGCCGGCGCCTGCCTGGCCGCCTGCCCGGCCGGCTACGCGGATCAGGGCCGCGTCTGCCTCTACCGCAACAGCTCGCGCTGAGGGGCACGGGAGCTTAACCACGCCGGCCTATCCGGGTAGGATCCGCCCCCCATCTGCGAGCCGCGAGACCCATGCTGCGCGAGATCGTCCTCGACACCGAGACCACCGGCACCGAGGCGAAGGGGGGCGACCGGCTGATCGAGATCGGCGCGGTGGAGCTCCTCAACCACATCCCGACGGGCCGGACCTTCCACCGCTACTGCAACCCTCAGCGCGCCGTCTCCGAGGGCGCGTTCAACGTCCACGGCCTGTCCGACGCGTTCCTGTCCGACAAGCCGCCCTTCGCCGACATCGTGGGCGAACTCCTGGCCTTCCTCGCCGACGGGCGCCTCGTCATCCACAACGCGCCCTTCGACGTCGGCTTCCTCAACATGGAATACGCGCGGCTCGGGGCGAACGCCCCCCCGCCAATCCGGCTGGAGGACGTGGTCGACACGCTGCCCATGGCCCGGCGCAAGCACCCGGGGGCGGCCAACAATCTCGACGCCCTCTGCAACCGCTACGGCATCGACAACACCCGGCGCACCAAGCACGGGGCGCTCCTCGACGCGCAGATCCTGGCGGAGGTCTATGTCGAGTTGCTCGGCGGCAAGCAGACCAGCCTCGGCCTCACGGCGGCGGCGACCGCGGCCCCGGCGGCGGGGTCGTCCGGCCGCGAGGCGGCCCCGGCGATGTCCCGACCCTACCGGAGCCGCCTGACCGAGGCGGAGCGCGCCCGCCACGACGGCTTCCGGGCGAGCCTCGGTCCCGCCGCGATCTGGTCCGAGTATATCGGCGCGGACGATCCCGCCTGACCGGTCCGCGCCCGAGGGCGTTGCCGCATCGCACATCGGCGTTTATTGCAATGCACAATAGGTTGTCGGCGCTCCCACCCGCCGGGTGGTGACGCCGAGGCACGCGGCGGCACCGGCGAGCCGGTCCCGCCCGCGGCAGGAATGCTGAGGCAACGAGGCGCGCACGCATGGCCGAGAATTTCGGGACTCGCGACAGGGACAACGAGGCCCAGGACGGCATATCCCGCGGCGGGTCGCCCCTCGCCGACATGATCGAGGCCACCCGCCTCACCGGCCTCGGCCGCCTAGAGGAGGCGACCGCCCTGATCCAGCGCAGCCTCGGCGGCCACAGGGCGGCCCCGCCGGCGGCTCCCGCCCGCAGCGACGAGACCCGGGCCGATACAGGGGCCGAAACACGGGCCGAGACGTCCCGCGGCGCGGCTGAGTCGGGGACGCGGGTGCGCGAGGTGGTCGGCCACGTGGTGCGCGGCCTCGCGCCGGTGCTGAAGGGCCTCGGCAGCCCCCGGCGCCCGTCCGCGCCCCCCGGTGAGCGGAAGCGCCCCGCCGGCAGCCAGTTCGTGGCTCTGAGCCACGCCGAGACCGCCGGCACCCGCGAGTACAAGCTGTTCATCCCGAGCCATCCGGAGGCGCGGGCGCCGCTGATCGTCATGCTGCACGGCTGCACGCAGAACCCGGACGATTTCGCCGCCGGCACCGGCATGAACGAACTGGCCGAGCGCGCGGGCGTGTATGTCGCCTATCCGGCGCAGAGCCGTCAGGCCCACGCCCAGCGCTGCTGGAACTGGTACGAGCCCCGCGACCAGGCCCGGGGATCGGGCGAGGCGGCGATTATCGCGGGCCTCACCCACGCGATCGTGGCGGAGCACCCGATCGACCCAGCACGGGTCTACATCGCCGGCCTGTCGGCCGGCGGCGCGGCCGCCCTCAACATCGCCCGGGCCTATCCCGACCTCTACGCCGCCGTGGGCGTCCATTCGGGCCTCGCCGCCGGCTGCGCCCGCGACCTGGGCTCGGCGCTGATGGCCATGCAGGTCGGCGCGCCGGGCCTCGGCGCCGCGACCGCCTTCGGGGCGCCGGCCGCGGCGATCCGGGTGCCCACCATCATCGTCCACGGCGAGGATGACGGTACGGTGAGCGTGCGCAACGCCGACCAGGTGCTGGCGCAGGCCAACGTCGCGGACCTGACCGCGCGGTCCGAGACCATCGAGGGCCGCGGCCACCCCTTCACCCGCACCCGCTACCGGGATGCCTCCGGGCGCGTCGTCGTCGAGGATTGGCGGGTGCGCGGCGCCGGCCATGCCTGGTCGGGCGGCCACCCCGAGGGCAGCTATACGGACCGCGAGGGGCCCGACGCCTCCCGCGCCATGCTCGACTTCTTCGCCGAGCACCGGCTGGGCCCGCAGCGCCGATAAAGGGTTCCCCAGGGGCAAGCCCTCCGGCGGGCCGCCGGGGCGGGCTCGGGCTTCAGCGCGCCGTGCCCGCTTGCAGGGCGCCGCCCCGCACCCCCACAAGGTCCCGGACCTTCAGAAACCACGATTTCCACGGACCATCATGACCGCGATCCCGACCCTCGACGGCCTCTCGAACGTCGCCGACCGGTACGACCTGATCCTCTGCGATGTCTGGGGCGTGCTGCACGATGGCCAGAAGGCGCACGAACCCGCCGGCGCGGCGCTGATCCGCTTCCGCGGCCTGTCGGGAGACCGGCCGCGCCGGGTGATCCTCGTCTCGAACGCCCCGCGGCCCGGCGACGGCGTGGGGCGCATCCTCGACCGGTTCGGCGTGCCGCGGGAGGCCTACGACGCGATCCTGACCTCGGGCGACCTCACCCGCGGCCTGATCGCCCAGCGCCCCGGCGCCCGGATCCGGCATCTCGGGCCGGAGCGCGACCTCGGCATCTTCCAGGACCTCGACCTCAGCCTCGTCCCCGAGGGGGAGGCCGACCTCGTGGTCTGCACCGGGCTGTTCGACGACCGCAGCGAGACCGCGGAGGATTACCGCGAGGAACTCACGCGCTGCGCCACCCGGGGGCTGCCGATGATCTGCGCCAACCCCGACCTCGTGGTCGAGAGCGGCGACCGGCTGATCCCCTGCGCGGGCCTCCTCGCGGCCGCCTACGCGGAGATCGGCGGCACCGTCGTCTATGCCGGCAAACCGCACCGCCCGGTCTACGAGGCGGCCCTCGGCAAGGGGGCGGACCTGACCGGCGCCCCGGTGGACCCGACCCGGGTCCTGGCGATCGGCGACGCGATCCGCACCGACATCGCGGGCGCCAGCGGCTTCGGCATCGCGAGCCTCCTGGTGGCGCGGGGCATCCACGCGGGGGAACTCGGCGTCACCGCCGCGCATCACCGGCTCGGCGACGTGGCGGAATGGCTCGGCCGGCAGGCGGTGCACCCGGACGCGGTGATCGAGCGGCTGGTCTGGTAGGCACCGGCGCCGCACGATCCGGTGAATGCACGCATCGGGTCGAACAGGTCTGGCCCTCGGAGCGGTCCGTCGGCCACGCGAGCCCCGATACGAGGGGCCGCCCGGTTCAAGGATCGGACGCCTGCATACGCCCCGTGACCCCACGGCGATGGCCGAGAGCCTGCGCTCGCCGCCCGGCGGATCGCCGTCGCCCACAGGGACAGCCCGGGATGCGGGGCCCGCCAGCTCGGCTGGCGGGCCTGGAACATTCTTGCGGCGGAGGGCTCGCGGCGCGACGACCACGAGACGGGCTTCGATCCGCGGGTCGACTGCGCGCTCATCCGGTACAGGGCCGACGTCGCGGCGCCGGTTCCGGCCCGGCGGGGATCCGGCATCGGGCCGCTGACGCAGCCGTTCCTTCGTAGGGCGCCCCTTCGTAGAGTGACCGTCGTAGGGTGACCTTCGGCCCGGCGGTCGGGATCGCCGGGCCGATCCACCGGCGCCGACACCGCCCGCGGCGGCGTAGCGCGGGCGCCAAGCCGCCGACCTCATCACCGGAAGCGGACCTATGACCGAGCCTGTATCCACCGCCGCCCATGCCCGGACCATCCTGGCCGCGCACGAGCATCGGCGCCCGATCCCGCCGCTGACCGGCTGGGATCCGGCCCTCGACCTGCCGGCCGCCTACCGGGTGGCCGCGGAGGTCCGGCGGCTGCGGGAGGCGCGGGGCGAGCGTCCGGCGGGCCGCAAGATCGGCTTCACCAACACGACGATCTGGGAGCGGTACGGCGTCGGCGCCCCGATCTGGGGCCACGTCTACGACACGACCCTGCGTGACCGGGACGCCCTGACGGGGCCGGTGGCGCTCGCCGCCTTCGTGGAACCCCGGATCGAGCCGGAGATCGTGTTCGGCCTCGCCCGCGCGCCGGAGCCCGGCCTGGACGCGGCGGCCCTGCTCGCGTGCTGCGACTGGGTGGCGAGCGGCTTCGAGATCGTGCAGTCGCTCTATCCCGGCTGGCGCTTCGCGGCCCCCGACACCGTCGCGGCCTTCGGGCTGCACGGGATGCTGGTGGTCGGCGAGCGCGTGCCCGTCGCCCGGGCGGACCCGCGGGCCTGGATCGGCGGCCTTGAGAGCTTCACGGCCGATCTCCTGTGCGACGGCGCCGTGGCGGATCGCGGCGGCGGCCGCAACGTCATGGGGACCGGGCCCCTGGCCGCCCTCGCCCACCTCGTCGATGTGCTGGCTAACGATCCGGCTGCGCCGCCGCTCGCCGCCGGCGAGGTCGTCACCACCGGCACCCTCACCGACGCGCTGCCGGTCGCCGCCGGCCAGGTGTGGCGCCTGCGGCTCGCGGGCCTGCCGCTGCCCGGCCTCGACCTCGCCCTGATCTGAACGACCCGCCCGGATCGCCGGGCCGGAACCCTGCGGATTTCCGGACCGGTTCGGGAACTCGGGCATTGGTAATGGTTAGCCGACATGCCAGATGCTGAGACATGCCCGGACGCCTGCGGAGACGCTACACGACCTTCCTCGTCTCCGTCACGGCGGGACGATCCCGCAGCCAGGGCACCACGGTCTACGCGGTCATGATGCCGGGGGCCGAGGAGGCGCTGGAGGCGGTCCGCGCGCGCGCCGACCCGGGCGCCACCGTGGCCATCGTGGGCAGCCTCTCCACCCGGATCGCCAAGGCCCTCAAGCTGAAGCCCGACGAGCCGCGCGCGGTGTAGGGCGGCCCGGGACCGGCCGCCCCGGTCCCGCGGCCGGAAGCCCCGGTCCCGGGCCGGAAGCCCCTGGCCCGGGCTCAATCCACCGCCAGCCGGTAGCCCACGCCCCGCACGGTCTGCAGGAAGACGGGGTTCGCGGGATCGACCTCGGTCTTGCGGCGCAGGCGGTTGATCTGCACGTCGACGGTGCGCTCCGCCGCCGCGCCGCCGCTGCCGGCGAGCTGCTCGCGCTCGACATTGGCGCCGCCCGCCGTCGCCAGGACGGTCAGGATCTCGCGCTCGCGCTCGGTGATGCGGATCAGCTCGTCGTCCCGGCGCAGCTCGCCCCGGTCGATCCGGTACGCGAACGGACCGAAGGTCACGGATTCGGCGCCCGCCGCCCGGGGGCGCACGCCGCGCTTGATGATGTTGTTGAGCCGGAGGGTCAGCTCCCGCGGCTCGAAGGGCTTGGGCAGGTAATCGTCCGCGCCGATCTCCAGGCCCATCACCCGGTCGTTGGTGTTGGAGCGGGCCGTGAGCATCAGGATCGGCACCCGGGAGGTCTCGCGCACGCTGCGGGCGTAGTCGAAGCCGTTCTCGCCCGGCATCATCACGTCGAGCACCATCGCGTCGAACACCACGCTCTGGGCCCGCGCCCGCGCCTCCGCGGCGCTCGCCGCCGTGGTGACCCGGAAGCCCTGGTCGGTGAGGTAGCGGGCGAGCAGCTCCCGCAGCCGGCGGTCGTCGTCGACCACCAGGACGTGCGGGGCCTCGTCGGGCAGCTCCGCCCGGACGGGGATCGTCACGCGCCGCTCCCGCGCCGCGCCATCAGGCGTTGGACCGCCGGGCGGTCCTCCGGCTCGATCATGGCCATCAGGAAATCCTCCGGCGAGCCCCGTGCGTCCGGGGCGGCCAGCGCCCGCGCGAGGCGACGGGCCTGGACGCGGGTGAGGTCGGCGGCCAGCCCCGCGCCGGCCTCCGTGCAGTAGAGCAGGCGCTGGCGCCGGTCGCTGGCGCCGGGCTTCTGCGCCACGTAGCCCTGGCCGATCAGGTCCTTGAGGACCCGGTTCAGGCTCTGCTTGGTGATGCGCAGGATGTCGAGGAGTTCGGCGATGGTCAGGCCCGGATAGCGGTCGACGAAGTGCAGCACCCGGTGGTGCGCCCGGCCGAAGCCGTAATCCGCCAGGATCCGGTCCGGATCGCCCACGAAGTCGCGGTAGGCGAAGAACAGGAGCTCGATCAGGTCGTCGCTGCCGAGGGTGGCCGGCGCGGCGACCGGGACGGGTTTGGCCGCGAAGGACTCCTCGTGCGGGGCTGTCCGTGTCACGGCGCGGCCGCTCCCAACGTGATAGGTCAGTTTCGGTGACGTTTCTCAAGCAGGGCGGGGCCCGTCAACCCTGACGCGCCCCGAGGCACCCGGGCGCGTGACCCGCCCGGCCTGGCGGCGCCTCGCCCGCCCGACTCGCGCGTCCGCGCCCGGACCGGTCCGGGCACTTGCCCCCGGCCGGGCTTGCGGGCGATCCGGCCCCTCCGCTACGCAGTCCCGGGCGGACGGACGGAGCGATCGACCATGGCCGAGGCAGCTGAACCGGGGCGCCGCCTGTGGATCCGCGACCCGCTCGCCATCCTGGCCGAGGGGGCCGGCGGCGGGATCGTGGTCGCGGGAACCCGGATCGTCGAACACGTACCGGCCGGGGCACGGCCCGCGGGGCCCGTGGACGAGATCTTCGACGCGTCCCGCCACGTGGTCATCCCCGGGCTGATCAACACCCACCACCACGCCTTCCAGACGCTGACCCGCGCCCACCCGCTGGCGATCGACAAGCCGCTCTTCCCCTGGCTGAAGGCGCTCTACACGGTCTGGGGGCGGATCACCCCGGAGGCGTTCCGGCTGGCCACGCGGGTGGCCTTCACCGAACTGCTGCTCTCGGGCTGCACCACGGCGGGCGACCACCATTACCTGTTCCCCAGGGGGCTGGAGGATTCCGTGGACGTCCAGGTCGCGGAGGCCCGGGACCTGGGCATCCGCGCCTTCGTCACCCGCGGCTCCATGAGCCTGTCCGACCGGGAGGGCGGCCTGCCCCCGGAGGCGCTGACGCAGGACGACGACGCGATCCTCTCCGACAGCGAGCGGGTGCTGAACCTGTTCCACGACCCCGCCCCCGGCGCGATGGTGCAGATCGGGCTGGCGCCGTGCTCGCCCTTCGCGGTGACCAAGCGCCTGATGCGCGAGAGCGCGGACCTCGCCGCCCGCCACGGAGCCCGCCTGCACACCCATCTGGGCGAGACGCTGGACGAGGACGGCTATTGCCAGTCGATGTTCGGCTGCCGGCCCGTGGAGTACCTGGAGGAGGTCGGGTGGCTGAACGACCGGGTCTGGCTCGCCCACGGCATCCACTTCACCGATGCCGAGGTGGCCCGGCTCGGCGGGGCGGGGGTCGGCGTCTGCCACTGCCCGACCTCGAACATGACCCTGGCCTCGGGCCGCTGCCGCACCTGCGAACTGGAGGCGGCGGGCTCGCCCGTGGGCCTCGGGGTCGACGGCTCGGCCTCCAACGACAGCTCGAACCTGATGGAGGGGGTGCGTCACGCCCTGATGATCAACCGGCTCACCTACGGGGCGGAGGCCGTGACCCATCTGGATGCCCTGCGCTGGGCGACCGAGGGCTCGGCCGCCTGCCTCGGCCGCTCCGATATCGGCCGGATCGCGCCGGGCCGGGAGGCCGATCTCGCGCTGTTCACCCTGGAGGAACTGCGCTTCTCCGGCGCCCACGACCCGCTGGCCGCGCTGGTCCTGTGCGGCGCCACCCGGGCCGACCGGGTGATGGTGGCGGGGCGCTGGCGGGTGATCGACGGGCAGCCGCTCGGGGTCGATACCGGGATGCTCCACGAGGCGCATTCCCGGCTGGCGGTGGCGCTGTTCGGGACGCTGTAGGATCCGGCCGCCGGAGGGCCCGCGCCCGTCCGCGGTCTCCGCCCCGGTCCGGCCCTATCGGGACGGGTCGCCGGCCGCGACGGCGCTCATCCGCGGCCCGAGGGTCGTGACCGGCGAGGTGATCGACGGCGGCGCGACCGGCGTGCCCCGGCCCGATCCCTGGACCGGCTCACCGGAGGGGCGAGCCGGTCCGGCTGCGGGAACCGGCGCTCCTCAGAACAGCCCGTCGATCTGGCCGTTGGCGTCGAGGCGGATCGTGTCGGCGGCGGGCACCCGGGGCAGGCCCGGCATGGTCATGATCTCCCCGCAGATCGCCACCACGAAGCCGGCGCCGGCCGAGAGCCG